>Ga0307514_10000944_pt1 | contig 43938 bp, 52 predicted proteins | sample 16_EM_MG_FD_203088 | JGI IMG/M metagenome (GOLD analysis project Ga0307514, IMG submission 203088) | Populus trichocarpa ectomycorrhiza microbial communities from riparian zone in the Pacific Northwest, United States - 16_EM | ecosystem: Host-associated > Plants > Roots > Unclassified | place...
AAACTGAAACCGATGCTATTGTGATTTTCATCGTTTGATGTTAGGCAATTGCCACAGCCTAAACCACGTCGGGAATCAGTCGTGCGGTACCTGGGTGCGTCGCCCATCAGGGCCATTCAGAATAGACTTGTGAGGAATCTACCGGCTCCCTGATACTTATACGAGACTGAGCCATAAGACTTCAGGTCTCAGATCTCAGGCCTGGGCGGGCCCTCGACGTTCGACGATCGATGACACTAATACCTGCCCCTCAGTGGGGCTGCTTGTTCAGCACTAATGTCAGCAAACCCCTGAGACCGTGGGAGACCGTGCATCCCCCATACAGAATATAAACTGGGCGGTCTGAATAGTTTGTTGGCACACACATCCACCTGAGAGCCATGTCTGCAACCACCCGGAAAGCTATCGCCGTTATCGCCGGTATTGGGAATGGAACCGGTACGAGAATGAATTGTCGCGGATACAATCCCTGTTAACTGGTTCCCTGTATTCACCTGCAGGTGTCGGCGCGTCGTCTGCGTAAGCATTTTACCCGTGACCTGTTTAGACGATGATGTATGTGTGACCTCGTTCAAATTACAGCCGACTGTTCGCAAGATCTGGGTATAGTATCGCCCTTATCGCAAGGAACCCCGACCATCTCAGGACTCTTGCGGACGAAATCAACGCTGGCGGCGGGGAAGTGCGTATTTGTGCATCAGGGTTTGGGCATTTTCTCCCAGACTGACTAGACTCCCCGCTGTCGGACGTCCTACGTAGGCTGAGTCCTTCCCAATCAAGAACTATGGGGTCACGGACATCCAGTCCGCATTCTCATCCATCAGCTCCCACTTTTCCTCTTCGGAGATTCGCATAGCGATCTATAACGCTGGGGAAGGAACTTTCAAGAGGTTCTTCGACGTTACCGACGAAGACATTGAACGTTCCACCACAACTGGAGTAGTCGGTCCCTTTGCGTTCTCGAGAGCCGTGATAACGGCTTTCCGAAACAACGAACTATCCGAACCGTTAAAACATCCGCATGAAGGCGCGCGCAAGCGGGGAACACTGATCTTCACTGGCGCTACTGCCTCTTTGCGGGGCAATGTTACCACTAGCATTTTTTCTGTCACAAAATTCGCTCTACGAAGTTTGAGCCAAAGTCTGAACAAAGAATTTGGGTCAGAAAACATTCACGTTGCGCATGTAAGTGCCTGCTGATCTTCTACACACTCTCCGAATCGGGCCTCATGATGAAGGCAGTCCATCATCGATGGTGGCATTTTGACTGACAGGTCCTGGACTAAGAGGAATGACCCACATTGGGAAACGAACAATGATGTTCGTCTTCACCCGGACAGTATTGCCAAAGCCTACAGGTATCTTGTGGAACAAGACTCTTCCGCGCTCACTTGGGAACTTGACCGTAAGTCGCCTCCATCAACATTGACCGATCCAATCTTTGCTCACTCTTGGCCTCGTTTCCAGTTCGACCTGCCCATGAGAAATGGTGACGACATCCGTTACTTTTAGATGATTATATAGCTATGTAATCATCACAAATCTGTCTCTCCTACTTCGGCGTCCGTATCCTAGCCCTGAATCGAATCATCTCCTTGTGTCCTCGTTTCCCACGATTCAATGGATGAGTTCCATGCCAACGTGCGTGCTGCCTTCGTTTTGGAGTACATCCTCATCGCCAGATGTTGAGCACCCCAATAATCATGCAGGTATATAACGCCGTGCGTCAGATTCCCACAGGAAAAGTCACCACCTACGGTACCTAGTTTACTTGACCGCCCAAAACACGTTTTCAACCCGGAAACCAACCAACAGGATATATCGCGAAGCTTGTCGGAAAGCCGACCTACTCCCGTCACGTTGGGCAAGGTCAATAGTCCAATTATCGAATTTGATTGTTCTCCGTGGCTCGACTCATTCCGGAAATGACCTAGCTCTGAAATGGTTATCACCCAACATCGACCCCCCTGTGCCATGGCAGAGAGTGATCGCGTCTTCTGGCACAATCAGCTCACGAGGACCCGGGACGGATGGCGCACAGCGGCAACGCGACGCTCTAGAAGCTGAAGGCGTTGATGTAACCGACAGTCGAACCGGAGAAATGAGGGTTGATTTGCGGACATACGGCTGGTTCCCAAATGCATTGGAAGGACAGCACAGCAGTGAAGACGAAGATTTTTGAATGTATCGTATCTGAAAGCAAAAATCTACAGCATTACAAACGAAGAAATCGGCGCGTGTGCTCCAGGCACCGCGCTTTCTACCGCCTCCCTCCACGCCTCCTTGGCGATATTTTCTTCGTTTTTGTGATTGTCTTGACAATCGTGTAGGAACCGTCCGTGTCACTGTCTGAACTCCAGTCATCCGACCAGTGGTCTTTCTTGTGCGGGCGCGCTTTCGGCATCCCCGGGTGACTATCCATACCAGCCGCGAGGGGCAGAGTCCTCAGGAACGTCAACCGCCAGAGCTTGCAGTCTGGATGGTCTTGGGGGTACCTATTTCCGAGCTGGATCTGGGTGCGACACGTTGTAAATATTGATTCACCGGTTAATTGTCTAGGTGCTCACAGGTGTCCCACCACGACCATCTCTCAGATCCCAGACAGCTTCGGACCCGGGCCAAGAGATCCTACACGTGGATGTCGTTCGACTTTCGAATCACGACAGGGAAGGGGCTGACTGACCTAACCAAACCTGGGTCATTGTGTTCAATCTGCACATTCCACGCAACGGGGTATTCGCTTGCAACAACCGGAACTCCAGCACCGATACCCTTCTCGATCGTCAGGTACAGGCCACTCGCGACGTTCTTGATGGTCCAGCCCTTTCCCAGAGGCGCAAATTCCCACTGTGATTATTGTTCAACAGACCTAGATTTACTCCATCCTCCGGGACTCGAACTTACTTGTTGGTTGCCCTTCCCGTGGTATTGATAGCCGACCACGGATTTCCGATCAACCTCGTTGAAATCCGCGGTCGCTCCCAGGACGTCGTTTTTTATCTCATAGACCCCTGGCTCGATGAAGGTCGGACGACTGGGCGATTCGATGAGCGTCATTCCATCTTCAACATGCGGGAATCCAGGATCGATTATTGGCTGGGGCACGGGGTAGTTCAAGGTCGCCGAACGGTTGGGGTAAATGCGTCCTGGACCAGGAGATGACGGAACCGATTGTTGATTGATCATTGGGTATGGGGATGTATGTGGTGGCGGTGTGTCTGGGGTTCCGAAACGGACCGGAGTCTGGAATGTTGCAGCTGGGATGGTGGTCGCCTTGGTGGACGAGTATCCTCCTGATCGATGCATATCGTCGAGGCGGAGCATCAGAAATGGTTGGTAACAGAACGAAAAGTAGAGAGGAGAGGATGAAGTTTTTTGGCCGGTTTATATCAATCCGGTGGTCCTTTGCCGACCGAAGGCAAACGATAATCAGACGTTTAATCGATCTTGAGCCCAGCTCTCAAGGGAGAATCGTACTGAGCCTATGGCCCCCACGCTGATGATGGAAGATTGCTTTGTCGTTTCGAAGATCCGCAATCTTTTTCTCGTTCGCGGGACTCATCGGATCGGAGTTGGGAGTCGATCAGACGGAACCAATCTTGGGTTGACTCCGGAACAAACAGCTGCCGCGATGGAGGGTTAGGCTGTTAGTGGGCACGTAGCACGTTCGACTCGACGTTCATCACCATAGGCCTTTGTCGAGAATGTCGACTCCCCCATCCGGACATACGATCTTTGAGGACGGGAAGTTAAAACCGGGGTTGTACGAGATCTAGAACCTCCTTAGCTTGACATCCACGGACACTCGACGGAACTCTGAACTCATCTGTAGTAGTGGGAGATCCTGCCGTTCGGTGCTGGTTACGCACTTTGCGTGGTTTATTTGAACAGCACCTACGCTGGCTGATCTATTTGTGTGATGCCGTAGAAATACCCCGAGTATGTGGAGAAATCCGACTGCTTCTGCACTGTGAAAGCGGGATTGGCTAACGAGTCCCATCTGTGTCTCCCCCTTTCCGGTAGTATACAATGGTAAAATCGCGGAAGACGAAATATACAAAGGTTTCGAATACGTCCGGGATGTAGTATGAAATTAAAGTATTGAATCGTTGCAGTATCTTCTCGGGTCAGATGAGTACGACTTGAGACCTTGAAGGGTTCGGGTCCAAGAAAAACGGGGCGAGAGTGAGTTGACACTCACCTCCGCGATTTGCGCCGATCTGACACGAAGTTTTTTCAGGTCCAACTAATGGACGATGAGGGGAGGAGATTCTTCCTTGTCGCGTGTGGAAGTTTGTCCCCGTCAAGTCCGTCGAAGGTGAGGTCAACCCACAGTGGGGTTACAACCGTAGCCAAGACTACTCGAAAGAAGTATCGAGTGACTGAGGGTGGGGTAATGCAGAACGTGTTATCTTGCGTAGCGTAAGCCAAGGCGCCAGGAGTATCTCTGCAGCGATGCGTGTTCTATTCTTGTGAAGCCGAGCTCCTTCTGCTCCAGTAATGCCCACAAACTGTGGGGGAAATTGGACTTAGATTCGATACGGAAGACTCCCTGACTCGATTTACACCAGAACGAGGGGCCAGGAATGGTGATCTTGCGCTGTTGTCCACAATTGACACCTGCGGTTTGGTCACGACCGAATTTCAGAGGCTTGGGCGGGATCTTAGAATCGATCTCAGCCAGGCACAAAAAATACCGCATTTTAACCAAATCGCAGGAACTGTAGGATAAGACTTGTATCGGGTCGTGTCACCCTCTTGGGGGCGCGATGAATGTCGATGTGAGTCCAACGTGCCGACAGTTTCCAATTGACAAAAATGTGATGGTATTTATCCTCGAGTTGCCGCCTTCATGCGTGGGTGGATTCTGGGTTCAGCCAAAATGGGTGACAGGGATCGGTGTTGTTTGTTCCCTCAAACAATTAGGTCTGAAGATTGAACCCACAACCAGGAAAGGATAACGGGAATCTGGAGGAAACGTTTTCAACGGTCACCTAAGAAACACGTTACGACATGTCTACTTCATCACCTCCGGTGTCCATGAATACCCAGCCGAACTTTGCTACTTCCTCGTGCCGTTTCCCGAAGTAGCGTTCGCCTTCATATATCCAATGGATGAATCCGGCGATAAAATCTCGCATGGCATTGGCAACTGTGACGGCATCTTCGTTGTCGCAGGTGTGCGCGATCAGCGACTTGTGGGCATCAATAAACTTTCCGACCTCAGACTGTATTCCCCTTCGGATGTCGTTCACAGCTGCTTGCAGGGTGAAACCACGCCCTTTCATACAGCAGCATACCGCGCATCGATCACACTCTTGTGCATGTCTGGATGTGTAGGAAGCTAGGTCCTGGCAAGCGGGTCAGCTCTCTCGCAGCGAGAACTTGTTTCCTCCATCGAATCACCTGAGAACGGATCACGATATTTGTTGTATGTATCCACAGAGTTGTAAAGAGCGTGACGTCGGTGTGTTCATTGGAGAAGTTGCGGTCATATATATTCTCGAGGATTGCAAAAGTTTCAAGAAGGCCTAGGTGATGGTTTTGCGTATTCGCCTTTCGGGACGAGTAGAGCGACGAGAATATGGTTCCAGTGAATCGTAAGAAAATGTTGGTGCCAAAGGCGACAGGTACGGAGTATTTCAACTCTTGCGCCTGCATTGTTCGCAGAGAGTGGGCTACTTCTAGGAGGTGTTCAGGGTTCAGAAGGTCGGAGCGTGGGATTGATCCACTATGCACGGCCGAGCGGTTCAGAGCTTTGAACGCGGGTTCCACGCGAGGAACATACCTAGAATGCCATTGAGATGGTGAAGTCTCCGCTTGAACGTGACCATCGCCCACCAGAAACGTCAGTGCGCAAAGTTTACTGATGCGGAGGAGTTGTGGAAGGTCGATTGTTGGGAAGCAGAGTGCACACAGGAGATCGAACCTGTGGTTTGACAGTTCTCCGGTTCTGGCGACGTCCCCACGGAGCGATTCCTTAAGCCACTCTCGGAACAACGCGTTGGCTTTTGCGCAATGTTTGTTCACGCGCACGTCAAAATCAAGAGGGGGAAGAACGAGGCGAAGATCCTGAATGTGATAGGAGGACATGGACTTTGAATCCAGGGGGGAGTAGACGCTCAAATGTTGATCCTCTCCATTCTTGCCAGCAACCTTGATGAAGAGCTTGATCGTTCTCGTCTGGGTGTTTATAATCCATGCCATCGGCCTGTACTTGTTCACCAAGGGCTTCCTCTTGACTCGTCTATCGCTCTCACAAATCAACATCTACGATGAACAGTTGACACCGACACACAAGAGAGCCGTCATCCTCATTATCGACGCGTTGCGCTTCGACTTCATCAGCCCGAACCCTCCAGAACCTCGTTCACCCCATCACCACGGCATACTGAGGCTACCGGCTCAACTCACTAAAACACAGCCACGTCATTCCTTCATATTCAACTCCTTCTCAGACCCTCCAACAACGACCCTCCAGCGCATCAAGGGAATCACAACAGGCTCGTTACCAACATTTATCGACATTGGAAATAGTTTTGGAGGTTCTGCAGTCGATGAAGATTCCATTGTGAACCAGCTCCGGCTTAGCGCAAAACGAGTACGTCCGGCAGATGATTATTCCTGTCCTCGCCCTTCTTATATTAGGGTACGCTTAGATCGCTTTCATGGGCGACGACACGTGGATGACAGTGTTTCCCACTTCCTTCGAACACGACAAGACCTTCCCATATGACTCTTTCAACGTTGAAGACCTGCATACTGTGGATGAGGGTGTTATTCGGCACTTATTCCCACTGCTTGAAGAGGATATCAAATCTTGGGACATTATAATCGGCCATGGTCTAGGTGTCGACCACGTCGGCCACAGAGTTGGGCCCGACACGCCAACAATGGCTAAGAAGCTGGAGCAGATGAACGATGTCCTCACACGGGTCGTGGAGAGGTTGGATCTGGACACGCTGCTTATCGTGCTTGGAGACCACGGGATGGACACTCGCGGTGACCATGGTGGGGACGGGGAACTGGAAACTTCACCCGGAGTGTGGATCTACAGCAAGGGTGTCGCGTTGGCGGGACCTACTTTGTCAGGGATCCCCGTCTCTCTCCTGCCGACCACGACGTTCCCCGGCGCACCAGTAGCCCATCGCCATATTCAACAAATCGACCTCGTTCCAACGCTCTCCTTGCTTCTCGGCCTCCAAATTCCATTCAACAACCTTGGGACAGTAATACCAGAGTTGTTCAGTCGCGGAGAGGAGTACCGGAAGGCCCTCCGGACGAACGCTGCGCAGGTCAGGCGGTACCTCGACACCTATAGGTCAAGTTCTGCCGGAGGCGAACTGGACGGTGTATGGCCAAGCCTGGTGGAATTGTGGTCAACGGCGATGTCGTCAGACGGTCCAAATGAAGAGTTAGTTGCGTTACAAAACTACGTCCGGCTTTCCCTCGATGCATGCCGGTCACTTTGGGCCCAGTTCAATGTCACACCCATGGTGCTCGGGCTGATAACCCTAGCATTTGGCCTTATGACCTCATGGGCACTCTTTGACGGGGTCGGGGAAATCAATCATGATATCGAAACGTGGTCGAGGAAGATATTCATAAGGAATGCGAAGGCAGCCGTTCCCATCGCAATCCTGGGACTCCCCTTGGGATTTTTTACGCCAGCCGGTTACTTGGGCGGCGCGTTGTTTGGACTTGCAGTTGGAGCCTCCTGTCACCTCATTCACCACCTCAAGCCGGCCCCTTCGTGGAATTCTCTACAATCGTTCCCTATTCTACTGCTTCTCCACGCGCTCGCATTCTCCTCCAACTCGTTCACATTCTGGGAAGATCGCCTTCTCACTTTCTTCCTGGCAACTTCCATGGTACCATCCCTCATCGTTGGGTTTACCGCCCCCACTTCAAGGCTTCGGTACCGAGTCGTTGGATTCAGTGGACTCTTCGTGATCTGCACTCGATTAATTGGCTCCAGTACCGTATGTCGCGAAGAACAACAGCCTTACTGCAGCGTCACCTTTTTCTCATCTTCCTCCCTCCCCTCGCCACCGATCCTCGTTGCTATCTTGGCTCTACCGGCTGCACTTAGCATCCCTTCCATCGTTGGGCGATTCCTCTCGATGTCGGCATCCTTCAATGGGATATCAAAGGTCGTGTCGCGCGGTGTGCTTCGACCAGCGTTAGCGCTGGGTGCTACATGTTGGATCCTTGAGTGGGTGGAGTCGACAGACGCTTGGGGTCCAAGTTGGTCTCCGACGTTGCGTACTGCCAGGACAGGGATGGGTTGGGCTTCCGTGTTTCTCGTTTTAGTCGTTGGTCCCCTCCTGTGGTACACTGTTCCTGCGTCCCTTCATGTTACATCGGAACAACGGGACGGTACCATGGACAAGACGGTCACCGTGCTCGGGTTCGCCAACGCATACGGAGCTCCGTATCTCATATTTTGGAGTTTTTCCTTTGGACTCCTATATGTCGTGACCCAATTGACAGGCCAAATCGTGCTCGCGATGACTATGGTCGCTCTCCTCGCCTATGTGGAGGTTGTAGACAGTGTCAGAGACGTTCACGGATTTGCTCGGGCGTTCGATTCTATAAACCCTTCCGCTATTCTCGACGTCGACACGATGGGCATACACTCACAGGGGATCAAGTTTGCGGAGGTCATTCCCCTTGCCCTCCTTGGGCTTCACGTTTTCTACGGTACCGGACACCAATCCACAATATCTTCTATTCAATGGAAGACCGCTTTCTTCTTGACCCCTACACTCCGATACCCAATTTCCCCCGCTCTCGTCATTCTCAATACGTTCGGCCCCCAATTCCTCCTTGCACTCGCCAGTCCCTTATTAGCGACATGGAACATTTCACCTACCACGTCGAAGGCGACGATCGGCCCAGATTCAGCCATCGTGGTAAAGCGGAATGCTCTAAAAGCTGCATTGGGGATGATGCTGTACTTCGAGACCCTGGTGATCGGAAGCGCGACGAGCGCTGCATTGTTGAGGAGGCATTTGATGGTTTGGAAAGTCTTTGCTCCGAGGTTTATGGCTGCCGCTGCGGGAAGTCTGGTCGTCGATCTTGCGGTCATCTTTGGGGTGGGAGTGGGGATTCGGCGGGTAGAGCCCTGGATATCCAACATGTTCAAGGGTCAGGCTTGATTTCATATCGTTGATAATCCAGGCATTATATATCCTCTATCGAAAGTATTATACATAAGCTGTAATGTAATTGGCCAGTTCGAAAACTAGTGTTGATCATTCCTCCACCGGCTCACCCATGAGCCTTGACATCATATCACTCCCATCTTGCCCCATGGGTCCATTGAAAACGGCAAAAGCGGCGGTAGTTTTCGCATCACTGTCCTTTGGATTAACACCAGCGGAGTTCCAACCTTGGCCACGGTTAGCCATCTCGCCAAGATTCCTGTTGAAAAGCATCTCCAGCTCTTGGTCGCTCAGGAGAACGGTCTTCTTTCCTGCTTCTCCCTTAGGAACTACCTTGATCTGTTCACCTTCGAGGCGCAAGAGGTCCGCGGCAATTTGGGCCATTGTTTGCTGTTTCGTTGCTGGTTTCTCCGCTGCCATTGTTGGAGCTCTAAATTTACCTGTTACAGAGGACGATTAGTGAAAGTTTCGTAAGAGTGCCAGGAAGCAACGTACCCTTAGCGATGACCAACGTTTCTAACTGCCGTTTCTCCGTCGCCCGTTGCATGATTTTCGTCTCAATAGTATGATTGGTCACCAACCTGAAAACGAGGACGGGTTTCGTCTGCCCGATTCGATGGGCTCGGTCCTGGGCTTGGAGGTCCATCTGAGGATTCTGTGACACACAATCTAGTTAGCAGACAGGATTAACTTGAAGACGTTTAACTCACCCAATCTTGGTCGTAGAAGATCACAGTGTCCGCGGCGACGAGGTTGAGGCCCATGCCTCCAGCACGTGTGCTCAGTAAGAACAGCCGGGGCGGGTTCTTGTCGTTCTTCGGAGGGTTCTGGAAGAGGTCAACTTGTTCTGACCTATCTGTAGCAGGGGTGGATCCGTCGATTCGGCATAAACGCCAACCCTTGAACTCGATTGCCCAATCCTGCCGAAAATATGAGGACGTAGATATGTCGAGTCAGATAATGAACAGACCTCAATAATGTCGAGCATCATGGTAAACTGGCTGAAAAGGAGGACCTTATGGCCTCGAGCGAACAGTTCGTCGAGGAGGCGCTCCAGCATCATCATCTTTCCACTAGCATGGACAAGATCTTCGTTGATGATGGGCTGTCTGGTGCGTTCGTCCACAGGCCATTCGAAAAGAAACGGATGGGAGCAGACTTTTCGAAGCTGCATGATGGTATTCTGCAACTTCATGCTATTGATTTTCTTGACTAGGACGAAACGATCTCGTCAGCGAAGCATTGAGTGGGGGTGTCGAACGTACTCTTGGTTTGTAGTTGGTGCTTGCGGCCGAGTTCTGCCAGATCTTCCTCCCTCTCCCGCTTCGTCTTCTCGTTCAGCTGCCCTGATTCCAAGAGTCTGAAGTATTCGTCATCGTCACCATCTAGAAGGTCAAAAGCCGTCTGCTTCGTCTTCCCGTTCTTACACTTCGAGCTCCTGAGTTTCATTGGACCATCATCAACCTCGACCGCGTTCTGCTGCTTCTCCTTCTTGCCGCCCATCAAGTAAGATCTCAACCCTCCGTCTACAATTGCGTCATATATTTCTCTTTGCATCTCCGTGAGTGGGGCATAGATAAGGTATTCTTTCTTCGGGGGTATCGAATCCCTCTCCACCTCACTTTTGAGTCTTCGGAGGAGGAATGGTTTGATGATAGCTTGCAGAGTGCTGACGATCCCAGCGGTCCGCTGAGAAGATAGCTCGGTTTGTGTGGTCGAGAGGTTGAACCTGCCGCGGATTGTAAGGAGTGTTCAGGAAGACCTACGATTGCGTACCATTCTTGGAAGGAGTCGAGGTCGTTGAAGATGTCGGGAAGAATGAAGTTCAGTAGCGACCACAGCTCAGACAAGTTGTTCTGTGAAGATGAGATAAATAAGATTCGTGGTCGCTTGGAATAGGACTTACATGTAGCGGCGTGCCTGTCAGAATCATGCGACCTGCACTCTCATATTGTTTAATCTCCCGAATTAACTTACAGTCCATGTTTTTTAAACGATGGCCTTCGTCAACCACAATGAAACCCCACGGATAACGTGCCAAGTAGGCTCGGTCCTTGATGATGATATCGTATGTTGTCAGCACCACGGGAAACCTGTTCTTCAACGCCCGTTCGTGAATCGATTCCTCTGTTTCGTGGACGATTGGAGGATCCTCAATCTCATCCGGAGGGGGCGATGGTTCCTTTTTACGGGTCGAGCTATGCCCCTTCGGCACAAGCCGGCCTTTGATCTTCTTGCCACGGGGAGTAGGTTTAGGTTCGGGGACCTCGTCCTCTGGTTCCTCGTCTTCGGGTATGAGGTTGGGGCTCATGACGGTGCTCCGCATCTCGGCTCGCTCCTGAGGAGTTCCATGATAAACGCAGACAGGAATCTGCAAGGGTGAGATGCAGCATGAGAGTATGACGCAATAATTTACCTGTGGGGAAAATTTGGTGTACTCTTGTTTCCAGTTGTGGAGAACACTGAGAGGACAGACGACGAGGAATGGGTTCCTCATGCGGCCGCGTAGATAAGCCGAGAATGCTATCGTTTGTAGCGTCTACGCGACTGTGAGCTAGGGAATAGATACCCGCGGTAAGGTAGCCATACCTTCCCTAGGCCCATATCATCAGCAAGGATACCGGAGATACCGTTCTCGTGAAGACCGGCCATCCAGGCGACGCCCTCGAGCTGGTAGTCCTTCAGCTTAGTCCCAGTAATGAGCTGAGGTTGCCTAAAGATTCTTGCGTCGTTTTCGTCAACTTCTAACTTGATCTTCTTCCTTGCGGGTGGCGACAATTTTGTTTCCTTGCGACGACGTTTGCCTTTTCTGGTGCTGGGAGCATCTTCAGAATCTGAGTCGTCCTCCACCATCTCAATTTGGCGTTGGCGTTGCAAAGTCAAGTCCATCCTTTGCTTCAGCAACTGAGCGTAGGCGGCGGATTTCTTCAGTAAAAATTCTAGACGGGACCAACGGTCGACGTCGTCTTCCGGTCTCTGGGCTGGGTGTTAAAGGCTAGGAACAAACGAGGGAGAGGAAGCTTGGTAGTGCACCTTCTCCTCTACTCCCTGGCCATCTACCGACGATTCCTCCCAGTCCTATATTCCGAGACCAACCGCAATTAAATTTCCGGGGTCTGCAAGGAGGGATGAATACACACCGCAACGTCCGTAGCCGGCGGGGAAGAGACCGCCGTGCTTGGGGGGATGTCAGCGTCTGTGCCCCCAGCCAAAGAGACGGGGGAGGATGGAGCTGCGGACATCGCAGAGGGAGTGAGTGAGAGCGGCGAACAGCCGGACAATTAAGCGCTTGTAATGAAGGACGCGACGGTCACGCGTGGCTGGTCGCGTTCTTTCCCCGTGACCACCCAACTGCTTTGATGCCGCCCAAAGAAAAGGCCGCAAATGCAGGCGTAACGGCAGAATCTCAGCAAAGCGCAGCATCGGATGGAATCTACAGCTATGAGCTCCCGAGATCGCTTGTTGCGAAAATCGCGAGGGCATCGGTGCGTGATCCTGACCCTCTAGGTATCTTGGATGATAAACGCGCACAGGTTCCAGATAACTGCAAGTTTCAGAAGGAAACCATTCTCGCACTATTGAAAGGTTCTACCGTCTTTATCAACTGCCTGGGTACGTACGCACTCGTGCGATCACGCGAAACTTTCTCAACTCGACGACCGCCCAGCTGTCGGGTATGTCTTACAGCTACAACCGGTTTCCGCCTTTTCTAAACCCGACTAAGTGCTCACGAAATAGCCAAAGGAAAGCAACATAAGAGTATATCTGCCTCTGATGTTTTGAGAGCGCTCGAGCATATGCAGCTTGGCGATCTTGTGGGGCCTCTTCAAGACGAATTACCCAGTAGGTTCGACTAGCAAGTGGTGTTCATTGTTCTAATACGCTCTCCAGTATACCGCGAACTTCAGAAATCTGGTCGGAAATCCGCGGGAGCGAAAAACAAGGGGTCCACTTCTGTGTCTGTGAGTGACCCCGCGAGCTCTATGGGCCCACCTCAGTCCACGTCAAAGAAAGGGAAGGGGGCGGCCATCGTCGTACCGATGTCTGAGGATGAGGGCGGGAATACTCAGAGCCAGCCTACCGACGCCGACATGGATGTCGACGCTGAAATGAATGATGCTGACGAGGTTGACGCAAACGAGAGTCGAGGAGAGGAGGAGGGAGAGGAGGAGGAGGAGGAGGAAGGGGAAGAGGAGGAAGAGGAAGAGCTTGTTGACCAGATGGCAGTGGAGGATGAGCAACTCCGTCGAGAGACCAAGGGACTTGACCTACACAACCCGCGGGCTGACGTGGATGAAGACGTTTAACTCTGCCAGGTACGACATTCGCGAGGGTCGGCTCGAAACACTTGCTGACCTTAGCCAGGTGGTGACCGATGGCTTGCTGAAACCGTCCGGTGCGCGAAGACCACCAGCTGAATGCGATCACGGTACATGTCGTGAGGCAGGGTGTCATCTGTCAATTAGAATCTGGAGAGATTGTAGCATATTGTTTAGCCTAGTACCCCTGGCCCCCTGAGAAACCATGCGCAGCACCGTCGCTAAGGGACAGCACCCACCGATTATTCCACGCTCCAACGGTTCTTCTTCCTTCACACACATCATGTCTCCCATAGGGCGATATGTCGTCCTCGTGGTTCTTATCATCGTGAGTCCGTTCGCGAACGCCTTGCCATTATTAATCATCGCGTCTTTTTTTCCCTCGACAGGTCAGCCTCCACTTCATCCTTTCCCTCACCCACCACGGATACGGTCACGCTACTTCGTTCTCGAACATCAAAAGCAAGTTCGCCTCCAATTCTCATGAATATGTCCCCGAAAAGTACTACATACCATCAAACTTAAACGCAAGCAAACCTTTGAATGTCCGGAAAGCCAATGCCACGATGGTCATGCTCGCACGGAACAGCGACATGGACAATGCAGTCCAGAGCGTCAGGCGGACCCAAGACCGATTCAACGGCAAGTTCCAGTACCCGTGGGTTTTCTTAAATGAGGAACCTTTCACCGACGAATTCAAAGAGTGCGCCTTCCTTGTTGGGGTTCTCACTCATTCCGTACTAACAGGTAACTAGGCGCATCTCCACCGTTATAGACGGCGAAGTCGAGTTTGGACTAATCCCTCATGACGACTGGTTCCCACCCGACTGGATTGACGAAGAGAAGGCTGCGGCTGGGAGGAAGAAGTTGGAAAATGTCATCTACGGCAGTGAGTACCCGTCACCGAGCAGCAAACCCCTTATGAATCGTCCACAGCAAGCGTCTCGTACCGCAACATGTGTCGATACAATTCGCGAGCCTTCTACAAACATGAACTTATGCAAAAGTATAAGTGGTATTGGCGTGTTGAGTAAGTTACCCTGATACCTCGAGGATCGATAGGAATTCTGAAAGGCACATTTAGACCGGACGTCCACTTCCACTGCGACGTTGATTTCGACCCGTTCTTGTACATGGAAGACAACAAAAAGGTTTACGGTATGCGTCTGTGTTTTTCTCTATTTTCCTGTTACCGACTCTCCCGTCCATTCCTAGGCTTTACCATCGCGATGTATGAGTACAGGTCCACGATTGAGACATTGTGGAAAACCACAAAAGGTATTGAAATCCTGTTGTTTTGCCCTGGGACAGACACCAACCAAACAATCAGAGTTCTTGAAAAAGCATCCCGAATATCAAGTTGAAGGCAATGCCATGGGTTTCATTTCCGACAACCGCGGTGACGAGTACAACCTCTGCCATTGTAAGTCGTCCATCCCTGTTCATCCAGTGACCCCTCGCGCTGACGCCAGCCACCTTACAGTCTGGTCCAATTTCGAAGTCGCCGATATGGACTTCTGGCGCGCCCCAGCTTATACCGCTTATGTTGACTATTTGGAAGCTTCGGGCGGTTTCTACTATGAGGTCTGTACAAGCCCTCCACCTCCGCAGTTGGATATTCAACCGACACGATGTATTCAGCGGTGGGGTGATGCACCGGTTCACAGCATTGGGGCTGCTTTGTTCGCGCACAAAGACCAGATCCACTTCTTCGACGAAATCGGTTATGAACACGCACCTTACCAACACTGTCCACGTGAGAAGAAATCGTGGGAGAACGGAAGGTGTGCTTGCAATCCCGGCCGTAGTTTTGGCAAGTTCTACTGCACTCCTATGGCACTCGGTGGCTGACTGCGATTCATCACAGACTATGATGGCTACTCATGTTTGAAGAAGTGGGATGCGTTTGTTGGCTACCAGCATAAGCCGTGGTGATCTTCTTCCCCGGTAACCTTCTTGGGCCTGGGCGCTCACGTGATATTTCTTGTCGGTGGACATATCTCTCATTCATATGGTAGCGTAAACACTAACCCACTCAGATTTCCCTTCATTTACTTCCCGCCGCGTTCTGTTGGGTACGCCACAAAGACTAATGCATAGATTGGTGGACGTCACTCGGATGACGGCGTGCCTAATGATGTTCACAGTACTGATTGTCAAAGATCTAGAACGTAACATTGTAATTCTATTTATTTTGCAAATGTTTGCAATCATTGGGTTTACGAATCATACATGAAAAGTCAAGTGGGTCACAAAACATGCATTGGAGGGAAGCATCAAACCTGCAATTACAAGTGAGGAAGGCTCTATAAGTTCACTGGGGTCCAGCTAACAGAAATGGGAAGATAGAAGATGTAGAAAAACCACATAAATGAGGGAAAGGAGTTCATGGTCGGAAAGGGTAGCTTCTCTTATAACCAATAATGATGGGTTTCTCCCAACCATGTCCTAGGGTGGCTAATGGGCCAGTGGTAATGGAATTTCGATTCATGATTAGTCCCCTCTTGCTAGTAACACCCTTTGGACCCTTGGATTTCCTTGTTTGCTTATGCTTCTTGGGTCCTCTAGGCCCTTTGGTGCTTTCTTTGCATGGGGGAAGTGGGAAGATTTTGTTGATTTCTTCCTGTGATCGGCTGGGGTCACAATATTTGCAGATGCATGGTTCTCTGTCTCCCCGAGCATTATCAAACAACCATTGTAGGTGGGGATAAAACTCCAGTGGAGATCTGTACTTGTGGGGCCCACCTAAAAAGAGCTGTCAGTGAGGTTGCACACACCAAAAAGAATGAAGACTTACCAAGTAAATAGTGATCCTTTCTGGGGGGATCCTCTCCCTGTGCTGGTCGTGCCACAGCAAAGAGCTTATAGTTTATGGGAAAGGTGGAGATCCTGTATGCCCATGGGTCATTGAATTTGTCTGGATAAGATGGCACATCTGTGTCAGCTTCCACTGACAAATGAGGCCACTGACATTCAATGTCTCCATGCCACTTGAGCAGGCATCCCAACTTCCCTAACCAAAGATCCTTAGCCTGTGTGCTGCCCTCTTCCTTGTCTTCTGGCCACCTTTCTTTCTTTCCATCACTTTGACAATTGATGTGGAGGATTGCTCCATCTCCATCTTGGTTGAGGGTAACATTGATGGGGAGGGGAGGGTATTTCATTGTGTTCTTCATGGGAGTTGTGAGTCAAGTTATTTCTGGGGGATTTTTCTCACATCCCTGGTTTATATAAGTACTTTCAGCCTGCATGAGTCATGCTTAGTCACATTTAGTCATCAGGCTGTGCACTTTCACATGATTGATGTTTGGCTGTGATGAATGATCTGAAATAGATGCCAACCCCACTTCCAGAGAGGCTAGAACATTCCAGACCCAAACCAGGTGTTGGTATCCCTCTTCATGTGGGAAATCTTACATTCATTCCAATTCTCAAGTGGACCATTTGAATTTGCTGTGAGCTGATTGTGGAGCTTCCTTCTTACTCCAATTGATGTCGGGTCACCTATCACGACCAGGGTTAGGCTCTTCTTGCATCGGGATCGCGAACAAGAATGTTGGATAACGTGACATAAGAGATTGCTATCCGGTTCTCAAGGTGACGCCTCCCTCTTCCCTCACCCTGAGTTGAAGTGCGAAACGACCGAGTCTATTCTATAGCGATACCTTTTACCTTACCCAAGTTCTTTGTCAAACATAAGAGTACAGGTAGAGGGGGTAGTGCGCGTCCTCGCCAGGGTTGGGCAGATCCACGGAGGGACCCCAACCGCAATCGATGGATTCTCGAAATGCGGCTCGGAGCGACGGGCAAGGGCTCATATAAGGTTCTTGAACTATTTAGAACGCACGAAGGAAGCTCCCATGGTACAGAGAAATGAGGGCTCATACGAACGAAACGCAGTAGAAATCAGAGTATGATAATATATAAGAATCCATTCTGAAACAGCGTATGCAATTATCTGGGAAAACCCATCTCCTGGCCGATTGATTTTAGGCATTCTCGAGCAAGGGTACGAGCGTCGAACTCGGTGAAGTCCCTCACCCTCCCTTGCTCTTCCTGGGCGATACGGCTTCGGCCGTCGCCGGCGAAATGTTCCGGGGGTGACGAAAGCCAGGCGGATGGTGTCTTACGCGGGAGCGAGGCGATCTCACAGAAAACGTGATAGAAGTGGAATAGGTGCGCCTTTGATGACCGTCGGACGGCGTCAGCGATGAGGCCCTTTGAATCCACTGAAGTTTCGATCACTGCCAAGCCAGGTGTGAGCGATGGTACAGGATGGAGAGAATTGCACATACGTGGCTGTTGAACCGCATATTGTGAAGGCGACGAAGACAGGGCAGCCCAGAAAGTACCAGACCAAAGCTGGAGATTCAGGAGTTTTCTTAGGACGTACAATAGCTCCTCCTCCCGATACCTGGGCCGACTCATCATCATTGCACGGGAGGTCAATTAACAACACAAAGACGCACCTTTGGAATGGAAGACTTCCCCTTAGTTCTTCGTCCGCGATATACCCCACTAGCGTAGACCGACACCTGCTGAGGAGCAGCGGGAGACATATCGAGGCGACACGTCTCCTGTTCGGCTCCCGGTCTATTCGTGTTCAGCGGATGGAAAATGTGAACCATATAGATGGCCATACCTTTTGCTGCGTCGGAACATATCAAGAGCAATAAGTCGAAACACCAGTACGAGAACCTCTCTCTTGGAACAATCTTTCCGGACCTGGTAGTCCCAATCTCCAATTCCGTCGTGATGCTACTGCCCTCGCTTAACGGCTCCTTGCCGTTACGGGACTTTAACTTTGCCACATCAGGAAGGGTAGCGTTAGGACTCTTGACTTCTGGGTCCTGACCATCTTCGGGTTGCTGCAGTAGACTACCGGAATGCAACATCTTGCCAAGTCGTAGAATCAAGTGGTCGGGGACACGGGAATCTCCTAGGTGTGGAACGACGTCTATCTCTAGCGAGGCGATAAGAGCGAGATCAAAATTCTCCTCTGATTCCTGGGTTTCGAGCGGGAAGCTCAATACGGCAGAGCTGGGGGGAAAGGGTATGGTGTGAGTGATTGGTACAATATTAAACTTTGATCTCACCAGTCCGCGAGGATACCACCCTTGAATGCCTCAAGAACTTGTCTCCAAATTCCCTCCATCCGATCGTCAGATATTTCTGGCAACAATCATCAGAGTTACGGGAGAATCACCAGGGCCCGAAAACATACTGTCATCGAAGTTTTTGAGCTGTAGGGAAAACTCGCGGACAATAACCAGAAACGATGTCGTGGCCGTCTTCCACAAGGGAGGGTCCTTCCCGAATCTCGATGGGGCTGGACAATCGTACTTCAGCTTGATGGGAATCGAGTACGCCTATCAAACAGTGTTTATCATATAGTTATGTAAATGGGGATACACTCCACTTACGGACAGGATGGCTTCCAACGTTCCGTTGGCATATATCTCCGGGTTTGTTTTGAACCTCAGGAAGAGATCTACCAGCTGTGGCATGGTCTTCTTCGACAGCGCGATGTACGAAACGCGCTTCTGCGGCTTTGTGCTTGAGGATGGCACATCGAAGGCCGCCATGAACGGAAGCGTGGCATATTCCGAGAGGTCACGTAGGATCAAGGAAGGAACGCCAGGCGACGCCATACCGACATCTTGGATAACCTCTGTCACTGCCACTTGAACAGGGCTGAGGCTGTCGATATCCGGCCGGTACTCGGGGGAGAAGCTGTATGTGAGAATATCTGAACCTATGTGAGGATTGGAGTTTCGAGGTTTCGATTTTGGTCACCTTTCAAGATAGACATAAGCCTCGTAAGTCGTTCTAACGACCATTCACTCTCCTCGAGGGAACGTGCTAGAGCCCTGGTGTGGATCAAGATGTCCACGTACGCAACTAGACTGTCCTGGGTAAACGGAATATGGTTTTTGTCCGACGTGGGAGTGCCAGGTACTTCCGTCAACTCTTTGCCCATGGTATCGCAACTCTCCCACACCCGTTCGCAAGACCCGATCACCCTTTCTTTGAGATTCGCGTCCGCACTGGAGAATGCCCGAAGTCCCTTTTCAAGACAACGCAACGCGGGAGTCGTGATTGTTCTGTTGTCATATACCCAAGAATCACTAACGTGACCGAGGAAGGCGTCCCAAGCACCAGCGAAGGAGTCGAGATGAGCTATTTTTGAGACCAAGAAGTCAGAAAATAAGGATCCTATCGATGAGAAAGCGAGGGATTTCGAGTCGTCCCATGCCGCGATGACTTCAGGATCCTGGGAATCCGAATGTGAGCGAGAAGGAGAAGCCTGCCTCACAGCTTGTGTGAGCAAATCGAGGAGGGGGAAAGCAATCCTCCAGATACATTCATGCCACGTCTCTAAACTTAGCGTCCCCCCGTAGAGTTGCAGCGTTCGGAATAGGGTTTGGATAGCCCCCACGCGGACTTCAGGTCTCGAATCCGTGCACAGCCCAAGCAATTCCTCCAGTAAGAACATCCAAAGCGCGCTGTATTCTGGCTCCTTCTCCATGTCTTTTCGTTTCGCCTGGATCGAATCTGAAACTCCCCACAGTAAGCTGGCAGCAGCTGTCAAGGCGATGTTCGTATCGGCCTGTTTTCCAAACTGCCCGAGGGTCTTGATACAGAGACGGAGGTGTTCTGGAGAGAGTGATGTCAAGGAGTCGCATACGAGGGTGAGTGATTGGAAGGCGATCTTTACGAGGCCAGTGTAGCCCTTCTCATTGACGTATCCTAGGGGAGGTGGTTTCGACTTGGAAGCTTCGACCGTAGAGGCAGAGTCGAGAGAGTCCGACGACTCGGAAACCGATGGCGTTGCCGGCTTGCACACGCTGCTCAGCATTTCGAAGATGATTTCCCAACCAACCACGAGCGTATGCCCAGAGGACTGAAGGATGACGTGGAGTGTCTCTAGTCCCATTCTTCGCAGTTCGACGGAAGTTGTCCCACTAGTGGTGACAGTGGTTTCGTAAATCACCTGCTGGGACAGAACTTGCAAAACCCGTTGCTGGACTTCTGCTTTCGTATCGCCCATCGAGCTGAGGTTCCGCGGAACGACGACTAGAATCTCATCTAGAATACGAGCAGCCTGGATCCGGATTGACTGAGGTGCGATCGAAAGACGAACAATAGAGAGGAGATGGCTCGTGACAGTGTTCCATGCAACATCCGACGAACGGTATATGAGGCGGTGGATGTTGAGAAGGGCGACTCCACCCAGCTTGTTGATCCCGAAGTCGCCGGTTCGCTGAGGTTCATGTCAGGAAATCACGAAAGGAGTTAACAGCAGGCCGCTTACCAGGGTGCGTGGTATATGTATGCCACTCACGCGCCTCCTGTGAGCTATGCTTGTCCTGGGCGAAGGGGACAAGGTTGCGCTGAAATGGCCATCCTCTGGCTGCGTTGAAGAGATGGGAGTTTCTGGTATGCCGGGTTCTCCGGACTGCATCACCACCATCTCACTGCTAAGTTTGCACAATGCGTTGACAAAGTGTCTGAACGCATCATCCTCGAGGTTTTTCGATGTATCGAATAGTCGTTGAATGGTGTTCTGAACGCTGTCGGGATCGAGTTCCGTGAGCAGAGGATGTAGAACGCTAGAGGAGGGAAAACCGCCGGTGGAGGTGGATGGTGGTGCGGAGGAGGAGGAGACAGATCGGCTCAACGTGCCGGTACCTGTGATTGTGGAACCTCTGCGTGAAGCGGGAGTGACCGATCTTCCCCCCTTGGAAGCCAACACGTAGTCTGCGTTCTGCAACACCTCCAAAATGTCGAACCAACTCCCGTCGAGACTACCTGAGAGGTATAGAGCGCTCGAGACGAACACCTTCAGACAAGCTAAGTTGCGCTCCGATAGCCCGGGGGGCGGTGGTGGACCTGTCAACCCTAAGTTGTCGGTCAGCGAATGCGCTGTCCGTGGTGTGGGGGGCTCGACGGTGTCCACGCTCGATACGACTTTGGTAGGAACCGCAAACTTTGCGAGGCTGGTGAAAAAGGCATCCCGAGGAGTTGTGAGTCCAAGCATGCCCGAAACATTAGTCATGGCCTGATAGCTCGCCAGAACGTCTCCAAACAGCTCATCGGAAAGATTTGTGGAAATGATGAACGACAACGCTGCCAGCAAAGCCGGCCACCCACTGGCAACCATATCTCTGACTGAACGAAGTTGGGGCACCACCTTGTCGTCTTGCAGGAGTTTGTCGACATCGAGGGCGGGAGGGGCCCGAATGACCGATTCACCGGCAGTTCGTGGTTTTTGGACGACGATCGAAGTATACACCGGTCCGGTGAACGCGGCGAACCCTTCACAAAGAGAGACAATACACTGCACCGCGAGTAGGTAAATGTAGGATTCGGGGATGGGAGGTGAATCAGCCTTGTCGAGTTGGTCGATACTAAATGCTGGTCAAGCTCTGTCCGACAAGGTCGCCTCAGCTGGCTCACCATTGCAGCTTCATTGATGATCCCTGTACGCTCAGACCAGTCCCGGACCCCATCAATCCTGCGACTCCCGACACCGTGGCGCTCGCAGCTGTGGCAACCATTCCAGCAACACCGCCTACATCGAGGCCGTAGTTTGCATCCCCACTCGATGGAACACCGACTCCGGACATCTGGGAGCTAACTCCTAGGAGAGCTGGTTTCTCGGTCACGAGCCGTTTGAGGGCAGTGATCAGCGAAGTGAACACATTCGAGCCAGTTTCTTCGGCGTCGTATCGTTCCCAAAAGGACCTCATGAGTTCGGAATCACTACATAACCTAAACCCATGGATTAATCATCGACTCTCCCAAAGGATCGATTGTCGCCCACCCTCGCATGATTTCCATGGAAAGGACTCGCATCCACAAGGGACGGGATGGGACACCCGACGAGTCCTGGTTTGAATCTACTTCTCCGGAAGTCCCACCGCTGATGATTTTGATCAAGAGCATCATGAAGACTTCCGACTCGGTATCCAGTTCAACAGAGAATTGTTTCAGTAGGAGGAATACCACCCGGGTGGACCGTAGAGTTAGCGGGAATAATGGCCGTTCAGATAGAGCCTTCAGCAAGAGCGGGCTGAGGTGATGTTGGAGGAGCAAGAGCAATTCAGAATGCTATGGGTCGCCAGTTAGCCGAGATAGAAGCGTGAAGCAGCGCTTATACCTTGCGGAAAAGGTCATGGTAGTTCGTTAGCACGCTCTCTATCAGCTCGAGGGCAAAGGTTTTATGTAGGAATTCCAGTTTCAGGAAACGGGGTCTTTCCGAGTTCGCGAGCAAACACAAATCTTCGAAAACCGCGAACGCATCACGGGCAGATGGACTGAGAGCTCTCGTGGTACCGTCGGGCAGATACATATCTTCGACGTCACCGAGGACGTCCCGTTTGTCTTCTTCAACAACTTTGTCAACTACAAACATGACCAACTGTCTGAGTGTAGCAGCAGCGGTTGAGGATACTACCGCGATCCGAGACTCCTGAAGTTTGAAACATAGGAGGAGAGCCTGCGATGCATACTCTGGTTAACATTCGAGTGGTAGGCACGATGAAGACGACCAACATCACCGAGAAGTTCACCATGTACAGAAGGAAAGTTGGTGATGAGTGATAGGAGTGTCTGAAGAATCCTCAGTTGGATGTCCACCCCCTGATTGATACAATCTCCCATAATGTTGACAATCACGGGAACTGCCGACTGTGGGACTGCTTTGAGGGATATGAGGCGATGAAGGGAGCCGAGCGATATTGCGACGACCTTCGCATTCTTCGTCGCACATCCCATGAAAACAGGACGGAGGAGGTCGTCAGACTGTGGTCCATCTAGCGCGTAAATGGCAATGTGTCAGGGAGGGTATGGGTTAGAAGTCTAAGAAGCATACCAGATGCAAGGTTTGCGGTCGCCTGTTCTGGGGATGCTCTCAAGATTGTCAACGACTTCTCGGCGGCCTTGCGATTGAAGTTAGCGTTGAAATCAGTGGACCGAACAAAACCACAAACACCTCTCTGACTTCTGGGTGCCTCCGCTTCGTCTCACTTGACAAAGACTGCAGCCACTTGAGTGTCCGGGCGGAGGGACGAACAGCAATAGATGCGCACCTGTAGTTCCGTCACGAGAAAAGCTAAGGAACTCATTCCGTGTCCAATTTGGGGGTTTTCTCGATTCGCAATGCACCGGTGTGAGTGCGAGACGTCCAGATGTATCCGCGGGTATCTTTGCCACGGGGATAACGTGTAAAACAGACGTGGTCGCGCACTGCGGATCGCTCAGGGTTGGAGTGGGCGGGGATGGGTTTGGCGCTCATTGGAGGTCCCATCGTTTTGTGGCTGAGGACACTCATCCACTCATCCGTTCGCCGCTCGTACTACACCATGGCGGACCGCATGCCCAAGCTAATCGCCTTTGATTTAGAGTCGGTTTGTCCTATCTAATCTCGCTGATAGGTTGAAATTCGCTGATATGTATTTCACGCTCAGTTATACTCTATGGCCCCTTTGGGTTGATACCCATGTTTCAGGTAAAACCCGCAGCGGCGTGCATTAGTAGCAACGTCTGATCTATGAGCAGAACCGCTCAGGAGAGATGGCGATGCAACCAATCAGGTGTTGGATAGGTGAGAGTCCAGACCATGTCAACAAATCGCCGCGGGCTGAGCAAAAGCCCAGATACGATAGCGAGATTTGTTTTTACCAAGATGTGCCCCAGATCTTGCATCGACTGAAGGCGGAAGGTGTTTTCGTCGCGGCGTGTTCTAGAACCAGCGCGCCTTCGGTGTAAGTGATGGACAGTAGACGTGAAGAGGCTATGTCTGATATTGAACAACAGGGCGAGACGAGCGCTATCACTCCTACTGGTCCCTACAAAGGACGGAGACAAGAAAGGAACGCCAATTGCGGCCGAGAAAATGTTCAATCAGATGGAGATATACCCAGGTGCGTCTTCTCGTTCAGACGGACTGTCCCAGAGACATTAGCGTGAGGCAGGGTCCAAGAAGGTGCATTTTCGCAAGCTTCACGAGACGACAGGGATATCCTATTCTGAGATGGTCAGTCCTGCAGGGTTTTTCTTCTACCAATCTGACCACATGTCCGCAGCTCTTCTTTGACGACGAGATACGTAACAAGGAGGTGGAATCACTCGGTAAGCGCCCGGTGACTTGGTTTTTTGCTTCCGGAACTGGAACTGTCCTCAAGGGGTGACCTTTTGTTTGGTACCGGACGGGGTTGATGCCCACGCATTTGAAAAAGGACTTGGGAAATGGAGGAGACGTCAGCCAGAGTGAGCAGTGGTGGAACTTCGGGGTTAGCCGGAAGATGCCGGACAACAGGGTGTGCAGGGGAGGTGGAAAAGGAAAGGTGGTGGTGGATTGGTGGTACGGACGGGTTTTCGTGATGTAGACTGTCGAATGTCGTCTCGGACGATGATGACCGTTTAACCTTGACCAAAACTCCGTCGTGATCTGCCCAGACCAATTCCTCCTTCTCTCCGACTGTATATCCTCGGTTCGACGTGTTTATCAACAACGGGCGCCCTTAATCGTACATCTAGCATCTCTTTAACCGCTTCTCTTCCCCTCTCTCCCTTCATTTCCTCCCTCTGCCATTGGGGATCAAAAGACATGCTCCAATCCAAGCCTGGATCCTCCCTCTTCCTCGGCATCGAGTTGGCGACAGACCAGCTGCGCGCTACCCTCGTGGATGACAATCTCGAGTTGACGGGTGTGGAGTGTGTGGACTTTGACACCGAGGTACCGGAGTATCAGTGAGCATTTTTATCCCGTTCATCCGTCTTTCCACGCACACCGAGTCTCTTCGTCAAATTTTCGTGCGGTTCGCCATGGCACCGGTTGTGTGGTTGGTGAACTGACAACGTGTCACCCGTGTCTAGAACGCAGGGCGGAATTTTCACTACACCAGGTGACGCGTACACGACTCCGGTCGACATGTGGGTCAAAGCACTTGGTGCGTCTTCATTCCATTTTCTGCTGCCCAACGGAACCAATTTTCGCTTCCCGCCTTCACCTTGTCCTTTTTTGGTATCTCGATCTCATTACCCCTACACTCAGACCTCCTCTTGGAAAAACTCCACAGAAACCACGACCTTGCGAGGATACGTGCGATAGGTGGTTCGGCCCAAGTCGGTTCCCCGCTCTCGTCGTCCAACCTCGCCAGCCAACTTACCAAACTCCACAGCATGCTCTCGTTTGGTGGAAAACAAATGCCGTGCCCGATCTAGCGCGGCTAGATCCTCGACACAACCTCAACAGTCAACTCCCTTCACAATGCTTCTCAATACCCAACGTTCCGGTCGCCCAAGACACCTCGGCACACACTCACGCGCTTGCCATAGAAGCAGCTCTTGGTGGTCCCGATCACATGGCAGCTCGTGTCGGAACTTGTGCTCAGTCGTCCCTGATAGCGGCACAATTATTGCGCGTGCGTGAAGCCTGGCCAGACGTTTGGGCGAGGACAGTTCGTGTTCAGGTTGCGTCTGCGTTTTTATGCAGTATGATGTGCGGATCGTGGGTTGGAATGAATGAACCAGAAGCTTGCGCGACTGGAATGTGGGTACATGGAACAAGTAGCAGTCCGGGTCATTGGGACGAAGGTGTGCTCGAGATTATCGGCGGTAATCGAGAAGAGGGAAGGCGTATCAGAGCTTGGCTTGGTGACGTGGATCTTTCCGGAAGCAGTCGAAAGGTTGGAATGGTTAGCCGGTATCTCGTCGACCGATACCGTTTTGATCATGGTGAATGGTTTCCTTGTACTTCCGCCCGTGTCTTTTCTAACCCTGTCTTTCAGATACGATCGTCACGCCCTTCGCCCTGGATACGCTCTCTTCGTACCTTTCTCTCATTCCGCAACCTACAGATGCTGTCTTACAACTGGGACCGATGGATTACCTTATGGCATCTGCAGCCAACTATGTTCCCTCCCGCCTTTTCAACCTATATCCACACCCCGCTCAAGACCCAAACGAGAAGCGCAAATACATCGTTGCGTTGACGAGCAGGTGTCGTTTGTTTTCCGTCTCCTCCGGTCCATGCGAATTGACATTTGGATAGGAATGCCGACGTACCACGAGCATTGGTGAGAGACATGTACACCAAAAGCTGGAGCGCATTCGACCGTCTGGTAGACATTGTACCACCAGGTGGTTCGATCGGGTGAGTCACTGTTGTCTTAGGCTCCCATCCGAGCTAAATTCCTCTCCAAGCCTGGACGACAAACTATTCAGCTTTTGGTTTCTCCAAGCTGATGGGTTTCCCTTTTCTCACGTGAAGGGAATCTTCAGGTTCGAGACCGGTATCAAGGTCAACGAATTCCGTGATCTCCGGGCAAATCCACGGTGCCTTCTCGAGAGCCAGTTCCTTTCATTCCGCGTCCGCTGGTCCAAGATTATGACATCAGGTATCTTCGGAAATACCGTCGGCCGAGGGGGGACCGTCCCCGGCTCGAACACTGCAAACCCCTCTGGTACCAACCCACCACCTAGCAAGCTTGGTTTGGCATTCGACCCGTATGACCATTCTACGTTGCCATCCCGGATTCTTGCGACTGGCGCGGCTGCCAATTTCCCATCCGTCGTCAACATCATTGGAGATATCTTCAATACCCCTGTAATCATTCCCACGTCCCAGATCGATGCTGCCCAGTTGGCGCCTCATAGAAACGCTCCGGCTAAAGGCCATCCGTCACGGGCGAGCATGGGAGGTGCATACGTCGCCAGGTGGGTCTGGGGCAGGGAGAGAGGTGGGATACGTGTCGGGGGCACCTTCGAAGGCGATCTACGAAAAGTATTTTCGAAACGGTGGACGATGACCGGAGGGCTAGCGTTGAAGACCAGTGTCAACGTCGCTCCACAGCTTGGCAACCCGGCGGTCTCCACCCCTGTCGTCGGGGGTCTTTCTACTGGTGGGAGTAGTCGAGGTGGTAGTGGGTCGAGTACACCGTATAGTCACCACCCACGATCTGGTCTTGGGACTACGGTTGTTGTCGAGGAGGACGAGGAGGAATTTGATAATGACGTAGTCGCAGGTAGGCTGAGATCTCTGACAACCTCAGCCATTACTGGCCCTCTACAGACCACGAATGCCTCGCTCAGCCTGCTTTCTAACTCGGCGTTGGCCGCATCCGCCCTGAACGGACAAAATCCCACAACGTTCATCGGCTCCGAACTGCTGTCCCCTGATCTTTCGAACACAGCGGGAGGCGAGACTTCGGCGACGACGAGCGCACCATTAACGCCAGTCACTGTGATGAACTCGACCTTGGAGAACGACTTGCAAGTTGGACTCGGTAAAGTGACCGACCCTGACGTCGACTCGTTCATGGGTTATGCTGCCATTGTTCCTGAATATTGCAGACTGGAAGGCATGTTGGTGAAAGGGATCGTGTAATTCAGGATGCAGGTGTGTTTCAAACCCCCCGTGTTCTCCTGCTTGGCTGAAGTATTGTTGAAAGATATCATACTTCCCACTAAAAGCAATCGTATAGTACATGTCGAATATGTTGTCTCAACACTTTTGTCCACCAATACCCGAATGCATAGGTATCCGTTGTTCTTCCCCCCAGGTTGTTTACATTCGCTCGTTCCCTTGTCCCTCTCGTGCAGCTTTCTGTGCCCCCCGCTTCTACACCCTTTTATTAGAGTCCAAGGTTACTCCCTCCTGTTCCGACGGTCGCGTGCTTTGCAAATGCAATTATTCCTTCCCGTTCCGGTGTTTTGACTCTGACTCCCGGACACTGTAGACGTCTACAAGCTCTTGTACTCGTATTCCCCTCGCTCTGCCGGAGCATCTTTACCAATATAGTCCCTTCCTTTTGAGCTGCAGGGTGTTGGATAGACAACGCAGATGGCAAGTGCACTGATATGAGATCCACTTTCATTGAAGTCGGCGCGTAAGTATTCTCCGGAACACGGCGTGACCCTGTCATGGTCCAATTTGTCACGCGTCTTTGAGTCACACCCCCTCCTTAGAGAGAACAAGCACAATCTATATCAAGGGGGAGCCCTAGACGTTCTACCTTTACCCACCATGGCGGCAGGCCCCGGTTCTATCAAGGCTATAGACGGCTCGTCCGTTCACAAGATTACCTCTGGTCAAGTGGTGGTGGACCTCCAGACCGCTGTGAAGGAGATGGTCGAGAATAGTCTCGATGCGGGAGCCACTACTATTGGTGAGCCGTAGTCTCTCGCTAGGTTATGTATTCCAAAACTCAGTCCCGAAGAGGTACGGTTTCGTGACCACGGTCTCAAATCTATCGAGGTTGTCGACAACGGTTGTGGGATCTCGTCAGAGAACTATGATGCCATCGGTCAGTGCACCCGACTATCACCGTATGGGTCAACTTGAGGATTTCACCCTTACAGGTCTCAAGCACCACACTTCTAAGCTGTCTTCGTTCGAAGATCTTACTACGGTCTCTACCTTCGGTTTTAGAGGAGAAGCGATCTCCTCCTTATGCGCACTGAGCGAATCAGTGACAGTCACCACTGCTACGGTTTCCGAGGCCCCTATGGGTACGGTGATTGAACTGGATCGGAGCGGGAAAATAACAAGTAGAAGCGCGAAAGTTGCTCGTCAGGTTGGCATACAAGTCCACTCATGGCGAGCACTGAGCTTAACCCCAACAGAGAGGGACTACTGTGACTGTCGCGGGGCTCTTCAAACCACTCCCTGTTCGTCGGAAAGAGCTTGAGCGCAATGCCAAGCGCGAATTCGCGAAAGCTCTGACTCTGTTGACCGCCTATGCATTGATCCCGTGCTCCAAGGAGAATCAAGGCATCCGGCTCACAGTGTCAAATCAGGATGGAAAGTGAGAAATAGATCTCCACCTCGCTCGCGAAGATTTGACGTATTCCTGAACAGTCGGAAGAGTGTTTCTCTCCGCACAGACGGAACACCTTCCCTGAAAGCCTCCGTCTCCGCTTTGTGGGGTCCAAAAGCACTCGACGACATCGTCGAACTTGATCTCGACTTTGAGGTTGAAACCGAGAAGACCGTTCTCCGGCGCCTCGCAGCACACGACCTCACAACGTATGTCTGATCTGCGCCCCTCAGATAGATCTAGATGGATTAACCCTGTAGATCGTCAACTGGTAACAATCGAGTCCGAGTGGTAGGCTTGATCTCAAAATTTGCCCTGGGTCGTGGTAGAACAACAACAGACCGACAGTTCTTTTTCATCAACGGTCGTCCTTGCAGCCCTACCAAAGTATGTCTGTCTGTCAATGCCAAGTTTCGATTATCCTCATATTTCCGGTCAACAGGTCCAAAGGGCCTTTAACGAGGTGTACCGATCGTTCAATATCAACCAATCGCCATTTGTTGTCGCAGATTTCATCCTTCCAATGGGTATGTCTTAAAAAACCTTCGCGCGCGGACTCTCAAAGCGACACTTGCAGACTCGTGTGATATCAACGTTAGCCCTGACAAACGGACGATTTTACTTCATAGTGAAGGCAACCTGATTCGGGCACTCAAGGTGAGTGTAGTACCTCCAAAATCACTCCGCTAGTCACCAATTAAACACTGGTGTATGGAAGGCCGCTTTGGAAGATGCGTTTTCCACCTCGCGGTCGACGTATGACCTCAACGAGGTGGGCCGAACATCGCAGCCAGAGATCACATCTTCATCTTCGCCACTCCAGGAACCCGGAAAGCATTCCGCAAATGCCAGGGTACCTCCGGAAGCAGCAATGGAAGTGGACAATGAGGATACCACAGTCAACACAGCCGAGAAAACTGCTTCTTCTCCCACCCAGATCACCATCAACCACCTCACGGATACCGGCAACAACGATCATGATGCAATTCCGTTATTTGAGGTCTCCAGACCCAATTCTCCAGAGTTGATTGCGGATGATCCGCCAATGCCGACGCGTAATCGGCCGGAGCGTTCGCTCACCCCGCCTGACAGGGATCGGCCCGCCAATAAGGGTGCTCCGATTGCCACTCAGGTGACAGGTCCTTCACTTGATGAACGCCCACCACGGGAGCCGGACGTTCTATCAGAAACCCTCGGGACGACCACGGTCATTCCTCGTTCATCGGAACCGAGCCCCATGAAACGCAAAGATCCACCTGTCCAAACGGTTCTCAATACATCTGGTGCTTCCTGGAATTTAATGGCGAAGCCTACGAACCAAGAGGATAGGCCCCAGAAGAAGGCGAGGATCGATTCGGGACCCTCTGCCTTGACCCGTTCGTTCGCTAACTCGACTGGAAAGAAAAAGGCGGGGTTATGGGCATTTGCGCTCCCAGGAAGCTTGCGTTCGCAAGTGAGGGAAGACACTTGTGGAGATGATAACGCGGAGATGTCTTCGACAGTTTCCACCAAAGGTTCAGAAGAAACCGAGGACGGTGTTGACGAGACCGCTCAAACTCCAAACCGACAGCAGAGGCGGTCGGCTCGCTCGCCTGAATCCTCCACCGACGACGGGTCCGATACTGAAAATGGTTTGGCTGCCGTCACAGCGAACAAAACCATCGGTGGTGACAAACAAAACACGACGTCACTCGAGGATTTTGGCGTCTCGGAAGCAGAAATGGGACGGGAGAAGACGCCTTCTGATCTATCCCAGCAGAGTCCAGATATTCCATCTCCAGGCGGGGAGAATGACGTTGTGTTGTCCATCGATGTTTTGCGGATCGGGAGCAGATGGCAGAGTGCACAATCCTCACGCACGGCGGTCGCGAACTGCGAGGTGCTACAGAACCTTGTTGCAGGCGACAGACGAGCTGGGCTGGAAAACAAGAACGAGGAGGAAGCAGCAGCCGCCCTGTCGCGGGTTATCGACAAGGAAGATTTCAAGACCATGGTTCCTATTGGGCAGTTCAACAAGGGATTTATCATCGCTCGGCGACGGAGGAGTTCTGGTGGATCCAGCCAAACTGGTGTTATGGACGACCTGTTCATCGTCGACCAACACGCGTCGGATGAAAAATACAATTTCGAGACTCTACAGCAGACGACCCGAGTGGAATCTCAGCGGCTAATTAGGTGAGGGTTTCACACACCACGTTGGAAGATATTTTCTAGTTTCAAGACTGAAGATATGCTGTAAAGGCCTCAGCCACTGCGGCTAAGTGCGGCAGACGAATTGATGGCGATTGACAATATGGATGTCCTTAACCAGAATGGATTTGATATCGTCGTAGATGACAGCGAAGGTCGAGACCCTTCGAAACCACGTCTCAGTTTAGTGGGGCAACCTGTCAGCAAGAGCACGACCTTCGACGTAAAGGGTGCGTGTGATATATTTCATTTTACACCTAGCCCGAATTTCATTTCAAGCTTTATGAATGGTGTTTGATGTTTTCTTCTCGCTTGCCTTTCAGATCTCGAGGAAATCCTGAGCCTCATGCACGATCGGCCCAGTGGCCAGATGGTGCGATGCTCAAAAGTTCGGGCAATGTTTGCTTCTCGAGCGTGTAGAAAGAGTGTTATGATCGGAGACTCGTTGAATCGTCAACAAATGGTCAAGGTAAGGGATCAAAGCATATGAACTGCGTGCGGGCCCACTTTGAGACGTGGCTTACGAGATGGATACAGATTCTCCAACACATGGGTACAATTGAACAACCGTGGAATTGTCCGCACGGGCGTCCAACGATGCGACACCTCTGTGACATATCTGAAGTCCCGCAAAGACCCGTGAACACCATCGACTGGGATGGTTACCGTAGCAAGTTGTTAAGGAAGCGACGGTAAATCGACCGAGGGGGGGGGGGACGAATGACATGGATCATCTCTAATCTAATCACGATTTATCTGTTGATATCACGCAATCATAACATAACACTGGATACGGAGAGAAGGTGGAGGGGAACTCTCTTGGACAAAGCAAGAAGGTTCATCCTGAGGTCTCTCGTATAAGGATCCTCGACGCCCGGCGCTTGGGGTGTCTTGTTGGTCAAGTCGGATTGGATGAGCTGTAGCAGCCTTTGTCGACTATACTCGAGGGCGTGGTCCAAGACTTGGTGGTCGTCCTTGTCTGCGTCGTTCGTCGCGCCTTGGGAGGAGGGTGCGACGAGTGCGGACATGGGGTTATCGATTGTTAGTGTTCCCGAAGCTTCTCTCTGTTGACGTCTTGCTTGCTTGAACGCTGCCCCGCTCCATTCCATATCTGCCTGCGCCAGTTCGAGCGGTCGGTTTACCAGATTCTGAATGTCGATTTGACTGCTGAGTGCGGCGATGAGGTCTCCCTGCTGCGGGTACACGTGGAGGGAGCGGCGAATGTCCTCGGAGAGGTCCGAGGTGGACGGGTCTAGTAGTTCGTCAGACTTGGTGGCAACTTGGCGTGCAATCTTCTGAAGCACATTATGGCGGCCGTCGGTTATGGAATTTACGATGTTGTGCTCCACCCAGTCCTCAAGGGGAAAGGGCAGACCTTGCGACTCGGACGAAGGGTTCTCGATGAATTCGGCCAAGCTGCGGACATACGCCAGACCGTCCACACCGCCATAGACGAGGGACCAAATGTAATCTTGGGCGGTGAGGGCAGCGGCTTCGTCGGGATGCGTGTCTGGGGCTGAGGATACATCACGACCATCAATCGAGTTTCGAAGGAGGTCAAAGAGCTTTGGCTGGTCGTCGATGTTTTGCATGGTGAGATCTGCCATGAGGGTAGACATTGAGCCATAATCAGTAGTAGCATGTTCCCGTCTGGGAAGCGAAGTATGAGCGCCTTGTTCATCACCCTCTTTCGCCCTTCCACGCCCAGAGTGCCTATTGATAGTCCAGTGGCGCCGTTTGGTAGGTGTGGCTGTGAGCTCTGGAGCAGGTTGTGGGAGGTTACGTTCGGTGGAAATGTTGACCGGTGACGGAACGGTTACGGAGTTGTCCAAAAATGGCTCCGGATGGAGTGGGTTCAGGGACAACTTGGGCTGATGAACGTCGACCAAGGCGGAAAATAGCGAGAAGGGATCCTCAACTGAAGATACAGGGTGAGTGATCCCCTAGTGCGCAAAAAAGAAAAGGGGGATCACCTTCCCAATAATTCAAACTTCCATCCGCTGATAGGGGAAGACCACTCTTCTCGATTCGCAAGCGTTCCTTTTTTGTCTTGTATTTCTTGCCTAGAAGAGGGAAATGAGGAGAAAATGATACGAGAGGGTATATGAAAGAGTACGAACCTTTCAATTTTAATGCGAGCATGACTCGAGCCAGGTCCGAACCCGGAGGGAATTTACCCAGGCCATCCTTAGCACCGGGCAAACCTCCGTCGGACTGGAGAGTTTCTGAGACACTCTTTGGGGTTTTCAGGATGGGTGTGACGGGAGGAGCGGCGTTTGCGGTGGCGGCTGCACGAGCGGACCTCCGACCAGGCCAAGGGTGGGGCTGGCTGTTGGATAAAATTGATTGGGCGCGACTGTCCGTGGTTTCCGGTTCAGGTGTATTCTCCTCTTCTTCGAGGGCGTTCGAGCGATGATCATCGGCGTCGATCTCAATATTCCAATCGGTTTCGTATTCGATGACCGTTGCGGTGGCTTTCGTGATGCGATCCAGACCCCAGGCCTCTATTCTTTCGGCTTCGGTGTGGTAGATGCTGCCCGGGGGGTTGAAGGACTTGGCGTTGGAGATGACGAGACGGAAATCATCCTGGTGATGGGGGTTGCGTGAGCGTATGTAAAATACAAAAGGGACGGAAGAGGTTGACCGACCGCGAAATCTTCGAGGCTTCGGTATTTTCCTCTGGCGACCTTTGTGGTCATGGTTCCAAAGTCCATGGGCTGTTGAATGACATCGCTATAGCTAGGGACCAGTTTTGGGTCTACGGGTTTGAGGAAGAAGGCGTAATCGTCCTTTCTGAGGAGGCGAGTGAGCCACGTGTTTCATCAGAGTTGGACATGGCGGGTAACCACTTTTTGATCTGTGTGATGAGTTTTGAGAGGACATGTCTCAGAGGCTTTAGTTTTACGGGTCGAGGTGAAGCGTTGTGGTCGAAGGCGACCGCCTTTCGTTTCTTGGAGACTTTCATGGGAGGAGACGCCGGGGCCTCTCTCTGTATGGGGGAGTGAGAGAGAATGGAACGGTCGGGCCGATCATGGCCGGTCTGTGGATGCGTTCCATCTCCATTGATTAGTTGTCTATTCACCGACGTGTCATCTGCATAACGACGCCGCTCGCGTCCGTGGGAGAGCACGCTGGGTCCCTCCCCCCCTCCTCCGATTTCAGCGGTACATCTAATGTCCGTTGGCAGTTCGGAGGTGGACGGATAATCCGAAAAGCCAGCATAGGAGATGATCCGAGAGCCTAGCGCTTCATTATCATTCATTACGAATAATTATCTCCATCAGGACATCCGACGGTTGACAGCAACCGCGAGCAAGAGGGGAAACATCTTTCTCACCGCCTGAGAACGTGCGGCATATCAGATCAATTTTTCAAAATGCCTTGATGCTACGGCAAAGATGCTTAAAGCATCATCACCCTGATGGCCACCTCGTAAAAGGCAGGCTGGGGTCGTTACCATGGCCTAGCGCTGTCATAATCCATCTTCAAATTGTGAAACAGCTAATATGTTACGAACCCGACGTTTCTAACCTGGGGCACCGTTTCTTCCGTTCCACCACCACGGTGTGGACCTCAGATTTATGTTCCCAGTCTGAGCGTCCGTCGCGTTTCCCTCCTGCGTCTTGTTGTGCTGCTCTCTCTTATTCTCTCCTCTGGGCACCCCTTCATGTCGCCGTCGAGCCCAGCTCGCGACTCCCATTCCCCCCCCGTTCCGATCCCGTCCCATACTTCCTCTTCCCTACCTTACTCATCACGACCCGAACGTACTCCTAATTCTCGAGGAACATCCTCCGTCGATCCTTCTTCCGCCACAACCCCCGTCCCACACCCTACCTTTCTCCAGTTGGCGTCCCCAACAACCCGCCAACAACAAGCCGAACAGGCCTCTTCGCATGCTCCCCCGTCCCCCTCCGCTTCTGCATCCTCCCAACGTCCTTTGCCCGAATCAAGTCAAGATCGCAGAATGCTTAGTCCCTCTAGCTCATCCCAGGGTGACGCTGCAGATACCGAGATGGAGAGCGGCCCTTCCTCGAGTCAACATCCTGGCCAGCACCAGTCCCAGGGTCCCCCACCGAAGAAGAAACGGACAAGGACTCTGACGACACCCCACCAATCTGCCGTCCTCCATGCCCTCTTGGCCCAGGTCTGTCCCCTTTCCGTCATGCTGACTATTCCAATTAACACCCTTTTCTGATCGACACGTTCATTAGTCGCGTTTTCCCACTACAGCCATGAGAGAAGAGGTGGGCCGTCAAATCGGGTTAAGTGCGCGGAAAGTGCAGGTCTGTTGATAATTGTTCTCTCGTAAATACTCCCAAACTCACATTTCGAGTTTAGATCTGGTTTCAGGCACGCGCCTTTTTGTCTCGTCATATGGTTCATTGAAAGTTTACTAACTTTTTTTTTTTTTTTTTCTCTGTAAACAGAATCAGCGTCAGAAGGCGAGACGTCCTCAAGGGCAGAATGTTACACCCCAGAGGCTCGATCGTCCGCCACAGTTTGGTCCGTTTCCCTCGTACCCGCTATCTGCTCATTCGATGGAACCCACAAGCGCGGGAATCGCGCGTGATCCCCATTGGCCGCACCCGCTTGCCATTCCTGGTCGATCTGACGCTTACCCACGTTCTTCCACCTTGGGTTCTCCTCTGGAAACTGGCGGTCCCTCGGACGTCCATCCAAGACGTGCGGTGTCACCTGGAGAGGGTCTCCCCCATCCGTCTGTTAGTCCCACCCGCCGGTTGCTGTTAGCGACCGAAATTCGGCATCCACGCCTCGATCCGCCTCAGGCGAGGGATCCACCACCGCAAGAGGGTTCCTTAAATTTACCCCCTTTGGTTCAGGCGGGGTTACCGTCTCCCTCCTCTGATTGCCCGCCAACAGGTTTGCCGTCTCTCCGAGACGTCCCATCATTCCGTCGATCATTGACCGGCTTGCCTCCGACATCACCCACCACGACACTACCCCCACCCTTCACACTGGAGCCACAACCACAGTGGGAGCCCGAGACTGTATTACCAATCACAAGTGCATGGCGTGGACCGAATTACACCATGTCCCCCAATTCAAGCCGGTTATCATCCGACAGCTTCTATCCAAATTTCGAACTTACCCGGAGCCCGGAACCTGAACGCATCCCAAGGCAACCAGAGTCACACGCAGGCGGTAGGGTTCCGAGTCGGTCGGCGACGGCGCGATTCGATCCAATTCGATCCTCACGGAATAATTCCCTCCCCGCCCTCCCCCATTCCCCACATCGTGCAAGTACGGGTCGAAGGTATTCAGATGATCCCCAGCTCAACGATCCGTAGTATTCGGGACTACGGATTTCACTCCTCCCCCCCCTCCCCCCTCTATCTAATATCCTCCACCCACTATTCCCGCAACAAGTACATATTCCAACACTCTTTTGATGACCGATAATACCGCTGGACCATATCCAGCGCGGACTGCGTTTATTTCTCTTATCTTATCCCTCTCTTGTTTTCGATTGTGCTTCTTCGATTCACGCTCTTTCACGAAAGTTATCATCATCAGTGTATTTACTCCCATCCCACATTTTCGTTTTCTCTCTCCGCTCCCAGTCGGCACCCGTGTGTGTATCGAACTACGCACACTCGCCCACTCACGCACGGGAAAGGTCCCCAATACCACCGACACCACGGATCATTCTGTCTCTCTCTCGCTCTCATTCGGTACCTTCAAGGACCCCGGGATCCTTAAACGGGCAACATCCATATGGATTTTTAGCGTCTCTCTTCGGTTCCCGGCTCCTATCGCCTTATAATGCACTTGTTGTTCAGTTTAGTACACCTACACTCCCTCTTTCCATTCGCTTGCTTTGTCGTATTTCACCTTTCCGCTCATTGTCTCCGCAGACTTTTCCCTCCTATCCTTACACTCGGACACCCCTATAATTCTCCGCTAACCCCGGTTTCCCTCTTCAGCTTTTTTCCCTACCTTACCATCGACTTACATGTGTTCTTTTATCCCTCCTACCATACCTTACATTTTATTTTTCCCTGCGCGAAGACCATTTCCACTAGGATTTCGTTTTCCGCAGGCGTGGCATACGTAGTATATAGTGACTTCCCACATGGCCTGCTGTGTATCATAGTATATAGTCTCCTTCCTGCTGTTCCGAATACAACATCAGCCTGCGCGATGTTTTGGTTTGCATAACGTTCGATTGATTGACGCTATGGACTAGATGTTGATCTCCCTAACGTTCTAAATTGTCCACATGACCGTCGGCCTTTGCGACAGCTAATCGTGCACGCAATTGGTTCCTCGCTCTGAGCTCCGCCTTCAGAGAGTCCTCGCTGGTTTTCTCAGTGACCGACTCAACTCCCGGCTCCCCACAAGCGGCGCCAATCGCACGCTTCCGTTCACTCTCCAACCTCTCCAACAACTTGTTCTTCAGGGTCGCAACAATACGAGCGGGAGGAGTGGTTTCTGCAGGTTCTGCCGCCATCGAAGGTTCCATCGGTATGGGAGGTGGTGTGGGTGCGGTCGGAGGAATGCCAGCTACCATGACGTTCTTCATTTTGGCCAGCCGAATGCGAGTGCGTTCCAAAACGTCCTTGGGGTCGACTCGGGAAGCCCGATCGGCATTTTCGGCTTGAGCGGTGGCATTAGAATAGTGAATAATATTCGAGATGGGATCATGACGATGGTTATCGATGTCGGTTATGTCTTCCTCAGTGTGATTGTCACTGATATTGTCACTAGCTGCTCCGGAACGGCCTGGATGTGCCACAGCCAATCCTAGCGGTTGAGCAGCGTCCGGGCTGGCAGATACACCAGGTTGAACCGCAGAAACGGAGTCGGGTTGGTTATGGCGGATTTCTTCCATTCTCGAGATCCGCTCAAGCAAAGAGGGACGACCGTGCCGGAGATCCGGGCCGGGCATCCTGCTCTCGGGCCCACCGACGCGGCGGCTAACCTTAAGGGGTTCGGTTTTTTGAAGAGACAAATGAGCTTGGACGGATTGACGTAGAGTGAGTGCTTTCGGTGCACGATCTCTCTTTCCATATTTGGAATCATCAATGACCGTGTGTTCCGCATTGGGAGGCTCACGAATTTGAGCGCTACCGAGGCTCTTATCGATGGTTGCCCTCTCAGCTTCGCTTCTGCCTGGATAAGGACCGAGGCCGACCGCGACTCCACCTAGGCCCGTCGCTTTCCTTTTTCCCTTGCTGGCTTGGGGGCGCGGCATAGGTGATGATCGCCCCGAGGAGCTGGCGAGAGTTTGACTTTCCGAGATGGGGGCGTCAACGCTTGGATCTCGCGACTGCCTCACCCTCTCTCTGTCATAAGACCCAGATCTACTGCGCTTTCGCCTCGTTCCGCGGGTCCTTCGTCCTTGGTCGCTCTCGCGATTGCCATACGGTCCTTTCGTATGCGAGCTGTCGTGTCTCGAAGGAGACGAATTAATATTGTTCCTTTGGGTTTGTTGCTGGCGTCGGCTCGGAAGGCCTTCCGGTTCGTCATACTATTCAGAGAAATCAGGTGAATGTCCAAGCCGAAGAAGGGTGTATGTAAGACACCCAAACGGAAAACTAAAAGAAAAATTCTCACCTGAACCATCTTGTCGTACACGTACAAATCACGAAAAGGGGACCGTAGATATGAGTGTATTTCTGAACGGTCGAGGAAAAATCAACAACAATAGACAGTAACCAATCAGGAAAAAAACACACCATGGGCGAAATGTTCCGCATTGGGGTGTGGATCGCCCTCTACATAAGGCTGGTCCATGTCTAGAAACTCGGAGAGAAGCTTTACGGCAGACTCGGAGCGGATATCCAACGATTTCATGATTGATAACGTGAAGGTCGTCAAGAACTTGCTATGGAGTGAGCAGAGCATGTCAATAGAAACGGCGAAGTATTCGAGATACTGACTTCAATATCCAGGTTTGGCCACACATGCAGCTCACGCCGCAGGAATGAGGTCGCTCGACTGATGTAGTCCGGAGAAGCCGCGAACTGAGCCGGCGTGGGGAAAGGTCTGTATCTGGTGTGTACGTTTGACGCGACATGCTGTTATCGGGAACAACAGTCAGCGGTGTGAGTAAGACATTTCAGCGGACGCTCACCTTCACGTAAAGGCGATGTCTGTATACCCACTTCCGCCTCTTTATCGACTGCTCCAGTTGATCTTGCGCTTCTCGTTCCCGGTGCTCTCTCTGACCCCATTGCCGTTCTCGTCTAGTCGGACGACTTCGATTCGAAGAACTGGGACCCGCAGCTGCCAGAGCAGGAGACTTGCTCCGAAGGGGTGGCAGAAAGTACTTGGTGTAATCGTACTTGGAGCGGATATTGTGAATTAGGTATTCCCCAATTCCCTGGGCACACAACGGACATCGACGGGACTGATCTAAGCCACGATGTTCAGAAGGTGGAAAGGGATGGGATACAGCTCCGCACGGACATACCCGTCCAAACGACCAAGCATTCGAAGCAGAATTCGTGCGAACAGCGCGGTATTAACGTACGGTCCGTCAGTCGCTGTAAGCAGATGCTACATTGGTTATCCACATCCTCTTCCCCTTCCTTCTCTAGCGAAAGGCCATCTTCCGAGTGAGACAGCTCCGGAGGCGGAGACTCGAGTTTTACACGCTTGGCTGGAGGAGAATCTTGCATGTGCAACCACACCACGGTCGCTGGTTGAGTGGCTAGTCAGACTTGTCGATCGCTTCGGCATCACGTGCCCATACACTCGAATGCTCCCTATGGCCAGTAGCGGTCTGGCGATATCGACGCAGTATCCAGAGTGCCCGTGCCGCGCACTGCACCCTGCATTTCAAATCCGGTAGGCAGTCGACGACGACTTGATAAAGAGATTAACCTTTTACTGCGCAGGCCTAACCCACCGGCGGCCGCTTATCCTCAAATCATCACCTACCTGTCGCTGCGGGCTCATTGACATTAACAGCCCATACAAAGCACCGTGGCGTTTTTGGCTCTTGTAACTGTTTGCAAATGTATGGGGCTTCGGGCCCCGTCGTCATCAAGATTTGCAAAAATAGACGCACATCGCCCGACGCTCTACTGTGGCCGTTGCATATCTCGGTCCCTCCTCCGTCATTCAACACGGGAGTCACTTCCCGAGCAATTCTACGGAGCATGTGGATAGGGGTTGCACCGCCCCAAGTACGCCCCGTTCTCCCATTCTTGACTAAACTCGTCACGACCTAGGAAGACTCGCTAGTGTTTCCGAGTGGGGGATTATCGATTAGTACTCGGCCCTGTAAAGAATTGGATCACGATCTTTCCGCAGCTCGATAAATGCTACTGGGTCGGTATATAAACTGGGAGCGGAGGCCTACAACAATCTATCATTCCCTCCCTCACTCCTCCCTCATGACATCGACCGAAGACTTGGGTATTGCGGAACGTGTCTTCGGTATGCTGATTGTCATATTTCCCACCATGGTCAAGCTACTGACGAACTCCCAGGGTACCGCCCCAACACTGCACTCGCCATCGCAACAGCGGCTGTATACGGAGTAGTCGGAAGCGCACTGTTGCTGAGGGTTGTAAAGTCGAAGGCGTGGTGGGCACTGTGCCTGCCAATAGGTTCATTCTGTGAGGCGACCTCGCCCACTATTTCCTGACATATCTTGAACGTACGCCTCTTTTGATCCAGGCGAAGCACTCGGTTTTGTTCTCCGATGCGTGGCCAAAAACAGCCCAAAAAGCGTTGGTATCTTCGCCATAGAGCAACTTTTTATCATCTGCACGCCAGCCGCGTTTCTCGCCTTCAACTACATCACCTACGGACGCCTCATCTCCCACGTCGGTGCACAACACTCGATCATAAACCCCAGGAAGGTAGCAACGGCATTCGTCCTCAGCGATGTCTCCACATTCTTGATCCAGGTTCGTAATCACCTTTTCAACTGAGTATATGCGTGTCGTGGGTGCTTATGAGTCCCACCCTTCTAAAGGCTGGCGGAAGTGGCCTTCAGACGTCTGAAAAACTGACAAACATCGGACAAAAAGTCGTTCTTGTGGGCCTTGCCCTCCAAGCACTTTCCTACGCCTTCTTCTGCCTCCTCTTGGTCAAGAGTCACATCAGCATCAGATCAGACGGGGGATCTCCAGCGTACAAACCCTACATGGTGCTCATCTGGGTGTTGTACTTTTCTTCTGCGTGTATCTCCGTAAGTCTATCTTCACCCTTGCTGCAATCTTTATCAATAAACTCCCATGTAGATTCGTTGCATCTATCGTGTCGTGGAATTCGCTCAGGGGCATGGCGGTTATCTCCTCACCCACGAAGGCAAGTCCCCATATTTTCTTGGTATCGCGTCAACTTACAGGAAATATAGTCTTCCTCTATGTCCTGGATACTTTGCCTCTGATCTTGGCGATCGTCGTCTACATTCCCTGGTGGCCTACCAAGTATATCAAACACGAGGAGGATGAGGGTCGGGAGATTAAGGCCTGACCTCGCCCTTGGTCTTGTCGTTCTGACCGAATTTACCTGATTCGACGTAGAATGTGCGCTTGATATTATTTATACCGGGCCTCACGGCTTTAGGAGTAACATTACAAGCCCCATAAACTGGACATTAATAAATAGAATGTGATTCAATCCCGCTTCCTCCCATCAGGTGATAGAATTCCAGCCAGCCTTGCCTTGTGGGGACTTCGTGACAGCATATAGACCGACTCCAGGATTCCCAAGGCTCGACTGAGATCAATGGGCGAATTCTTATACGACGACTGACATGCACGATTATCTGAATCGAAACTGGTGCACAGGCGCCGACATTGCCAGTGGTTCGCCCTGAGACGGCCACTGTTATGCAGCCACAAACAACAGGCGAGATGCAGATCGCCAATTTCAACGAGTTAATCATCACCCTTGGTATATATCGTGGTTGAGTGGTCACTAGCGTTGCGAGTGTAATTGCAGATTGGATGGACGACAAAGAGGAGTGAAGATAAGATAGTGAGGATAGGGTACATCGATAACAAGGCGCCTGGCGAGTAACATAGGGATGGAGGGATTTTATCAACATCCTCCGACCTCTGTTGAAATCAATGGGTCAGCAAATGACGACCGAGCGAAATGGAGAGACAAAACCACGGACGTTCTACCATCACGTCGATCGTATCTATATGTCCACCGAAAAAGAAGTTTGGGTCAGTGTGACACAGTGAGAGTGAGAGAGGGTGATGCGTAGGTGGGAAGGAGGGTCGAGGGATTAGAACTGACCATTGTCCTCCATATCTAATGACGCAGGTGTGTCTTCGTCGTTGATCCTAGTTCCCTCGTACAAAAACCTACCAATTCCCAAACGACACGCCCACACGCGGTCAAGTTGAAGGGAATGCAGGGAGAAAATACGATCAGTCCGAGATGCCGGAAGCGAATCGCCAACGGACGGTGATTTTGTGAACGCACCGGATGGACCCAACGTCTTTTCCAACCTTGGCTGCATACGCCGCTTGAAGCTTCGACAGCTTCGTATTCCTCTTGATTTTGAAAAAGACTTCCTCTCCGGTGGACGTCAAAACCTAAAAATCCGGTACCGCCACGGAAAAAGACGCGAGATTGAGGCAGAAAGCGTCAGCATTCGCGGTCGGATCGTTCCACCGACCGACTTGTCGAAGCAGAGGGCGTACCTTGATGTTGATAGGTGCAGTGTCTGCTTGGTTACCTCCTTCCTGCTTGGTCTCCTTCTCGGGGTCAGACATGATAAAGAGGTGATAAGTGGAGGTGGACGGGTTTAAATATCAAGAGACTCCTTCCGCGGCGACGATGGTGGCTGAGAGTAAACGACGGATTGGACTGAGGGGACCTCAAAGTGAGAGTTGATTACGTAATTATTCGAGCCCGGCCGGAGTGACAACCACAAAATGCACCGGTGGACGATATGTAGAGTACAGCATGAGAGAGAAAAAACTAGGCGTAAGGGATACATAAAGGGGGAGGAACCATTTGCCAATACACAATAGGAATACCAACGCGTGACGAGAACAAACCATCGCGGGTTTAATGTCGACCGGAGAGCTTAGTCAACAGTTTTCGTGCCGTACTGTATTCCTCGTCCTCGTCACTGGAGTTTTCCCAGAGGTCTCGTTCGCCAACATCTTCGTTCCTCGAAGTCCAGGAAGCCTCCCCGCGTTGCGGAGACCACGGAGGTTCCCCCACTTCCCAGTCCTCTCTCGCTGGAGGAGTTGTCGAATACGTGGGAGGTAATGACATCCTCACGCTCTTACGGCGCGAAGGAAGGCCGGTGTCTATAGACGCAATGGCAGTCGAGGATGTACCATGAGAAAGGTCGCTATCGACTCCTCTGTTGACCACGAGATCTCTTGGAGGCACCGGGGGCGCGACCGGTGAATCCGGGCGAGAATCGAGGTTTTCATGGACGGTTTCGTAGGAGGAAATCGAGGCGGTATCGTCTTCGGAAGTTTC
>Ga0307514_10000945_pt1 | contig 43878 bp, 49 predicted proteins | sample 16_EM_MG_FD_203088 | JGI IMG/M metagenome (GOLD analysis project Ga0307514, IMG submission 203088) | Populus trichocarpa ectomycorrhiza microbial communities from riparian zone in the Pacific Northwest, United States - 16_EM | ecosystem: Host-associated > Plants > Roots > Unclassified | place...
CGACTCTCTCTGCGTTGGATTTGGACCGCGTACACCACCTTCCACACGCTCTGCTACAGGAAAAAGATACTTATTGTCTGCCAGAAGGGAATCAATGAATTCCAAACGCTCTGCGGCGGATTCAAAGCGGTGGAGATTATAAAGCTCTGCAATGTTGTCCGTTACTGATTGAATAAAATGGGATTTAACCTTATCGACTTGTGCGCGAACCTGGTACCTGTTTGAGCATGTAATATCCACCGTGCGCCGTTGATTCAGCATATCTCTTTCAAGATCTCCTTTGTGCGTCCCTCGAATGCTATGGACCAAATGTTGTTTTGCTGCATAGCGGTGTTCCAGTACGTCTCTATTATCTGCCAGTGTGGGGCTTCAGCTAATGCTTTCTCAACGCGTCACGTTGCATAACTGACCGTCACCAAGTCGCTTGCACTCATAAACGGCCGTCTGTTCCACATGTAGAGCTCCAGGAGCCTGCCCGTTGCAAATACAAGACACGTCATGTCTGAGTGACCAAATCGATGGATGCTGCGACTTCCGGAGACCATTGATCGAGGTGTAGACACCGCCTGCGGTTGCAATTGCCACTGCCTCTGTCTGTGATTCTTTTCGGTAGCTCACGTTCGCAGTGGATTTGTAATGATCGCGCGGGCTTCTGGATTCAGGATGGGGGTAGACAGGTTTGCAAGATCGCTGTGTGGAGTGGGAGTGCTGGCAATGCCGGATGCTGGGCTGGATACAACGCGACGCGTTGAGTCTGTCTGTATGGTTCCGCTGGGAGCTGGTGTGTTACAACTGCTTGTACCCAGTGTGGCGGTTGGAGTAATTATTGACCGTCGCGGTGTAGTGGACGGGGTGGAAGCCACGCGTTGAGTGATATCTGCAACGCGAGAATTGTTCAGCGAAGATGAGGGGGTGGAGTTCTGACCTTGGATTGTAGAGGGTACGAAACTCCCTCCTTGAGAGGAATCCCTCTTACCAGCCGGTACCGAAACGCGTCTCTTAGAAGGCGGAAGTTGAGAATTCCCCGAAGGCTCACCCTTTTGTTGATTCTGACGATTTGCAAGACTTCGAACATTTCGTACGACTGGAGTCATGTCAGGGTGATGGCTTTGGGACGGCATATTCCGATATAGATGTTCGACTTTAAGAAGGTAGGAATAATATACTCTGCATGCATATGCAACGGCAGGCGAGGTAGACTCCTATTTGAGCGACCATGGACGGATTCGACAAAAAAGGGAGGCGCAGAGTAGACCGTGCTAGACTCTAAACCCTGACAATACTCGGAGACGAGATCCCTTCAAAAGCATTCAATTATGGGGTTAACTGCCATCAGATTAAACTCAGATTAATCTGAGCATTGATATTCACTGTTACAGCAATGTCTGAAGGTCTATTTGCACCGCTTGAAGGGTGTTTATGCCATCTTGGCGCGATTCTCATCGTATTGCACTCGTTTTTGGCACAATACTTCGAACCATTGATTGTGTATATCTTCAGCTTCCCGGTGGAATTCCCCTTTGGCACAGCTAAAAGCATCGCAAAGCGAACAATGACGTATTCTCTATTTTATGTCATCAGTTGCGTGTGCTTTTTCCACTGCTAGGCGTTGGTAGCCGTGTTGGATGGTTGCACAGTTTGGACAAACTGAGAACTACTCAGTTTCCTCCGAGATGCACGAGGTCTGAGCGGTAAAAATGATGTGTGATGCAAACGCAACGCCCGGCGTCGTAAACAGTCCTCTCCGCGAGTACCAAATCTCGTCTCGAGGCTTGGTGTTCATTAGGTGCCTGGTGTTTCTGCAAGATGAATGCTGGGCCGTTTTGTGTTCGTTAACCAACAAAACTCACAAGTTGAACTAAGAAATCGCCGGAACTCGAGTATATATATCCCTTCTTCCCGCCTACACCTCCATTCCGTTTTCCTCTCATATTATACACACCGACAGCATCCTGATCTCGACTTCACATGAGTTGCACAAAACAACGCCTCTCGTTCCAAAAACACCCAATAACCTACACAACTTTGTACTTTCCTTCTGGGCTTCCTTCCGCTACATGCAACTGTATCATAATGCTAACGTTTCGGAGGTAGATTCATTGTCAACTCACAGCGATGGCACCAGAGGCCAGCAGCAAAGGAAAGGGGAAGGCTAGGGAAAGATGCCGACATCGGTTATAAATCGACGCTTGTCGTTGGATCGGGACCGTATAAAGGGATTCATCTCGGAACACATCCCTGGACTCATACGGATATACAATGTTTGCGGCGTTGAGGACAATAGGCCATGGGACCTCTTTTATGATATAATCTTTCCTGATCCAGTCACGACTCGCCACTTGTCACAATTCCAGCTGATGTGGCCGCACTGCAGGAGCAGGAGTTCACCTTTTCGGGAGTGGTGGGCTGCCTTCCGCTGATATATGGGGCAAATGTTTGACAAAACCCCCGACCAAATGAACAATTGGAGGTGGGACAACCCCCATGCTTTCGGGGATCAAGTCGATCGCTCCAATCCGCAGACAACCAGCTTGGGGAAGGTTAAACGCATCGGCGAGCGATTCTATTGGTACGGTAGCGATGATCTCAGGGCAAAGATTGAGCCACAAGGCTGCCAGCAGTACAAGCCAGGCGACTTCCTGGCCGTTAGACCACTGAATTGGAATGAGATAATCGATGAGGATGATGATGATGAGAACTGGGCGGATCCCGGAGCGCCGAGCGGTGGAAGTAGCCGTCGTGGCGATGGCAATAACAATGACAATGGCGAGGGTGAGGAGGACATGCACGGCAGTGAGAAAGGGACCGGGAAAGGGAAGGGAACAAAGGACGGGAAGGGGAAACAGAAAGGGAAGGGGAAGGGAAAGGGGAAGGGTAAAGGGAAAGGTATTGTTAAACAAACCCCAGGGGGAGATGATATCTCTCGTGCCGTTGCTCTGCAGTTGCAGAAGCAAAGGTATGAGGCAGACTCGGACACAGAGGGCTAACTAGAGCGGGTATATTTAGAGCCGGAAGCATCGCCCGCCGTGTCAATTTCCTCAAATGATGATACCGACTCTACCAAGAAGTCGGACGGTGAATATGACTCAGAACTTGACCCTGATGTGGATATGCGCATGGAGGATGATGTGGACGCACCGGACGGCGTTGATTTAGACGGCGATGTGGATATGGAAAGGGATGGGGACCATGATGAGGAGGCAGATGAAGAGGAGGAAGATGAAGAGAAGGAAGATGAGGTGGAGGTGGAGGAGGAGGATGAGGATGAGGAGGAGGATAAGGATGAGGATGATGGCAAAGAACCTCGGACGATGGGCCAGGGAGAGATGGTAAATACAGCGGCTGACGATGCTGATACCATGGTAGACGATGAGTCAACCGTGCTACCTGAGCAAGACCAGGAGATGCGCGAGCATACCCCACGGCCACAACCTCCGGCTGCTGCCCCACGGCCACAAACTCCGGGGCCATCCCCACGACCACGAACTCCGGAGACTCATACCCTCAGTGGGCTGGAGTTTTTGGGGCTTTTGACGCCGCAAAAACCTCGCCCAGCAGCGCCAACTCTGCGAGAAGCTGAGGCAGCCGGAAACAACTCGGATGTTGATGTGGAGCAGCAGCTACTCGGCGAATCGGCTTGTGGCGACAGTCTCCCCGATGTACCTCTCCCGGATGTCTCTCTCCCGGATTCCCCTCTCCCGGATGTCCCTCTCCCCGATGTCCCTCTCCCAGATGTCCCTCTCCCCGATATCCCTCTCCCCAATGTCCCTCTCCCCAATGTCCCTCTCCCCAATGTCCCTCTCCCTGAGGCGCGCCCGGATGGCTCGGTAGGCGAGGACTGAACCAGTCCTCGCGTTGCGTTTGGGTTAGAGTCGGGTTCTTGTCTTGTGAGTTTCCTTTGCTGTAATCTATTCATCTCAGGCACCGATTAAGGCACGCGTGGAGGTGTTTTGTTCGTTTGGGTTAGGGTTGTGGGCTTGTTCGTTTCCTTTGTTCTAATCTATCTATCTCAGGCATTGATTATTACACGCGTCGCAAGGTTTTTGGATTGCTCAGGGTTTATTTTTTATTTATTCATAGTATTATGGTACATCGCGCATGCAGTGTTTTTGCAACTCCTGACGTGATGGTGTTGAGGCTCAATAAATCTCTTAAGTTTTGTGAGCTTATACCCACACCAGACTGCTCAGGCCCAGCTCCAACCTTTGTCCCTTTCTACAGTAAATACTTCACTCCTCCCGTGGCGTCGACAATGCCAGAGAAGACCCCATTCCGTTGCCCCGAATTTTCATGCCGAAAGACGTTCACCTCAGACAGCTGGCGACTTAAACATATCAAACTACAGGATCCTGAACACCTTCAAGTTGCAAAGAATCTGACTGTTGGCAGCGTGGCCCGACGCGTTGAACCCGCTCAGCATCGTGAATTCAACGCTAACAACGATTCAGTCGAAGACTTGGACGCGTTTCCCTACCTCGAACACGTTGAAACCATCACAGACTCGGAGCCTCAACCAACGCCACCTCCTCTGCCGCGGACGGAAACATACCCCGGCGCCGGCGCTCCGCTGAGCAATTACATTGCTGAGCCATGGGAAAACGACGCTCAGGGTTGCCTTGAGACGAACCTACGGAACAATGCCTACTACCTGTTGGCGACGCGTGAAGAGTACAAATATATCCAGTATGGGATCAAGAAGAAGGGTATGAAGACATACTATGACAACGTACTGAAGGAAGAAAACACCGCTCTGCGTTTCCCAAGCTTCAAAAACTGGGATGGCGTCCGGAAGCTCGTGGCTAGCATGCCAGATGATCAGGCTCTCGGGGAGTGGGAACTATACACTCTCGAGGATATGAGATGGATGGACAATCACCAACTGCCTATCAAATACTGGAGTCGAGACATCATCAAAAGTATGAGATGGTTGATGCGGCAGACAGCCTACGCCGAGCATCTCATTTACGCCCCTCAGCGTTGCTTTAACAGCGATACGCCACCGAAACGCCTCTATACTGAAATGCACACTGCGGACTGGTGGTGGGAGACACAGGTAAGCAGAGATACTCCTTGATAATAACATGCTAATCGAGGTTAAGGCAACGCTCAGACTGGGGGATACACTTGTTCCCTTGATCTTCGTGTCCGACAGAACACATCTCTCGAATTTTGCTTGCGACAAGAAAGAGTGGCCTGTATATATGACAATTGGCAATCTATCTTCGAAGATCCGCCAGATGCCCTCAGTGCACACCGTCGTAATGGTCGCTCTCCTGCCGATTCCGATCAAGAACCGCAATATTCCTCAAAAGCGGCTGGATGAGCAGCGGCAACCAAACCGGGAGGTGCTGAACGAAGTACTCCGGCTGGTACTCCAGCCTCTAACCTTTAACCAAAATCCCAACACCGAGAGCGGGTATTACAACGTTCTCTGTGCAGATGGGAACTTCAGGCGTTGCAAACCGGTTTTAGCAGCATGGCTTGCAGATTGCCCTGAGTATAGCGACCTACATCATTTCGAGCGGCATGTCTGTTTTTGGTGCGAGTGTCCAAAGAACGAACTTGGAGATTATGTCGCTTCTGACAAGCAACACCCCAGGCGGGATCACAACCTATGTAAAGCACTCAGCGATGCCAACACCAAGGCAGCCGATGCCGAACTCTCATTGCACCATGTCCACCGAGGATTCAACGTGTTTCGACATATTCCCTGTATTGTAAGCCACCTCCCGAAGCCCGACCTCCTCCATACAATGCAGATCGGCATGCTTGACCACCTCCAGAAGTGGATTTTCGACTTCATGAAGACGCACAAATGGCTTGACCAGTACAATGCAATCTGGTTATCCGTGCCTGCTTACCACAACCTCACACCAAAAAATAAGTCATATGAGGAAGTTTCTCAATGGAATGGGAAAGAGATGAAAGAAATGACCCGGTACCTGCTAGGAGTTGTAACCCAGTCTCTACGAGGTGGAAGCCCCGCTCAGCGTCCCATGTTCAATCGGGCAATTGAGTGCACACGGGCATTGTTAGAATTCTATATGTATGCTCGATATAAATCTCACGATGATGCAACTTTGAGCTACATGGAGGACGTCTTGCATCGTTTTCACGCCTTCAAAGATGTTTTCTTACTCGGGCGAGGGGCAAAAAGGTGAAGGCCAAAGCCAATGAGCTGAGAACGGAACTCGTGAAGAAGGGCAAAGTAGACGAGGAAACATATGCAGAAACTTGGACGCTGTCCAAGAAGCGGCGCGAAATGAACACCTGGCAGGATTATATCAGCCACGAGATAGATGTTTCCAAGGAGTTGGATGCCGACTTCAACTTTCCGAAGATCCACATGATGACTCATTGGGTCGAACAGATTCGTCGTTACGAAGCCTTGCATCAGTAATCTGCCGAGAGACATGAACATGCACATAAAATGAACCTCAAGGATGGTTGGAATGCCTCCAATCACAATCTCAACTACCTGCCGCTAGTAATCACCTTTCAGCGTCCCATTCTCTGCTTCGAAATCAGAGAGCTCAATCTCCAAGCCCTCGCTCAGCGTCGGGAGAACAGCGCTGCCGCCTGCAAAGTCCTCCCTTCCGGTGCATATCTGGCTGCCCCTCTGGGCTCCCAGTCACATGCGAAGCCCGAATTCATGGGGCCCCAAAACCGCCGTGATGGAAAGCATCCTGACGCTATGATCAAAGACTTCAGAGCATTACTCGACAATACACAAAACGCAACGCACCGCGTGGCAATATACAGTGGCACGCGGGAGTTTATCAAGCATAAGAGTCGTAACAAGACGTATATATCGGATAATCAACTGCACGCGATGGAGCTCTGTATTTACCATGGTATTAAGGTCCAAGTTCAGGGTATACATGGTGAACGCATATCTCAGATGTGTCGATGCACAGGAAACCAGAGCTGGCGCGGAGGGGATCGACGGAACGACTGGGTATGGGTAAAGCAACGCCCGGGGAGGTGTTATGGCGCACTGAATGGGCGTCTCCCGTGGCAACTGCAATGACTATTCAAAATCAAACTCCTAAACGAGGATGGAGCTTTCTTTGAGTACTGGTTAGCCCTTGCGCTCACCACAATACCTGAAAACTCGGGTAAGTTGGATCCAGTTTCGAAATTTGTACAAGTGAGTAAAGCACCGGCAGCCGTTGCTTTGCAAGTTTTCAGCATAGGAAATATTGTCGACTGCGCGCACGTCATTCAAGAGATAGCTACTAGTAGTAAGACAGAAGACGGATGGAACGAACGATGGATTGTCAATAGCCACATAGATCTGGCGACTTGGAATGATGTGTATAATTAGTAAAGAGAGAATTGCATTTTGCGCGCAGGTAGAAGGAATGCGAGAAGAGATTTTCGCAGCGTCACCCATTGCCTTGCAATCCCATATAATTAGTAAAGAGAGAATTGCATTTTGCGTGCAGGTAGAAGGAACGCGAGGAGAGATTTTCGCAGCGTCACCCATAGCATTGCAATCCCAATGCAAGCGCGTACCCAATGAACCCATTCCGACGTACGGTCACAGTTGGCCACAATGCCAGAGTGATCGTTTAAAATAGGAGACCGACAGAACGAGAAGAAACGGTGAAACAGCGATCAGAGGGCGATATGAAACGCGATGTGTTGAATTGACGCTGGGTGCGGAGTAATCCGCCACCAGGGTGTCTCTGACGGCTCTGACGGAGCGCGTTCACTCCGACGGAGCCATTCCGCCCGGACAGAAATATTTTTTGCTGATGCAGATAAGTTATAGGCAGTCGTACTAATCTAGGTGGAAATAAGGGAATGAAAATGATAGCGTTTTCCTTAGATACCTTGCTTAGTTGAAATTGAAGGATGCCTGAGGATGAGTTTAGTACTTGAAATGCGCTGGCCACATAGCATTCAGTTCCAAAAGCAAAAGTGACCAGACATACCCATCCATACCTGACAACTCTTACCAGTTAATTACTCATAACCTTTTGTGGCCGGAGCTATGTCGAAAGGCAGTTCACCATGAGTACCTCGCAAAAACAAAAGGCTTCACTTTCCAGCGATTCAATCAACCACAAAAAGTTAAATCAAGCTCCACCCAAACCCAAGTCAGGCAAGAAACCCGAAATCACAATGTGAATCTCATTTTAAGGGAAGAACAATATTCCAGCAAGAGTGCTACTGGATTGTGGATGTACTACACCTATTGCTTCGGAAAAGTAGATTGAAGAACATAATGTCCTATTTGTCACTCGCAAAGACCAGAAGGAAATTCAGAACTTTGCTAGAGATACAGTGGAGGATTGCGGATGGTGTTACACCTTCCCAATTACCTGCCAACATGGAGACCAGTATACCAACGAAACCTTTGGGATTGGTCCCATGGAAGATGCCTGTGATCTGATGCTTCCATATTGGTGGATTGTCAAACATAAAGCCAAGGAATTTGCGGAAGGAAGAAAAATCAGCTTTGAGAACGAGCAATGCAAGCGGACATGCACAAAGCATAACGGCAATTCATTCACCATTGAAATCCATGATACTATATTGTATTTCGGGAATGAACCTGGATGGTTTGGAATCATTGGAAATCCTAAAATCAGTAATAATGATGAAATGGAAATTGATTGGATTGATATGATTCCATAGCAGTATCGAGATTACCAGTCTTTGTATAATGGAGAAGTCTCCAACTTCCTGCCACCTCTTCGATCCTTTGACCATGCTATTGACATCCAAGCTAGAAAGGAACCCCCTTGGGGACCCATCTACGCTCTCTCTGAGAAAGAATTGTCAGTACTCAAGAAATACATTAAGGAAATACTCGATCAAGGAAAGATTTGCCCTAGCAAGTCACCAGCAGATGCACCTATCCTCTTCATTCCAAAACCACATGGCAGAGGCCTACGATTATGGGTAGACTATAGAGATCTCAATCGAGTTACTAGTATGAATAGCAGGCCGCTACCATTGATGAACATGCCGAGAGATAGGGTACAAGGTACTAGAATCTTTACCAAGATTGACCTCAAGGCTGGGCATCACCTCATCCGAGCCAGGGAGGGGGACGAATGAAAGACAGCATTTCATACAAGATATGACCTATATGAATATACTGTTATGCCATTCAGTCTTGCAAATGCCCCAGCTACATTTCACGATACAATGGAGACAATCTTCATAGATATGCTCCACAGAGGACTCCTCATCTACATGGATGAATTCTTAATCTATTCGGAAACAGAAGAAGAGCATACCCCAATAGTCCTAGAGGTACTCCGACGACTAAAGGAAAATGACCTCACCAATGCGCCAGATAAATGTGTATGGCATGCCTCCAGAGTTGAATTTCTTGGATACATCATATCTTCAGGAGGAATTGAAATGGCTCTGGACAAGAATGAAACTATCCTGGAATGGCCAAAGCTCGAATGCAAACAAGATGTACAAATGTTCCTGGGATTTGCCAACTTCTATCGGCGATTCTGTAAAGGATTTGCAAGAGAAATGAACCCTATTACAGATCTCCTTAGAAATGGTGTTCCATATGAATGTTCTCATGAATGTGCTCAGGCTTTCCAAGACTTTAAGGACCAGGTTACCAAAGCTCCAATTGTAAAGCACTTCCAACCCATGCTACACAGTGTTGTGGAAACAGCCCCGAGTGACTTCGCTATAGGTGCTGTACTCTCCCATGTTATTGACGGACGATTACACCCCATTGCATTCTATTCCTGAAGAATGGATAAAGCTGAAATCAACTATGACATCCATGATAAGGAATTACTCCCCATAGTGGCTGCCTTGAATGAAAGGAGACGGTATCTCAAGGGAGCTCACCATCAGATCCAGATCTATACAGACCATAAAAACCTTCAATATTTTACTACTACCAAGATCTTGAATAGTTGACAGGCAAGATGGGCACAGGAGCTGGCAGGTTATGATTTTAAAATATTCTATTGTTCAGGAAGTGCAAATGGAAAACCTGATGCATTATCTAGTCGTTTGGAGTATCGACCAAAAAAGGGTGGAGGTAACATTGAGGAAAATGAAAATTAACCTATCCACCAAGTTCTTAAACCTGACCAACTTATGTCAGTAGAGGGAGACAATGTTTGGACATCAGCTACTAGAGCTAAGGGCTCGCCAATAATGGTTTCATCTCTCCAGACACAATTAGAACCAATCATCCTTTCATCCCAGATACTGAAGACAATATGTGTGGTCAAATTCGATAAACATAAGTACCAGGATGTGAACTTATCTGGCCAGGATGACGAAGACTGGCTTAAAGCAGATAACCAGGTATTGGAAAGAAAGGCAGATGCAGATGTCAAGCTAAAAAATGAAGTCCTTTGGTATAAAGGAAGGCTATGGGTTCACGATAGCGTGTATCTCAGAAACATGATTCTACAAGTAGAACATGACTCTAAAGTAGCTTGTCACATGGGCCAGGAAAAAACGATTGAACTTGTGCGGAGAAACTTCTTCTGGCCTCCGATGGATCAGTGGATAGAAGACTATGTTTGTTCATATCCTGATTGTCAATAGAATATGGCAGCGCATCATGCTCGCTATGCATTACTGCAGCTTTTGGAATTAGCTTACAGAGCCTGGGACGAGGTATCCATGGACTTTATTGTGGATCTACCCGTATCGAATGGATGTTCTTCCACTTGGGTCATAGTTGACCAATTTACAAAAATGTCACACTTTATTCCACTGAAGGATGGAGAAAAGAAGGCACCAGATCAGGTTCGCATATTACTGATGGAAGTATGGAGACCTCATGGAGTATCATCTACAACAACCTTGATAGAGACAGAAGGTTTCCATCCACGATCTGGAAAGCCATTGTTGATACACTAGGAATCAAGTCAAAGATGTCTTCATCCTTTCATCCCCAAACCGATGGACAAACAGAAAGAGTCAACCAAACATTGGAGTGTTATCTCTGAAATTATTGCAATTACGAACAGGATAATTGGGAAGAAATGTTGCCAATGGCAGAATATGCCTATAACAACTCCCTCCATTCCACATTCAAGATGACACCATGCTTTGCAAAATATTGTTAACACCCTCGAACAAACTGGCCAACTACAGAACACTCGTGGAATACCACTTCCCACAACTACATTCAGTAGATGACAAGTTTGCATCAACTGTGTCATCAGGGACTCGAAAGGGCCAGCGAAACAATGAGGAAATACAATGACAAGAAAGCCAAACCTGCGCCAGTAAAGCAACCAGGCGATTTGGTCATGCTTCATGGAAGGAACCTCAAGACCAGAAGGCCAGCAAGAAAGTTGGATGCTAAACTCCATGGTCCTTTCAGGGTCATGAAGGTTATGTTACCTACCGCACCCAGACTAGAGCTGCCTTCATGATGGCGAATACATAACGCCTTTCATGTATCCTTAATCGAACCCTTCTGCATCGCCAGTAATCCAATTCGAGATGTGCCAGAGCTGGACTCAATTGTTATAGATGGACATGAGTTAGGATATAATGTCGAAGGATACGAATACCAGACAGGATGTGAGGTAGAAGAAATTATGGGTAGTCAATTCAACAAAGAATGGAAGATAGTCCTATATCTGGTCAAATGGAAAGGGTATACAGAGGAGACAGATTGGACAGAGGAACTGTATGAGAACTTCAATGATAACAAGCTACTGAAGGAGTTCCATGCGCGGAATCTTCAGGCTGCTAAGTATAAGAGGTTATAAGTTGAGCTTGTACCTTTCCTCCTGGGAGATATAGTTGTACCAGGAGGTTTTAATGGCAAGCAATAGACTGAGGGATAAGAATATGGTTTGCCAGAAAGCTGCGAGTTCGCCAGAATCAGAAGAAGGAAGATAGGATCGAGGACGACCTGGTGGGAGAGGGAGGTAGTGTTATGCACTTGGAGTAGTCATGGTTCCGGGGTCACAAGATATCACTCGATGATGATGTCAGGTGGCAAAGTAATAGGGTTCATCAATTATAGGCCAGCAATATCGCCACACCAATGACCGCCAGGCACATGGTTCTCGACTACATCATCACCACCCACCCTGGAGTGTTGTCATAGCGGTAGTGGTGTGTTAATACAAAGCAAACACCCATCGCTACATTCTCTATGGATCAAGATAATGAATGATGCCAGCTATCGTCACGGCTATATGAAGTAACCTTCGATTGGCATTAGTTCTGGGCAGTAGGATAGGAATCCTTGAGCACGATATGAAGGAAGACTGTTGAATAGTATAATGAGGAAGATGGTATGGAAGACAACAGTCCGATGGATACCAATCAGTCTGGAGATGTATATCAGAAGGAAACTGTTGATCAGGCAAAACTGGAAGATTTGAAGGATATCATTTGCTCGGAGGAAGTTCAGGCCAACTGGCTATCACCCCAAGAGGTTTGGGGGACGAAGAGATGTTAGTAGTGTATCTAGAGAAAAGCGTAGTTATAATTAGCCGTTAGAGTGCAGAGGAAAGAGGTATAAAGACCTCTCGATTCTCCGCTGTTATAGAGGGTAACCATCTCACGATGGAGATCAATCCTTAACAATATATTCAGATTGGAAAGCTATTCTACATTTAATCTATTCTGATTGTGTTCTGCGCCAGAGAGAAGCTTCGAAGTGATCCATCAATTAGTCCTTGTATAAGTCCATTTATCAAGTCTGATAGCGAAACAAGATAAGGGGATACTTCGAAGGGATACTCCTAGCTGAGTCTATCTTGGAGTCGATCCTCCTGCATTGCAAATGTCAAGAACTACCAACTAACAGATGGTAATACTGGGGGTGGCAGATAATCAGGAACATATATGGATGGTGACAGCAGTAGATGATTACAGTCTCATGTTCAAGGAGTTGAAGGTCCAGCATGAATAGTGTTAGATTGTACTTGCGAGATTGGAGGAATAGATGTCACCTGCTGAAGGGGTATTGAAGGTGTACCATTAAGCAGTACAGATTGTCCCGTTATAGAAGGAAGTCAACAAGCTGAACAAATTACACCTTGTACCATTGAGCTGTGACAATACAGCTATTGCCATTATGATCGACCACCTTCAAACAGAATGGGCGGCAGCAAAATTGTTTCCTCTAGGCACCGAGGCATCTCACCACATTCAACAGAAGTTGGAAAAATGACAAGTAATATATAAGGATTAGGAAAAGATGTGCAGAAATCAAGTGCACATTGAACAAACCCAATAACAGGAACAGCAGGAAAAGCACTTGCTGCACCTTTACGCCGAGAGAATATAGAACAGAAAGTTCCCAATTCTGCAACCAATTCCGGACGAGAATGCTCTCAGCAGATGGGATTCATGGAATCCTTGCAGATGGCCATTAGACATAACCTTGACTGTAATCCCAACAGAAAGTCTATAATCTGATATGTATTCAACTACACTAGTATAGTACTATGAGGTCTGATTTGACCACAGGTCTGGGTGGCCAGTGCAATTGGGCTGGGGAAACCACCAGCAGGTATACAACACCTTGCAGCAGCATTTAGGAACCCAGATCAGGTAGCTACAGCAAAGTAAAAATTGGTAAAATAAACCAAAAAAACTGCGAGTTTCCTTGGTATTACACTTAGTTTCAATTTCAAGCCACTAACCATGATTTGACTCTGTTGGAAAAATATTAATGCCCTACAGGCAGGAATATTGAAAGAGATGAATGTTTATTTCAAATCTGATGTCATGCCTGATGAATGTTGTTGTAAAATGAGAGACCATCAATGTAGACAAATCTATTTTTAAACACTCAGCAGCACTGCTCACCACATTCAGAGGAATATTTGAATTCGCACAGTCCTCACTCAAAGAGGGTATGCAGACAATGTCGACAGAAGCTTCTAACACTCTGTGAATAATAATATGGTGGTGTGGGTCTAGGAAATTGCGGAATGAGCGACCAAGACCAAAGGCTAAGACCGATAGAGTCTGTATTGTAGAGTACGAGAATGAGATGAGATTATGACTATCTACCCCAGGATCTCAGGAGTATATACATCCCATTCCTCAGTTTATCATGATGCCCCACATATTTCTGTACACCTCCTCTAAGTCCTTCAGCCCATCAACAGTTTCCTTTTACCACCATACACCAACTATTGCTCAATCCTTTTCGGTTATGCATGTATGTTCATATGCCCCATATCAGCTTCCCTCTCACACGCTAAATGGCAGTGGTGTTGAGAAATGGATGTTCTCCCCACAACTCCTCCATAATCCTCTTTGTCAAGCACACCTGTCTCCTTCCATCTTACATATCACCGTAAATCTAATAGAAGAACATAGTCCCAAAAGAAAATGGTAAACCCAATAGGAAAAACATAAGAACTTTCATTACTTGTGCACTTGTGTTCCTCTGCATCTGTCCGTATATGCTGTTCGTGATTCTTGACCTCTTACAAAGTAACAAATATTCTATAGTGGAGTATCAAATTGAAGATTTGCTCAACACATCACATGTACCATCCCTGTGCTTTCTACGCAGGTTCTCTATGCAACTCACCGCTTTCATGTACAGCTTGTTGGAACATAAGTATGGCGCTTTTCTCCAATGGGTTCTTGCAGTGTGCAAACATGTTGGTCTGGTCTTTCAAAGTTCTCTTGCAGTTTGGGTTGAGGCTGAGCCTGTCTACAAGACTGCTCAAGTACTCATTATCCTCAGTGTCATTGTTTGATATGTGAGTTTCACAGCTGGGAGTAAAAGACCAATCTGTCGTTGGGGTGTCTGTCTCCTTTGAATCAGTCGTCTTCGTTGGCATTTAACCAGCTGCCAGTCCAACTGGTAAAATTGAAACAGTGTAATTCACGATGGGAGTTGGCAGAATCAGACTGAACTCTCTCTCAGTGTGCACTGGCTGGATTAGCTGATCCTCTATCACTGTGGGCACTGGAGTAATAATTCTGGCCCCAAACTTGATAGGCATTGGTGGAATACTACCAGCCTCTTCTCAGAGGGAGTGGCCGATATATTGGCAGATCTATCGTGGTCCAGATCCATCAAATGCCCTTCCATGTTACTCCTATCCTTTTACATTGCGTTCTATTTGTGTAGTGGAGCTGACATAGTCAGCTCGATCTTCTGATCCGGGATTAGAAGTGGAAGTCTCTTGCTTTTATCGGGGGATGGAGGTGGAAGCATCTCCATATTCTCATTGGATGAAGGAGGTATCAGTACCTCATGGTCGGCAAGAGGTACATCAGCACTATGTAATTTGGTCCGGAAGCCATACGCAAACCTCTCAGACACTCCGGTAGCCCTCGCCAGTGCTTCTAAGTACTTCCAGATATTCCAGCCCCCACTGGAGCCTTTCAAAATGCTCTCAGACTGTGCAAGAGCATTCTCACGTGCTCCTGAAAGCACCTGCAGTGATGGAGGTGAATTCATGATGGTACCAGATTTGACTATTAGGAAAGTCAAATTTTAGAGCTGCGGAGACCTATGCGCAGGTCTGCTGGAGTCTTAGTGCTGTATTTTCACACCAGTGGTTCTTAGGGTTCTATAACCACAAAGCATTTCATCAATCATATTGGTCTTTCTTACATTCACAAGATATGCTACCTAATATGGCATGTATTATGTAAGTCTCTGTATATAAATACATTCGGAGATACAGGAATAATGGAGATTAACTCAGCGACACACGGTATATATTTTGGATACCCCGGGGTAGATAGACATCATCTCATTATTTGAAATACAGACTCTATCTTGCCCAGCTTTCAGGTGCGCCTGAAAATGACAATTGAGTGAACTCTGGGATACACTCCGAGGCCGTGATCGAGGCAGTTTGGAGATGCACTTGGAGGCTGTGATCAAGCAAGTTTGGTGATGCACATGGAGGTCGCGATCGAGTGAGATTGGGGATGCAAATGGAAGCCGTGATCGAGCGACTTTGGAGACGCACTTGGAGGCTGCGATCGTGTGAGTTTGGAGATGCAATTGGAGGCTGTGATTGAGCGACTATGGAGATCCACTTGGAGGCCACAATCGAACGAGTGTGGAGATGCACTTGGAGGCCGTGATCGAGGGAGCTTGGAGATGGACTTGGAGGCCATGATCGAGCGAGCTTGGACGACTACTAGGAAGTGGTCAATCTGGAGGCGGTAAGTTCAGGAGGCAGGCGCGACTGGAGGGGAGACTCTGTTTATTGGTTAACTCGTAATTGTGCAAATGTAGAGAATTGAGTAGAACATGGTCTGCCGAGAGATGAGAGACTGGCTGGAAGCGAGAGACAGTCAATCTTAGGATGATGCAGTACGCGGTGAATGCAATAATCAGTGAATGCTGTACTCGGTGTATGCTGTACTTGGTGTATGCTGTACTCGGTGTATGCCGTACTCGGTATATGACGTACTCTTGATTATGGCATGGAGAGATAGAGAGGGATGACTGAACTTTGTGTGCTTAGGTGATGGTAGAATTGAGGACAAGAAAGAGAGAGATGAGAGGGTACGGGGAAATAATCATGAGAAACTGGAACTTAAGAGAATTCCGTGGGCGAGTCAATTTACCATCGCTGTTTCAGCAGGCGCGAGTCCTGGTCGGGCTTGGAATAACACCGATACGAGGTCACCCCAATCCAATCAGACAAGTTGTACCCCTGATTACTCATATCCGCTCGTATCCTCCACATCATTCTCATCTTCCTCCCCCATCTCTCTCTTTCTTGTGCACAACTTTAGTATCATCACAGAACACAAAGTTAAGTGATCCCTCTCTATCTCGCCATGTCATGATTATGAGTTGGCACTGAATATAGTGTACACTGAGTACAGCATACACCGAGTACGGCATACACTAAGTACAGCATCCTTCAAAGATTTTGTGTCTTCCCTTCAATCTCATGATTACGCGGCGACCCCTGGATGTAGCTTCAACATCCGACGTGCCTCTCTATGAGAGCTGAAAGGTAAAGTCGCCTTGTCACGTTCCCACAGTTGCGAGTTAACTAACATGAAAAGAGTCTCAGCACCCAGAGCGCCGTGCATCGATTGCCTCCACAGAACTCGTCCAAACTTGCTCAATTACGGCCTGCAAGTGCATCTCCAAACTCGCTCAATTACGGTCTCCAAGCTCGCTCGATCACGGCCTCCAAGTGTATCGCCACACTGGCTCGATGACAGCATCTGAGTTCGCATGATCATGGCCTCCAAGTTCATCTACACACTGGCTCGATCACGGCCTTGAAATGCATCTCCAAACTCGCATGAACGCGACCTCCAAGTGCATCTCCAAACTGGCTCGATCACAGCCGCCCAAGTGCATCTCCAAACCCGTTCAATCACATCCCAGGAATGTATCACTGAGTTCACTCGATTGTCAATTTCAGGCACACCCCAAATTGCTCTCAAGCACCGCCTGCAGCCAGTCCAGACATACCCTGTGTAGATGGGTAGCTCTATCGATACATAGATACATAGATGGGAATAAAAACTGAATACATGAGTTTTAAAAATCATTGATCGATAAGTAGTAGCAATGAATTCCAGGCGCTCCAGTAGTGTTCCCCAAGAAGGTGTTGTTGTTCCAAGACTGCTTTACTGTGATTCGAGGTGCTCCCAGGCTTATTGCCAGCGCTCCCAGGTTTGTCCCCGGCTCTGCCAGCTGCTCACAGGCTTCTCGTCGGCGCTCCCAGTTACTATGAAGGCCGGCAGGAATGCCCTCCTAGGGTCTGATACTCTCCTGAAATTGACCCATCCAAGTTTACATTCCACATCCTCTCCGACACTCCTGGAGGCTTCCAGTGACCAAAATACATTCCGCTGATGTACTAACAGTGAGATGCTATGGAGTTGATTGGTGTGATTGCAGTCATTCATGCCAGGGCAATTACTAAGTGGCATTGTAAACCCGCAGAACCATTTGAGGCACCTAGTGTCATTGTCGATTTTTTCTTCCAGCTGTGGGCAGTGATTGACTAATAACCTCTCAATTTCCTGGAAGTATCAGGAATTACATGACTGGTTTGCTTTGGAGATCCAATTCAGTGTGGTCTGACAGGTGACATGTGCACATTTGAGGCATTTAGTGGCTCTCATGGGATCCCTTGATGTTTCGTTGACATTATCAGTTAGTTGCAACCACTTCTCAAGGTTGTTGGAATCATGCAGGATTCCCTTGAGTTCCAGAAAGTCCTCTATAAGAACTTGCAACTTGTTGTTTCCAGGTGCCTTCCACTGTTTGGCACCAAGGTTGTACTTAATTTTCTTCATCACCCTGCCACAGGCTTAAGGAAGTCGTTATATCGCATTTACTTAAACTTCTTCCAGGCAGGGTCTCTCTCCACAAGATTTAATAACAAAGTGACATGAGCATTGAAATAATCCATAATATTATCAAAGATATCATGGAGGACGTGTATGAGATTCAGATGACTTTGTTTGCAGAGCTCAGCAGAGGCAGGATGTATGGCTTATTGTAGTGATCCGACAGGTCTGTTGGAGAAGAAAACCTTGCTGAGTTGTTATACTGTCACCGATGAGACAGATATTGAGGAGAGATCACTATTAAATGAAGAAATGTTTGAGGTGAAAGCCGATACATTAATGGTGGTAGTGGTGGTGGCTGTGATGGTGGTGGCTGTGATGGTTGTGGTTGTGCTGTTGGTGGCTATCCTGGTGGCTGCAACTGATGTGACGCCAAGACTTGTAGCCGTGGTGGTGGTGGTGGCTGATGAGACTTCGAAAGGCGTCGCATTGCTGAATACTGCTGCAATGCCGTTAATTGATGTACACAGCATGTAGGTCGTTGGTTATTGTTGAGATGTTGATATGTGTTGAAAAAGCAATATTGGGCACAGTCATCAGTATGCCGAGGGAGATGAATGGTATAGTACAGTAGCTATCTTTCCTTAGCAGTGCTGGAGAGGAATCGTCTGAATATACCTGGAGGGATAGTATGTGCCAAATAAGTATTTTTCCAGTATCTATGTACACCGGGAAAAATGAACTTATGTATCGCATAAATGATAGAGAAGTTGTTTTTGGGATGGTAATCCATACCATGCTTGATGCGTGGCACCTATGAGGTCCTATTGACCTGTGCATTGACCAGATCACAATGATATGCATGTAATTATGTGCGCTTCATACTATAAATCATGTTGCATACAACACCACTCCCTCATGCACCTCATCGCACGCACCCATGTATGCTTTGATGTACACCGCAAGTATGCTCCCAAGTACACCTCCGGGTGCGTTTTCAAGTACACACTCAGGCATGCTCGGAATCACATTTGCAATTGCACTCCATGGTACACTCCCAAGTATGCTCTCAAGACCCACACAAGCACAGTCCCAGTTGGATTCAATGATTCACTGACAGCCTGCTCAACTGTACACTCCCAAGTAAGCTCACATGAAGCACTCAAGAACACTCCGAGTATGCTCCCAAGTACACCTCCAAGTACATTATCAAGTACACTACTGAGCATGCTCCCAAGGATGCCCCTAATTGCACTCGATGGCCCACTCCTAGCCTGCATGATGTTATGCTCCTAAGTACGCTCTAAAGCATACTCCCGAGCATGCATCCAAGTACACTCTTGAGCGGCAAGATACCCCCAATCCCACTTGACTATATGCTCTGATGTATGATCCTCGGTGCTCGATGCAGAGATTTCCTCAGTTGTAGGGGCCAGCCACTGTGAGGCAACGGGCGGGTGGCAGTGGCTGACATCATGACCTCAGACGATATCATACTCTGAATCTGATTTTCACTGCGGCCACCAAGATGAGATCTCACCATACGTCATGGTCATTGTGTTAAAAATTGCAGCCTTAGATTCTGCAGGAATGGTACAGAATTGGATCTTGGGGAGTGCAGATCTCCGACTCCAATTTTCCAGGAGAACCAGCTACCACCTTCCCACCAATTGTGGGTGTATGGGTGTGAATTTGTTCTGAGGCTGATGGTGATGATGGCAATGGTGCTGATGGCAATGGTGATGATGGCAATAGTGATGATGATGATAGTGATGGTGTCGGTGATGATTGTGATAATACTACCAGAAGCACTGGTACAAGCAGGTTGGCTATGTCAACATTAGTAGCAAAACTTCCTCACCGTCAGAGCCTTCTATTAGCCAATACCTCCACACTTAGAGGCTTCTATTAGCCAAACCTTCAACAAACTCAGAATTCCCCATTGACCAAAAGCTTTCCATGGATAACTCTTCTCCTCCCGAAGCACAGCTCGCTCAAACGCGGCTTTCAAGCCGGCTATTTAGCAGGCTATCAAGCAGGCTATCAACCAACCTATCAAGCAGGCTATCAAACCTGCTATCAAGCAGGCTTTGAAGCATGATCTGAAGTGCCAGCAGGCAGTATGGTGGACTCGCAGCGATAGTGTAACCGGTTTTGCAGTGAAGCCTCTGGGCAGTAACAACCAGTACGTCCAGCTACAGGCGCAAACTGTGTATCAGTACCTAGGCCCTTGCATACATCTCTACGAGTGGACAATTACTGACTGTAAGTTGTGCGTCGTGCATGGGTCCACAGGAAGCTTCCTATGCGCTGCGAGTGTGTGCATGTACCCGTAGCAAAGCCTAACCCCTATACGCTCATGTGCTGCAGATTGGGTGCATTCTGCGTTGACACTTTGCCGTCAGCATGGTGCAGGGGTTGTGATTTGTGGAGCTGTCCTCCGGTATAAGTGATCATCCGTGAGTCTCTGTAGTGGGGCAGAGTAGTACTCATGAATCATGATATTTTTCAACACTATTTACTCAACAAAGGCTGTACTTAAGCCACTGACAATGTATGACTCAAGTCTCATGTAGCGGACTTTTTAAGAGCATGGGTGCTGTGTTACTGGTAGTGTACCGATAGAGTCCATTGATCTTGTTGAAGCCTAATGCCAACAAAGCGAAAGCCATTGGGAGAGCTCTCCCACAATACTACCATCACCGCTACCATTCAATATAAGCAAACTAAATCCTCCAGAGCGGCCGCTGCTAGAGCAAATGCAGCAGTATCGGAACTTGTATCAGCAACTGCGGATTGGCACTGGGCATCATCAGGACCTGAGTCTTTACCGGAGTTCTTTCCAAGCCCTAAACCAAGCGAACGGCAAATGCTGGGTGCACTGCCAGTGGCAGCTGAGAATGCGGAGTCTGAGGAGAGTATGTCCCTAGAAAGGGACTTAGAGAGTATACTACTTCAAGTTCACTTTGAGCCACTAGAGCGGGGTGAACACAAGATGCATGCCCGGCTACCAGCATGTTATCGGGTAAACGAAGTGAGTAAATCCTGAATCACGGTAGTCGATCTAATACATTGCTGATGAGTACCAAGAACTGGATTTGTTTATTCTTGACCAAAACAGACTGGAAGATTCTAGTAACAAATACCAACAAATATGCAGCAACACAGTGAACACCAGATCTCTTGACTGGAGTAACGCCAAGACCACTGGATGGGTCATGGTGTCCAGTGATGTTTGAAGAGATGAAAGCATATGTTGCGATTGTCATAGTTTTGGGGGTGTACTGGGTACGATCCTATAGTGATTACTGGCGCTGTAGACGGATGTGTTCTCTAGTTCAGAGAGCTGCTATCATTGCAGGTGGTAGAGCAGCCCCAGCTGGCAGCAGACCCTGCGTGCGTAGACTAGGCTGAAGACAGCGAACAGTACTAAGACCTCAGACCTTGACTGTGGAACGCAATCGCAATGAGTTGTCCCGGATCCCGCACTACTATACCTTCAGAGTTTCACTCTCACAACGTCGCTTAAGGCAAATTGAACGGTATCTACCTGCCTCTGGGCCCGACCTTACTGATGCTCTTACCGACGCCGAATGGTACATAAAGCTTGTGCCGCTCATTTCATCCATATGCACCTGTTCACAGGAGCTAGCAGTATCTGGAACACACCCTTCAGTCAATGAAATGATGGTTCTTCTTTTTGGTTGTAGTAAGCATACTGTTCACATGCCCAAGTAGCCCATGATGGAGGGGTTCAAGATCTTTGCAATATGTCAACAGGGTTACACCTACAACTGGCTTTATTGTTCACGCAAAACAGGAATTGCAGAACATTCTCTGCACCCTAAGCTGCCTCGGACACCAGCTGCTATTCATCACCTTGCACTCTCACAGCCGTACCAACACTATGACTTCAATATTTAAATGGACAACCTATTTACTACTGTCCCTTTACTGTCTGAGCTGAGAGATTAAAGTATCAGTGGAGCAGGGAGTGCACGTTCAAATGCTTTCCCCTGTTATCTTAGTCAGCTTAATGTTGCAGCCCCTTGCAATACTGTCTCCGGTGATTCAACTGCTGATGGAAAAGTACTTGGTGTTAAATGGCAGGATCAAAAAATGGTACAGATGCTCACGACATTACACCCCCGCAGTACAAACGGCAAAAGTAATATGACGCAACCATGTATAACCTGCACTAGTGGCGCTGCACTCTGCAAACATTTTACATCTGTACACATGGATGCGGATGTACCGTCTGCCAAAGATAACTACAATCACTTTAAATGGGGTGTTGATATTACCGACCAGTACCGTGAATCCTACTTTACCCAACAAACCAGCTGCAGAAATTGGCTCACACTCTTTTATTGGATTCTCGACATCGCCGTCATCAGGAGCTTCTTGTTGGCATGCGCCAGACTCAGAACTCACCAGACTACCACCCTTGCGACATCTGGTCGGAATAAACTCCCAATCACTCACAAGGATTTCGGCTTGGAGGTGACACAATATCTGGTTGAAGAAATTCAGGAGGAAATACGGCAGAAATGGGTAAATAAACTTGTGGGGCGCAACCATACTGAAAAAAATACCCGGCAGAGGGATCACTTATACTACTCCAATGCATTCACTGTCACACAAGTTCCTACTACATACACACATCATGATAATACTAGTAGTAGTCACAATATAATGAAGGCTGAAAAGCGGAAGGAGTGTGTTAGTTTTTGGTTTCCAGACTGGCAGAGGGTATTAAAGTCTGTAATGCCAGATGGAAAAAGGAAGCGGGTGACTTATGGTTCCTTTGCATGCTCACTGTGTGGCTTATCATTCTGTAACAACTGTGTAGCAAAGTATAGTAATTAGTATTAGTATTAGAGAGTGATAGCGGCCCTGGGAGTAGAAAATAGAATTTCTTTAGCTCTATCACTGCTGAGTCTCACATGCTTTTGATATCACTCAATCAGTTATCATTTAATTCAACTTGGCTGAGACACCCTGTTCAGTGCTAAAAAAATGCAACAAATCTGCAGGATGTTAGCGTGTAGAGGATATTCAATTTGCACTTTTGCCGATGTGGTTTCTGATTTTACTAGTAGGCTCTGATTAGATCTCTGCACAACTACTTCATGGCTTCCTTTTCACTTTCCGTGCTGTTACTTGGTGGTTTGGCCTGTCTTGCGTGTCATACTTATTGTAGATGGAAAATGTTGTTGCCACTTCTATGATAGTCATCGGCCCACATGTTTCAATGTTACCTGATGGTTTCCGGGGAAACGTTGGAATTTTTCGTGCAGCATGAGAGCAACACAGCTGATTGGAATATTTCTTCCCCCAGGAGCTTACAAATTGACACAGTTGTTTAGATTCGATATCATCAACTTATTTCCTTTGGGTTCATTGAATGTATCTCTTTCCTTCCCCCCTGAATCGGGGCCCCTACCACCCACTGCCTTTGAATCTCGCATCATTGTTTGGATGGGTGGGCTGCTGGCACCGGATGTATAAAGTCAAGATGTATGGAAAATCTTTATATTTGACTCTGTTCCTGGAACAATTCAATCTTTACAAACCTGAGCAAATGTTGTGGATTCTCTCCTAGTTACCCTCCTTCCGTCTACCAGAGCCTCCTCTCTCATCAACCACTCTTCTGCTACCTTCCTCTTCCCCAAATCTGCAACTGCCAGTTCTTCTTCCTCTTCCAACTCATTCCCTCAATACTTATCACATCCCACTTCCTTCTTCATCCACTGCAATAGCCCCCGCTGTTTATTTTTGACTGACTGTTTTTCTTCTGCTTTGCACATTGCTGGCTCATTTGCATTGTCTAATCCAGTGTTCCTAAATGGGCAGGCCATGCGAGCATGGCATAAGCCGGGCTGGGACGCCATTAGCCGTGCCTCTTGCCCGTGGGCCGGACCTGCAGCATTTTGGTTGGTTGCTGCCTGACCTTTCTTGGCGGCGAGGTGGCTTTTCTTGTTAGCTGGCCTGCAGTGCTTTTTTTGGCGGCCAGGCAGCTTTTCTTGGTGGCCGCTCTGCAGGCTATCCTTTAGCAGCCAGGCCGACCCTGCAGGCCCCTAAAACACTGGGTGGCTGGCCAGGCTGCATTGCTACACTGTTCCAATCCTTCCACTTTCCATGCAAGTGCCATCTTTCCATCAACTACCTCCTTCTCTTTTCATTTTCCACTGTGCAAGCCTTTTTCATTGCATTCATTCATCCAGGAACTCCATGACCACATTCTTTTGTAGGGCAGGGCCATATGCTTCCTCGCCACACTTATGTTAAACAGGTGTAAATGTTTTCTGAGATGCTGCCAAATGAATCGCACTAAAACAGCTGAAACCTTTCGACCTGGTGACGCTGCAGTCCCAGTTGTGGGGAGATGGTGGCTATTGCCCCGTTCTACTGCCCTTGGTAAGCTACTTCCCAGGTGTACTCCTGCCTTGTCAAAATCCCTCTTGCTTGTTGATATCTGGACAACTTCTAAATACTTCCTTCTCTACACACTAAACTTGGTTGTCGAAGTTCATTCAGATGGATTATACTCCGTACCAGGGCAGTGCTCTCAACAGGACCACTCATGCACAATTGTCCGAGCTCATCGCAGTACATTCAGACCTTCAACCCTTTGAATGAATACTCAAAGTAAATGTGTTCTGTTGGTGCATATGAAGGTGTGATATCCATTGCGATCTGTGGAGGTGGATTGTCAACTTGGATGGTATATGCCCAGGCAGTCTGGTAACAACAGTCTCTGTACTTGTTCCACTTCGTCATCTGTTAGGTGTAGACTTTGAGCACCTTCATAATGATGAACATTTTCATGTTGATTAAATGTTAGTTTGTCGTTATGGTAATTTTCTCTGTATCTGGGACTCATGAAGGGGCTTTCTTCATTACGAAATGCCATAAGGTTCTGCAAGACTGCAATGAGCAGGAGTCGAAATTCAGCTCCAACAGTGTCAGGAGAAACTCCCCTTGCCATCTGTGCTTAATCAGTGCGTACGAAGTGAAGTGCATCAACCGTCACACATTTGTTCAGCTCATGATTTCAAAAGTTCTCATCACTAATGATGGTGTGGTCGCTGTGATCTAGTCCTAGCATCAACACTGCTGATGCTCTCAAATCTCTTGGGAGGACTTTATACAACAATTCCACCTTTCAGTACACCATCCATGCTCCCTGGTTGATCATGATGCAGCTGACATTGTCATTCGTGATGATAATGGCTTTTCAGCTGTCATTCCCACTGACAACTGGTCCTTGCATTTCATCTCCAAGTACAATCTTCTAGACAAACACAGTCAAAAATTTGCCTGCCAGAAGCTGGCTTACAGTTTCTCAGCAAACAGTTTCTGGTTCTTTATCACATATCAATTCTTCATTTTCATTGTCTCCTGGATTCTACATAAGCTGGAACACATGAATAAGGGGACACAGCCTTCGACCACTGGGTCGGTCCCCGAGTGAGATGCAAATTTGTTATATGCATTGATGATGTTGCATTTATCTGCTCCTCCCAAGCTTAGTAAATTCTTGTTTCCGGGGAATTGCATTTGACTCAGTTGGTTTGGAACTGCAGGGGCCAAGGACTTAACGAATATCCTTTACTTGTCCTCACTGATGCATGAGGTATTACTAGATTGTGCAACACTGGTCGTGTCTGAAGCATGGCTACTGGAAGTGGCAATAGCAGCTGTTGATGCAGTGTGCTCGGTTTACATGTTGATGAGTCTTGCTGGAGCTCTCTGTACACTGGATTGTGGTTCAAGTGGTAAAATGGGAGTAATTGGTGATCTAAGGTTGATTACTAACAGAGGTGGCCCTGCCATGCAACACAACCAGGCGGTGCAACACCACTTTGACATATCATCTTTCGAGTATCAGCTGGGCAGCAACCATAACTTCACCCACCCTCCACAACCAAGATGCCGAGAGTCAATGCAAGGAAGGTACAGACAAAGGAAGATACGATGCAGAAGGCTGTAAGGGACGACAGGGCTGGCAAATGACCAAGCATCAGAAAGGCGGCAACACACTACCAGGTGGACTTCATCACCCTTTACAGAAGGTTAAAAGGCACAAAGCCAGCCAATGAAGCACATGCTGGGAGAACTTTCCAGACACCAGTGCACGGCGAGGCTGATGTTCAGCAGTGTCAGATGTTCCCAAGCTAGGGCCTACATACGAAATATACTTATGTTAGTCATCTGGCTGTTTGAACACACCACCCAGAAACGGGAAGACAACTAGGCAACCACTTGATTTCACGATTCCTGAACTGCCATCATATCCTTGCATGAAAGATAGGTAGCCACATTGACAGACAGAAGGCCCAGGCAGATGATCAGAAGGTGCTGGCAGAATTTTTCCAACAGGTAAATACCCCACCCCCAAAAAATGTGCCACCACTCTTATTCACTTCCTCTAGGCTGAAGTAAGCTCAAGATGAGTATGGATTTGAAGGCTACAACATATGGAACATCAATCAGAAATGTTTTCTGCCGGGAAACACACTCAATGTCGATGTTGTCTCTACCAGAGTATAGCAGAATCCAACATTTGTCCAGGATGGAAAGCAGAAATTCATTCATGTGTTGGAAGGGGTTTCTGCTGCAGGAGTGCACCTACAGCCGGTCATCATTGATAAAGACGCTGCACATTGGATGGGCGGTTGTGCGTATGTCGCAGAGGATAAGCCTGCTTCTTTTACATACTCACCAAAAGGGTGGACGGACAGTCAGGTAGGGGTGGATCATCTGGTTCAGGTATTTGAACCACAGACTGCAGCAGTGTAAAACCCCTGCTACATGCTGGAGAGGAAGCTCACACCTATAGTGCAAGTGGGGATATGTGTCTCCTTATTTTGAATGGCCATGGTTCTCATGTTCACATTGAGTTTCTTTTCTATGCAATAGAGCACAATATAGTTGTCCTTTGCCTGCCCTTCCACAGCAGCCACCTCCTCCAGCCCCTCGATGTGGGCCTCTTTGCCCCCCTTCAACCCCATTAAAGTGCGGAGCTTGACAACCTGACTAGTCATGAAGTCAAATCCATTAAAAGAGGTGAGTTCTACAAGGAAGCATTCCCCTGTGGAAATGTATGATACTGGGTTGCTCCAGGCTAACGAAAGCCTCTTGGCTTCTGTTGTTAGCACGCAAGGTTACCTACAATCTCAACTCAATTCTCTGTGAATTTGAGACATCAAGTATATCTCCTATGACCTCTAGAAATGTTCCCGGGGAACTATCACAAATATCACTCGGCCCACTCTGCCCCCCTTTTTGGTCCCCCAGCCATCCACCCCCAAGACCCGCAGCCAGACTAGCAGGCTTAGATGGGAGGCTCATGGTCTCATAGACTCAAACTCTCCTCACTCCCAGCACATCAAGAGAAGGATTGAAAAAATCTCGATGTTTGCAGAGAGAGTACATGCTGACCTTGGTATTGAGGTCTTCAGGCACAAACTACTTTGCTCCCAGGTCCTTGACAATCCCAGGAAGGCTGTACAAGATCGCCACATGCTTACAAGAGCTTGTCTGATAGACAACAAAGATATAGTATGCTTGAGAAAAGAGAAGGAGGCAAAAAAGTCGAAATCCAAAGGGAGCAAAAAAGGCAAAAAAGCGGCCTCTGCCTCACCCAGCATGGACAGTACAGAGCAGGAGGAGTGGGATGAGGATGTGAAAGAGGAAGAGAATGATGATGAGATTGTTGTAAGTGAATCTGAGAGTGGTGGGGACTGAGAACTGGAAGATGTGATTGTTGTGAGGAGGGGGAGGTAGTGAAATTTCGAGGATTTTTTTGGTTTGCTCATGAGTTATGACTTTTCTTTTGGTTCAATAAATTTAGTTCCCTCCCAAATCATTCTAAAGCATCTGTATATGGCTCCTTTTCTGTTCTGACCCTTCCGGGATTTTTTTTGGTTGGGCTGGAGAAGGCCGGAAGTGAGAGCGGGCGGGTGTTGCATTGCCCGGTCGTGTTGCATGGCAGGGTAACCTCCATTAGTGTGTGGGTTTTTGACAGTGGAGTGGGGTCTATTGGTGCTCTGGTTTGAGGTTAGCTCTTTGTTTTGTTCATCTTAGTCCAGCTTCACCACCTGTGACAGTTTTCTCCATTAGCTTGCTGCGAAGTCCTCTATCACTGGTGTTCTATTCCCTTCAACTTCTCCCCCTGACTAGTAGCATCCTCATTAGTGCTTTTCACAATCTTACCAGCATTCTTCTTTCCTTTTCTTAGTATTCCTTTGAAACAGTGTCTTCCTTAGTACATGGGTGACGTCCTTTTTTCGCCAGTGTTTGCTAGTCCCGGAATCAGGTCAGTCCCTGTTCCCATTGTTCATCCCATCAGCTAAGTCGGTACCGGTCGTTCCATTCTTAGCACGGTGCCGGACGTTCCGGTTGAGTGGTCAGTGAGTATCATCTCTACTGTCGGGTCGGAACCTGCAGTCCGGTCTGCGAGGCACGTGCCTGTCGTCCTGGTGTTAGGTTGGTGCCAGTGGTCCCGATTTTAGGTGGGTCCTTCTTCTCGCTGTTTGTGCCACTATGAGGACGTTAGCTTTCTTCCCAGTGTCAGGACGGTGCTATTGTCTTGGTATTCATCCTGGAATGAGGTCGGTGCACATTTCCAGTGTTCATTTCGGTAGGAGGTCAGTGCCTTTCCTCCCGGCATAAGGTCAGTGCCTTATGCTCGGTGTTGTTCCCGGTATGAGGTTGGTGCCTTCCGGGTGGTGTTACCCCAGCGCCGTTGCCTCGGTGTTCGTCGCAGTATCAGGTCAGCACCCATCACATTAGTGACATCAATTGATTAAGCTTACTGCATGCAACATTCCAATCCGACATTGTTAGTAGAATCCCAAGGAATGTCATTACTTCCTTTTGCATTTGCTACGCTTGCAGGGTAGCTATCTTTCATTAATTGCTTGTCTCCATTTTACTGGCATTAGCTTGTGGGGGTCTTTCCCACCATTCTGTACTCAGTGTACCGAACCAGAATCAGCATGTGGGCTCCATTTTAGGTGATATGACAGAGCTGGAAGGCACCGAGCCCATCATGAATACTCTGCCGCACCGCTTGTGAAATCCTAAGCGACTTCGTGAGAAAGAGTTGTTCCTGCTCAAGGAAGGTACCAAGAGAGTGAGAAGATAAAATACTACTCAGCAGTGAGAAACCACGCAATTGCATCGATCTAGGAAGGCTCTGAAATAACAAGTGAGACCAAAAGCTGGGACTGAGAAAGTGTGTATTTTGTTGTATGATAATAAGTTGAAATGATTGCGATCGACCGCAGGGTGTCGCAAATATATACTCCCCGTGGCTGAGTCCATCTCTGTGACCTTTGTATCTCCATACGCCCCCTTGTCACTCCGTCTATCTCCGTTATCCCTGTATCTCCGTATACCCACCATTCGTGAGTCTCTCTCTGTGATCCCTGTATTTCCATTCGCCCCCCGCCAGCTTCCCTCTGCCATGTTCAGTGGCAGTGGTGATGAGAAACAGGTTTTCCCACCACCATGTCCCGCGTTCATAGAAATAGAGCAGAAGTGTAATCATATGGTTCAACAGCAATGGGCCGAGATGGCTGCGCATATGTTAACATCAGGCGTGATAGGTTTTGCCTCGTCACCCATATCCCCAACACCCCAGATAGATCATATGGCTGCTGCAGGGGGAACAGTTGCTGGATATACCAGACCAGCACCTAACGACTTGAGTGCAGGAAGATGAAGATTGTCAGCAGAGGAAAGAGCAACAAGGTGTGCTGATGGGAGGTGTTTCTACTGTTGTCGGTATAACCTCAGGGTAGCAAAATATGCAGCATGGAAGAAGCCTCAGGTGTTTAAGGTATCTGCAGTGTAGGTAAAGAAGGCAGGAACTGGGGGAGGTTCCGATGAATCAAGCAAAGATTAGGTCAGAGAAATACAGATGGCTTTTTGTTTAATGGAATAAGTTTTCATCTAAATGCTTTTCAATGTTTTGGACTTCTCGTTTTTCAATTAGTAAGGTGGAGATACTTTAAGCATCAATAGATGGGAAATATTTGGTTATCACCTGTCCATTGACCATAGAAGTTCAAGTAATATCGACACATGCACTTATTGATTCTAGAGCAACAGTCAGTGGATATAGACATTAGGATTTTGCACACCATCATCAGATACCACTACAAGATCTAAAGAAGATACGACAATTTGAAAATATTGACAGATGTCCAATGGAATCTGATCATATTACTCATCTTGAAAAGGTCCAAATGATGATACCGGACCATAAGAATCAATTACCAATGTTTACCACACAAGTAGGACATTATCTCATTGTTGTTGGAACACCATTGTTACGATTGCATGATGTGACAGTATGGTTTTCCTTAAAACCATTAGGTTTGGATCACAGCACTGCACGACATACCCAATGATTCTCTACATACTGTGCAACACATAACAGAGGAACCTCCAGAGCCAGTGTACAACCAGGAATTGTTTGAAGAGAAATTTTGGCTACCATGGCCATTTCAAGGGGATATCGTTATGCTAAATAGACTGTCTTTCTTCAGAAGTGTCAAGAGGCAGCCGTTGACAACGTTTATAGCATCTTTAGACGACATCAACAAGGTAATGCAATGAAAGGGTCTAAAACAATGATCGGTGAAAGAAATTGTCCCTCCACATAATCATGAGATTCTTATGTTGTTTGAAAAGATTTTGGCATATAAACTTTCACCTCATCTATGGGGAATCGCTCATGACGTAAATCTGACAGATGGAGAGACTGCAACTTGCGGACCTTTGCACTCCATGTCAAGGGAAGAATTAGTTATCCTAAAGGAATGGTTACAAGAGAACATATCAACAGTGTACATCAGACGATGGTCATAACCATTTACAGCTCCTGTACTGTACGCGAACATACCGGATGGAAGATACATGTTCTGTATTGATTTCAGGGACATTAATAGCAAAACGGTGAATAATTAATATCCATTCCCAGTAATTCAGGAGACGTCAAACTGACTTCGGCAAGCACAGATCTACACAAAATTGAAAGTCCGAGGGGCTTTATAATTTGATATGAGTTAGGGATTGGGATTCATATAACTGATCCTTCCATAGCAGGGATGGCATATTGTAACCTACGGTAAAGTAGTTCGGAACTGGGAATGCGCCCGTGGATTTGCCAGAATATATTAATAACAGTATGTGAGAAGCTTTCGACAATATTGAGTCAGCATATTTGGATAACATTCTCATTTATAGCAAGTCAGAGGAAGTGCATGTCGAACATGTTAAGTGGGTAATGTAATGTTTTTTGGTAGCTGGATTAAATTTCAAATCTGACAATGTGAATTCCATAAGGAAATGGACAAGCACCTCGAACTGATCATATTGATGAAAGCCATCTCACTCACTCAGGCTGTTGAACTCATTCTAGTGGTTCTGGTTTCTGAGGATATTGTCAATGAAACTCATCGATGGCTTGTAAACCATCACCGGATTTACCAGATTCACATGTCAGGGAATAATAGCCCATCCAATGCATAAGATTCTGTAACTGATGTCGGTAATACTGAGAGTCTTCCACACCTGATACCTGATATTCTTCTTCAGCATCACCTTTCACTAGAGGGGGAGGAAATATACACTCCCTGGGAAGTGGATCATGCACAACAAGATCTAACAGCCCAACTGGATGATCAACATTACTTCGTACGGTTGCACTGAGATACAACCAAAATACATACGGTGAGATCTTACGGACAACTCTATATAGCCCAAGAAGCATCCAATCAAGCTTCCGCAAAGGCCAAATGGTTCTAACCTGTCGGGTATTCAGCTATACCGCTGTTCAATCCTGAAAATTTTGTGCTGGCATTCGGGAGCGATTCGTACCTTTCTCCTGTATGGCTTGACATTGCCTCATCTCTACCGGAAGATGTTCATGAATCTGCTCCATCCTTTGTGGTACTATATCTGCATTCAACCATTGGTGGTCCTGGCTCTGCTTCCACGGATCCGTAAACATCATTCCTCAGTCTCTTCCTTGCAAGGCAAATATCGGAGCGCACTTTGTCGCTTCAGATGTTCTGTTGTATGCTGCAAACTCTGCCTAACGTAACCAATTCACACAATCGTCCTGCTAATGATTTAGAAATAGACAGAGGTACTGTTTTATACTAGAATTCATCTGTTCCGTCTGGTCATCTGTATGCAGAAGAAATGCCATCGAAAGATTTCATTCACTGCCAAGTCGTTCGCATAACTGTCACCAAAACACCAAGGCAAACTGGGGTCCTCAGTCCGATGCACTTGTCAAGAGGAGTCGATGAAGGGGAACTACCTCTCGGAGGAATAGCTCTGCAAGTCTCTGAGAAACAATAGTAGTATGGCAGGGGATGAAGTGTCGCATCTTCGAGAGTCGACTCACAACTATCCAAATCGCATCAAACGCTTCACATTCTGGTAACCCTACCAAAAATTCCATCGATATATGTTCCCAAGGCGTCATGGCTACTGACAATTGTCAGAGGACTCCAAAGATTGAAAGTCCAGAGCTCCAGAATTGTTGGCAGGCATGGCAATTTCAGAAATAGCAACCAATATCCTTTTGTATTTTCTTCCAGTAATAAAGCCGATTCAAAAGATCAAAGGTTTTCGCCCACCCTCGATTTCCTGCCAGCACTGAATCATGATACATTTGAATCATCCATAACCGGAACTCATCACGATCCGGAACATACAACTTCCCTCGATACGTCAATCTACCTCCATCTTCCGCACATTGAGATACTGTAATATCCTTTAAAGTTTCACCATTCTGAACTGCTCGAATGAGATCATATCTTACAAAGACATGTGTCATTATCGATCACTCGGTACTCGTGTTGAATATCCTGTTACTGCTGTACTTGTGCCGGAGACATGTTACACGTCTGATACACGGTACTGTTGCAGGGCCCGATGCCTCCTGTATATATCTCGAGTCTTTCTCCTCTCTTCTCTGTACCATAGAATACACGCACACGGTTCTCCCCAACTTCCATATCGTAACATATTCTGTTACTTTAGATGCTTCTTTGACTTGTTGATTGACTTGATTGATTGTATCTCGAGGGCCAAGGCCCGTATATGTACAATCTCTCATATGCGTACGCGTATGCTCTGACATGAGACGCATCACCCTGGTCCTGACGCATATCCTCATACAGCCACCATCTTCATACAAGTCTTCATTCTCATACAAGACATCAGACGATGCTGAGACTCACGATCCAAGTACACATGCAACATATCCGGTCTGGTGGCAAGAGCGGCAACACGCGGCGAAAGGTGGCACTGACATACGTTTTCTCGATATATGTGCTGAATATAGCTTATTATAGTCTTCAATTAGAACTGGACGATAGCACATTGGGCACTACCGGGAGTTCAGTTGAGGTAATGCATTCGACGCCCCTGGGAACTGATTTGATGTTGCGTACCATGAAGTACAATATTTCAGGGCTAAGCATCTAAACACGCCCGAAACCGGGCTTCAAATAGAGTATAAAAAGGTCCAAGAGTTAGCTAGAGATGGTGCGTTGTGCTGGAAAGGCTGAACTCGAGAGGCGGCTACAGACGATGGAGCTGGCTGGTAGTCTGCTGGAAATGGTGCTTCAAGCTGGCTTATGGAATCGTATTTGGGATGCCTGGAACCTTGCTGCAAATAGAGCTTGTTTCTCTGAAGCTTCAACTAACTGCATTCACTATCTCCGCGTTCGCAACTCCAAACACTACGTACTCCCATAGAGCCCATGCTTGCTTGAGTCTTTCAAGACCGACTTGTTTCGAAAGCAGTTCAAGTAATATCCAAAATATTACGAATGAGAGACTGAAAGACGGAAGTACATAGGTGTAGTTAGTGCTCGAGAGTTTAGTTGAGTCAAAATTGTTCGATGTCAACGAGCGCCAAGCCAAAGTAGTAGGAAAGCTCCAAATTCTCAACACGACTGTAATAATTACTTATACATTTATAGCCGAGTCTAGCGCAATATGATGGCGTCGCTATTTCGGTTCCCACTAGCGCGGAATAAGGTGTGGACACGGGAAGGATAAGGAGCACTTGAGTCAAAGCGGCGATCTAGCATCTCTGGACCGCAAGGAAGTGTACAACTACTGTATTCTTAACATTATTTCCGGGAGAGCCGCATAGTTAGTTGATCCGACGCGATAGGCGATCTGCGCTAACCGGACAGACGCGGCATAGCGAGATCAAGTTTAACTTTGACGGCCTCTAGCGGATAGACTTCACTTCTTCTTTCTCACATGTCACGTACTTACCTAAGATACATCACATGTCGCGAACAGCGCTAGCAAAGAACACTGCGATTTATGGTCACTTGCAAGTTCGTAGCGATAAAAACAGATGTAACTCCCGGTACCTTATGTTTGACAACTAATTCTCGTTGAAGGTCGTGCTTGTTCTCATCTCAGTGCACTCCTTACCAGGCGCTGCGGTAGATGAGCTTGAGTGCACTGGTGGCTATGACGTTTAGGGGGTTAACTTTGTCATATAAATTTACACGCTCGCGGCATGAACTGTATTGAGTCGCTGAAAAACGTGGTAGAAATCATCAAGGCTACTGTATCTAGCTGTAAATCATTGCTCTCGCTAGGATGTGTATGGCGAGTTATAAACGCAGTGATATTTACACAACGCGTCAAAATCAATAGAAGTATTGTGCATGAATTGGTGCTACATCATGGCAAAGTGACAGCTGAATCGACGTCGTCAAACCCATCACCAAGCATTCCGACACCACAAAACCCTCGGTATCAGTCATATAGAATACTATTAAGCAATTGGTATTAATCCCGGGAATTTCTGATGATAACTATTTGCCGGGTTGCGTAGTATACCGGCATCAAACGTTCGTCGTCACGGAGATTTTATTGCTTAAACTACTTAGGGGCATCCGGTACGGAAAACACCGTTACACTCGATAATTTGTAGGAATCTTTACGCTCGGTATAGTAATCGTGGTTTACGAGAATGCGTTAAATAGCAGAATCAACAGTAGTTTAATCTGTCCTGTGCCGACGACCCTGGGCACCTACTATGCATGATGCAGCTACCGTGCGTATGAATTTCTTGACAACTTTGTCAAAAACTGCATAATATTAGCAAGGCTCGCCACCTAAATGCGGAACTTACTCTACACCTCAACTTCAGCACAGAATGAGATGCTACCAGATTAAGCCAATTTTGGCAACGAAGGATGATCATTCCTAATACGGATGATTACAATTCTTATCTGCCGACCCTTATCCCCGAACCTGCGAATCAGCGCGAATTGTTACGCTTCCGATTCTTTGCCGAGGAGCAGTTAGCGGGCCGTTTTTTAAGTTATCGTGCGAATAGCATCAAGAATCCACTAGCATAAGGTTCCAACAAAAACGCAGGGCAATATGAAGCCTTAGGAATGAATACGGGTAAGACCTGGGACGCATACAGGGGGTTCCGCTTCTTGCGCCCAATACCGAGACAGGTGGCTACACTTCACGACTGAAGTACGCGGTGGGGAAACATGTGCAGGGACTTGGGCGTCAAACACCGACTCAATTTATTGCTTTTCCTGCATACACTACCGAATTCACTCGAATAGAGGTACGCTACAGATTAGGTTAACGCGCTGAACTGGGTAAGAAACTCGCTTAAAACGGAAACTAAAAAATGACGCGCTCTTTTAATTCTCGAATTTCTTGCAGTATACGGTAACTTAGGGCTCTAACCTCATCGAGGGCGACCTCTTATTTACGTCTTTCCGTTTTGTGGGTGTAGGAATGTGTCTCAAAAGCGCTTATATCTCGTAGCAATGAGTACAGTTTCGACAAGAATAAGCATCGCTGACCGTCAGCCTAAAACTGATGACGACGCTGCCAGGTAAGAATATATGAGATAGAAAACACATTCCTACTATAGCATTGTTGGCACGAGCTAACAAATAAAATAGGCCATGTAGCGCACATACTGTCGCGTAGTATCTTTCATTTCCAGCTTCACTAGACTTCCGGATTCTCCTGCGTCGCATTCTCTTCATCACGATGTCATTTACGTTGGGCATCGACGTGGCTGCCCCCTCACCCTATCCCAGAGAAGCACTAGTCAATCATTTATTTACGCCAATGGATGATTTTTGATTCAATCTCAGTACAATACTTCAGATAATATATCAGACTTTCTAAAGAATCGGAATGACTGCGCGAGAATAGAACAGACTACAAAGTGTGGCAACCGAGAAGAGCCGGAAGGAATTCGAACAAATTCCTGCGACGATTCCATATCCATTGCCAAGCACCTTCCGTCTGACCAGTTACTTTAGATTGAGGGCGGGATATGGTCAAGAAGAAAAGTTCGTACTTTTGGACTAATGTGATCGGTTAGTCTAGAGCAATGGGTGCAACATTAACAAGTGTTGCGTCTACAATCTTCACTGGTCTAGACAGATCACGGAAAGAGACGGCGACTAAAGCGACTACAAGAGGTATGAATCTCCGGTCTAAGAGCCGTAAAATGGAGAACGGAAATGGATGATATGGACTCAAGCAATACAGCACCGTTTTTCAAGGAGTTGGAAGATGCGAGTAATTATCTTACACAACGTACGTCTATTTTACCAATACTGAGGGTTGACAATGCACTAAAGTAGTCAAACGAATATCTTCCGCTAGCTAGCGTGCTGTTCCAACGAAAGAACTTAGGGTATGTAAACATGATCGAATTATATATCTAGTGTACACGATGCTTACTAGCGACAGAGGTATATTAATGTCTTCCAAAAAAAAGTATATTACTAAGCATGCGCTATACCTTCCAGGCTTTACTCGGGATGATGAAAAGTTAGTAAACTTCTTCCTGCAGCTTCGAGAAAAGGTCTCCGGTAGCAATGTAATTTCCAACAAGGTAGTGAGAGAAATGCGGCAACTGTTAAGAGATTTCGGCTACCACGAACTGGATTCCGCCTATCATTCTGTGGTTAATAGGTATTGGGAGCCATTTACGAAAGAGATGCTCGACTCTGGCATGCGTTCGTCGTTCTTTATGAGAGCTTCGAATGGCTCTAAACGCTCTAGGCTTGTGGATAGTTATATCACCCGGACTCTTTGGTATGTGTACTGGACCCACCGGGAAGAGGTCAAGCCTTTGCCCAACTGGAAAGGTGTCAGACAGGCTGTTATTAATACGGCAGTTGATATTCTTGCTGCGGATTCTGCGGAAAAATTGGCAGATATGAATTGTATACGGGATCTGTTCCTCTCAGACTTTTACGGTAAGCGCTGCAAGATTGAACGGAGCGAAGAAGTGTCACCAATCATCAAGGATGTTTTCAGCTCGAGTCGGAACGCGTGGGCTTTTGTTTTAAGCGGTCTAGAGAACATACGTGGTGGAAGAATGTCAAGTTTGGGGAGAACTACCGCGCTTCTTGTACTTGCAGCAGCGATTGATTCTAAAGACATTTTCTGCCAGGAGCCTCTTGTGGGTTTACTGCCACAGAATACTGCACATTTTGAAGAGGTTCTAATCCGGTTTTTGGATTCCCAAGGCAGTAAACTCATTAAATTCGCACACATGTAGTGGCTAAGTTTAGTTGGACATTTCCCTTATGATAAATCTGCTATTCTGGTGTTAGGCATTGCTGGAACAATGCAGGAGAAAATTGCACGTCTCAACTTAATTTTTGGATCAGCGGAATCTTCTAGTACCTTACCAATTACGAGAATGAATATAACCAACTTCGTGGAAGAAGACAATATAAAGGTTTCTATGAATAAGCTGCTAATCAAAGCATTGGTGTAACTTTGGCCTTCGACGAACCGAACAAATATGAGCCCAATCAGCATCTTGGTGATGCAGAATTGACGGGATGCGGTGAATAAGAACCTGGAGGTGGGGTAGATATCTCTTCCGGAATGATTGGATAGAAGGCCGCATTATCATCGGAATTATAGTACAGTTTTTGTATCGTGAGTGTTCTATCCTTAGTACGCCTACACATTTCTAACGCAGCTCATGGTCCAGATATCCATATACCGTGCTTAACGCCACTGCTTCTTCTTGCCGTTGTTATTCAGCTGGACAGAGCAAATGTTTTCACCGACCCACTTCAGTCATATGCATCTGCTTGTTCAACGAATCCAGTATATAGTTTTGTCCGGGAGTCATGGTTCCATGATTTTGTCAAACGTGTTCGCGATAACTCTTATCTGACATTTGAAGATGGCAAAATGGGTCTCGTCCAGATAGTTTCGGTGAGTTTGAAGGTCCTTAAGATAGTTTACGTCAGTTAATTGTTTGACATTTCCTTCATTCAGGTCAACACAATTGAGGCGGTACTCAGTTTCTGCGCCGTGTGTGCGTCATAGCTGCATAAAATTGGCTTTTCCAATACACCACTGGCTGGACAATGCGTGCACAGTTTCGGGTTAGTTGAAACTGGCGACCATGGATTTGAAAACGAAGAGGATAATATTCTTAGCCCAATCAATGGTATCCAGACATATACCCAATCCCCGGAGCCTGCGAAACAGTCTGTCGCGAACGACTCTACGACTCCCGTTAATTATGAATAAAACAAACAAACAAACAAACTCCCGTTAATTTAATTCCAGTTGCTCTGAATAGTCCAAATGTTGTTTCAACTGCTGTTTCTCCTCCGCTTCACGGACGAAACCACCACTGTCCAAGACCTATCCCAATGGCAAGCACAAAGTCATTGGCAACAAGATTCTACCGACTAAAGTGCGGGCATGCGCCTACCGGAGCTTACCTAAAACGGTTCGGACTCCGGGAGGACGACAAGTGCTGGTGGTGCGGGGGAACGGTGGCCCAGACGCGGGAGCATCTTCTCCGTCACTGCAGCCGGTGGAAACACCAGCAGCGGGAGCTATGTGATAAGGCGGTGATGGACTTCCTGGCGGCCACGGACGTCGGGAAGTTCCCGCCTGTGTGAGGCATGGAGGTCGGAGCGGCCAGTCTTTTACATTTCTTTTGTCAGCGGGGACGAAAGGTAGTAGGTGGGAGCTCCGCCATCTAACCGGCTCGCCCGGAGGCGGAGGGGATAAGGGCCCTGTCATACTCTAGCTAGAGTAAATACAGTATGAATAAACAACAACAACAACAATCACCACTGTCCACACTGCAAACTGCAACAAGGTTTTTTCGACTTCAAGCAACCGCCGTCGACACGAAAAGTCAATTCATTGCGGAACTATACCTTGTGGCCACTGCGAAAAGCCCATCAGGGACCGTGCCGATTATAAAAGCAAACATGCTAAAGTCGGTAAAGCACTGCCGAGGGAGAAGTTTTAGAGGGCATTAGCGATGATTGCTTGTGGTCTGATTTATTTGCTTGTATGAACTGATGGAGGATCCGGAATACCTTGTACACTGTGCATTGACTTGTACTGGGGTGGCTTAACTGTTGTGGTGAGGTCAGGATTCATGCCCTTTCTGGAGGTTGTTTTTGCTGGTTCTTCTTTAGTTGGGATTTTATACAGTTGTAGTACACTCTCGAAGATGATGGTTGCGTTTGGGTTTTATATTTTTTGGGTTTTGTCTTCAAGTCGCATTTGCTTTCTCATTTGTTGTATGGTTTATTTCTCCGACATTGGTAATATGTCGATTGTTACTACAGTAGCTACAGTTTTCTTGTATAATCATATCAGAAGTCATAAAAAAATACTCACTGTATTTTATCATTATTCATTTACCCAGAGCTTCAAAGTGGGCTAATGGGTAGTGTGTCGAAGCACCGGTGCACCTCTAGCGGCCACCTCCGTCAATGCTGTTATCGCTAGCGGCTACTATAATTACTTAGAGTAATATTTCATAATTAAACGTGGGCAGAGAACACGCCAAGGTGTCAGATGGCCCAATTTCGGGCATACCTGTCACAATATTGATGCAGAGCGGAATCGTCTGGATGATTGACATGATGAGGTCAGAAGAGATTGATGTGATTAGATAGGTGGCAGAGGTCACTGTTAGACGAGACTTTCCGAGTCGAGTTCGAATGGAGGCATCGTACTTCTTCTCACGCACGTCCGTATGACAATACTATCTACCATATAGGTCATAATCACACTAACTGTATTTGACGGTGTACGTTTTAAGTGATGTTATTGCGGTACTGTAGTCAAAAAGGTATAAGAAATGGAAGTGAAAGTGCTCGGAATATCGCTCGGCTTTCCAATCATTTTCGCGCTGGGAATTGGTGTCTGCCATTTTCATCTCGTTTTCTATGTGTATTTTATGAACGGAAGCACGATCAGGGCGATGTTGGTGTAACTAACACCACAACAACCACGGCCACAGCGTGGCGTCCAGTGCCAACGCTTCAAACTGGCTAGAGTAAAGACCTGTATTTGTAACAACAAATTCAGCATATTAGCTCTTCTTAAGACGTGGGGAAAAACATGGTGAATTCTCGACGTCACCTGGGAAGAGCGGCACGGATCAATCTACAGATTCTGTACTATATCTAATCTGATAATATCCTATAACCTATCTAATCTATCTCATCTTTATATCGTCAATACATTATTTCGTCATGAGTCGCGTGATAACTAAGTTCGGAATCAGACGGCTAACAAGAGCCTGCACTGCTACAAGCTGGATTCCGTCTAAGTGTTCCCTTGCCTAACATTCCCATTCGGTTTTGCGTGAGATACGGTAAAACTCATGTGATCGCGGAATAAGGTTTCGGGGTGCCAAAAATGATTGGTCGCCCGAAGTAACAACTTTGTTTCAACAAATGATGTCATTGGTGCGGCTGAATGATCGCCTTACTTCGGCCCCCGCCTATTTAGATGTCAAATGTAAGGCAAAATTCGCCTTACCCCGCTCCAATGCTAGGATACAAGGCCACAGCCTGACAACAATTAATGGCGTGACAAGTGGATACTGAAACCCATACCGAGGGGTGTATGGTATCGGTTTCGCGAGTTGCCCACAGATGACGTGGTCATCGGAAAACGCGTGTATACTGTGATCGCTAGGTAAGCGGTGGAATCTGTGGGGTAGACCTAAGGTTGTGAGGACGGTCCAGCACATCGCGGTAACACAAAATAAGTTGAGGCAGCTGATCTCTGCCTAATCGAAGTACTCAGCTGCAAAATTTTGGACGGCGCGAGCACGTGCCAACGAGCAGCGCTACAGTACCTTGGTATGTATATGCGGGTGTTTCCATGCAAGAGTTACTACAGCCATCGGGAGCTTTAATCGGGAATTCGTGCGACTTTACCGTGCAAAGGAAAGTGTCGCCCACAAGAGGGAAGGTGCTGCATATGCATGTGTGAGATGATGGTGGGTTAGCTTTCTATTGGGCTGGTAGAAGGTTTCAATGCTAAGTGTGTATTTTTGGTCATGTAGTGTAGATTATAGAACATGCATATGCGATATGCAAACCCCTTGTCATCTTGTGCATTTCCCGATTTTTTTTGCCAATGGCTGTACATACACCTCAGTGAACCCCGTGGCGCAGCCACGTGTTAGCGTAATTATCACCGCAGCTACCACAAGTCTTTAAGGCACACTGCAGGGTTGCACTCCGCTTGATAGGACCCCTGACTATATCACTTAATTTTCAAATAGCATGTGCAAAGGGTCAATGGTAAATCCCAATGCAGCCACTGAGCCAATGTGAAAGAAAAAGCAAAGAGACCTATCGGCATGGCGTTACAGGAAGCCTGGGTCTCCTCGGGGTTTTCTGGGGTCGTTAAGGCGATCTACCTCACATTGCACAACTACCAAAACACTACCAACGAATGAGTTACCCCGCGGTGGGCTGGTCAAGCCTGGTATTAGAATCGAACTGCGGTTGCTGATTTGCCTGCAGCAGCTCAAGGATATGCAGGGTAGCCTAAGGCTTATCGCAAAACGCATTGTTGGGGGTGAAGAGCCTTGCAACCGTGCGGTGATAACTTGAACCGGTTGTGTAGGGTGGTTAATGAGATAATGCATGTGCGGCTGGGTATCCCGAAGGTTTTCCTGGGGAACTGGGGGAAGTCAACATAATTCTTGTGCTGGATTAAATATATAAACCGAGTTTCCAGCTTCTTTGCTCTCGACATCCAGCGGAAGCGCTCGACAAATTTTCCCTTATAATAACTTACACCGAGCGCTGCTAGATGTATGCTACCCTACACTAAGTTTCAAGCCAAGCAAATACTCTGAGTTATGGCTAACATCAGTCATGACTTAGGAACAGAGGACAATGTCCTTGAAGGCCTCCAAACCCTATCAATTCCATCACACAGTACATGCGACTTTTACTCGCATCAAGTCGATTCTTGCGAACGAGGAAACTGGTGTGACGGTTATCACCTAGATACTATCGTTCCGTATCACGACCCAGCGCCAAACCTCTCGGCGGACTTCGGAGGTTATTCACATCCTATACCCTTAAATTGCGGAGGTACGGAGAGCATCGACCATCCAGCGCGGCAGTTTCAACCTTGGCATACTGATATGACGTCAGAATTTACCGATGACCCGCCGTCTGTATGTCCACAGTATTAGGTTGTAGGACATTTGGGCAGTTAGCTAACCATTATATTTAGCGGTCTCGAGAACCCGTGTTGCATCGCGCAGCAGACCAACCTTCCTCTTCTACTGAAACTAGAAATTCATTGGCGGACGTCATTGAAGGCTCTTCCCGCCTCGCCATCATTGATTCTCCGCCCCCATTGCGTTGCACTTTTCCATCGTGTACTGCGAAAGAGGAGGACAAAGTATTCACTGGAAAGGGTGCAACAAGTGCTCATAAGTTTGTTCCCTTTTTATTCCCTTTAACTCCTAATACCTTATGCTTCATCATTCTATGTCCCACCCGAAGCATGCTCAACGTAGAATCTGTCACACTGATTACTAGTAGACGCCATATGGATAGCCACAACAAACCCTACATTTGTCCTGACGTGAAGTGTCTACGTCACACCAGCGGCTTTTCGCGCCGCGACAATCTTGCTAACCATATGAAGAGCCAACATAACAAGAAAATGCATCGTGTAGCCTCAATTTCGGGAGTGGCCAATCCGTTGGGAGTGCTCGGCGGAAGAGTAAATGAAAATCGTCGCAAAAACCTGGAGGGGATGTCGGGGCAAGATCGGCGAATGCTGATGGATACTTTGCTCATTTTGATTGACCTTGGGTTCAATGATGGAAACGAGGAAAATAACCCTGAGAACGATTTTGACACCGAGGAAATGGAGCAGGATGAAGACTAACTGTGGTTTTGAGACGTCTAAAGTAAGATTACCATTCTAAATCCGACTTGAATGTTTGTCGCGGAGTGCTGTGACTGATTGCTTGTAGTAGATGTATGGATATCGCAGCGGCAGAGTCAATTTCGGATGGCTGGAGCTTCTAAGAGGTTAAGTAACAAGCGGGTGAGGCGCTGTATATCCCGGGTGGTATGCCGTGGGATTTATTATATTTTCTTTTGATTGTCCGGTGCCGGTGATTGATGTTCGGCGGCTACTGGTTGTTGCATTTTTGTTTCAATTGTTCAGCTGGTTCGCAACGGGGCCAGGTCCATCCATCAAAGACCCACACCTCCTAGGTCGAGCCGGGGGGGGGGGGGGGGGGGGGGCCGAAAAAAGCAC
>Ga0307514_10000946_pt1 | contig 43849 bp, 57 predicted proteins | sample 16_EM_MG_FD_203088 | JGI IMG/M metagenome (GOLD analysis project Ga0307514, IMG submission 203088) | Populus trichocarpa ectomycorrhiza microbial communities from riparian zone in the Pacific Northwest, United States - 16_EM | ecosystem: Host-associated > Plants > Roots > Unclassified | place...
CGAGTTCTTCGGGCAACTCTGACTTTGCAAAGTTGGCATGTGTGCTCTCGAGCATACCCGGTTTACGAATGTCGTAATCTACAACTATTCTGAGCGATGGATTATGGAAGTAGACCCATCCCTGTGGATGTAAGCAAAGGTTCCAATCGTGTCCCGGGGATCCATGTGCAAATACTTTGACGCAAGATTCACCACTATGAAATAGTAAGTTGCTGCTGGAAGCCGTGTAATAAAAAGAAGATTGTACCATGTGTTGTAGGTGTTCAATGTACTTGATCGTGAGCTCATGAAGTTCGTTGACATTGATCGATAGTTACGGCACAGCCACAGGAACCGCGTTTGACCTCTTACTCTTTGCTTCTACCAGCATCTGCCTGTAGACATGACATCTTCTAACGCGACGGCAAATTTGGGTGGTGGGGCGTTTGGGTCAGGCAATGCAGGGAATAGCGCAGGTCTGTCAGGTTTAACCACGATTTTTTGCTCATGAGTTTCATATTTACATCGAAAGAAGGCAGCATCTTCGGTTCAGGAACATCCAATAAATCTGGTAACACATTTGGTGGTACTTCGAATCCTTCATCGTCTTCCGGTGGGGCCGGTTTGTTTGGTAATACTGCTGGTCTTTTTGGTGGTGGTTCAAATACTAGCAGTATATTTGGTGGGAATACAAACAATTCATCAGCAGACAAAGCAACGGGAGGAAGTTCATTGGGCGGAGGACTGAACACTCCGTCATCAACCAGCGGAACGAGCGGTGCTCTATTTGGGGGTCAAAAGACGGCTGCTGGTGGTGGCGTATTCGGAAGTTCTAACGCGCCAACAACTTCAACTCCGGCTTTAGGACCCAACGGAGGCAGTCTTTTTGGGAACATAGGTGCTGCAGGATCTACTTCAAACAACTCTAAAGCCCCCTCAACCGGGACAAATCCGTTATTTGGGGGTCCGTCTCCCTTCTCACTGCCGAAAGCGGGTGAATCAGCTACTGGAAAACCTGCCACCTCTAACTGTGAGTAAGGACTAGGTTGTTAGCAGGTGGAACTAATGTTTTTCTTAGTTTTTGCACAACCACTCATTGGCACTTCTGGCGCAACGACAAGTGGTTCAACTACCTCTGCAGGTAGTGGACTGTTCAATTTACCCCAAAAGCCGGCAGAGGCGACAACAAGTTCCGCAGGGGCGGCCAAGCCATCTGTAGCCAACATATCTTCAACCTCCAATACAGGTGGTAGCTTATTTGGCAGTGGTGGACTCTTTGCCAAAACTGCAACGACTTCTACTCCTTCCGGTACCACATCTGGAAACACTGCCAGTGAGAAGAAAGACGTTCCTAGTGCTTCAAATAGTAAGCACGAACCTTTTAAGACTGCTCACGAAACTCACTTCGTAACCGCGATAGCTTTTGGTGGTGGTTTGTTCGGTAGTTCTGGGACTGCGAAGAAAGACGAAAGCAAAAAGGATGGCATACCTGCAGGTGATAATGCCCCCGGCCCTTCTTTTTAATGGGCTTAATTTTGAAATACAGCACCATCAACTTCTACACTCTTCGGTAGCTCTGCCAAACCTGATGAAAAGCAGAGTGCATTTCCATGTATGTCTATTTGACTCATCATGCCTCATTTCTGAAATTGCTTGTAAAAGCAGCATCCACTACTGCAAAGATTGGTGACAAAAAGGATGCATTGGGTAATGTCATCTCATGCATACTTCATACTTCTCTTCTTATACAGCTTGTCAATAGCCATAGCCAGTACGACTGTGGCGATTACGCCTCCTTCAATGCTAAGGGGAAAGACACTTGAAGAAATTGTAAACAGATGGACATCTGATCTTGAAACCAACATTCGAGAATTCAGCAAATTCGGCGCAGAAGTGGCCGTATGGGACCACGCCTTAATCGAAAACGGTAACAACGTAAGTTTCGATCATGACTCCGAGTTCGTTATATCCTAAGCATCATTGAAAAAGATCGCTGCGTTGTATAGCCACGTTCTTGCTGCTGAGCAACAGCAAAATGAAATCAACGAGGCTCTCGACCACATAGAACAACAGCAAAGGGATCTTGCATCTACGTTAGATGCATATGAAAAAGTCTCTCACGAAATCCCCGGCATGCAAGGCGGTACGATGAGGTCGTTGGACACAGGTCCTGCAGACAACGAACGTGACAAAAAGTGTGTACTCAGCGAACAACAGTTGAGGACGTTTTGCTTAACTTACATCTCATAGCTATATGCTCGCTACCGATCTTCACACTCATTTGGACGATTTATCTGGCTCTATGACCCAACTTATTGAATCTGTCAACACATTGTCAATTTCGTCCAAACTTGATGACTCAAGCAATGATCCTATGTCGCAAATCACACGAATACTCAGCAGTCATCTAGAAAGCTTGCAATGGATCGATACAGCTGTCCGAGACGTAGAGAACAAAGCATCGGAGGTTGATAAACGAATTAAAGAATCTGGCCATAGTCTTTCTGGAAGTGGTTTAAAATCGAGAGTGTTCGGTCTGAACAGATGACGGGCGTTTGCTTACTTCCTTTCTAGTCTTACTCGGTAGTGTGATTCCGTTTTAATAGACGATTATTCATAGCAGTTATGGAGTAAAATAAGAATCTACCTAGAGCACACTGTATCTACCCACGGTACCAGTCGGGTTCCGCATTTCGGCCTGCAAGGCGGCGGCGGAGGCTTCAATAAGCAGTCTCTTGATTTCACGTACCGCTTGCTCCACCTGTATAAAATATGATGAGTTTGGTAATAGCATTGACATACAGATGTCCACCTGACCTTGTATTCTTCATTTGACTCGACGAGTAAATGTAGTTTTGGTGGAGCGTCAGCCGCAGGCTCTTTTCCGGGATCATAATAGATACCTGCATAAGTTTGATTAGTCACTGTCCAAGGAAAGGGGACAACAGTCTAACCTTTGTTAGTTACTGAGGCACCAGTCATGTCGACGAGCTGAACCATAGTCTCCTTATTCGTGACACGCCAACGAGCCTTCTGAGGATAGTCATTGATAGGAATGATCGCATGAAAGTCAGTTGAGTCAGGATTCGACTTTCTGCCCGTCAGGCCCATTTCGTCAGCCTGCAAGTGCGATTGCAAAACGAGTTTCGAAGCGCGAAGTTGCGCGTTCAGCTTCGCAACAACACTCAAAGCTTGCTTATGTGCGGCGGTATCCTTTCCAGCACGGGCTGCTGCCTCTTCTGCTGCCTTCATTTGACCCTTCAAACGCTCTTCCTCTTTTTCATGAGTCAATTTACGAGCAGCAGCAATGGCACCACCCAAGCCAATTAGTCCCTTTGAGGTGTCAGGTGCAGGACCACGTCTGATTTCAACTTTGAAATTGCCGAAGGTCATGTCATCGCCAGCAGCAGTGGCTTTGACAGCAGCTTCCTCTGTAGCAGTGACTTTCTCTTCTTCTCCAGTAGGCTCACCGTATGCCTTGCGCTCAGCTTTCTCTTTGGCATCACGTTCCTTATCAAGCCTGTCGAGACCTTTGCCTCCGAATCCTGAGCCAGCCACCTGCGCCTTGCCAGATTTAACTTTTTCCAAAAATCCTGGAAAATTAATTAAAGTTAGTGTTCCAGTCACAACAGAGAGTTACACACCATTTGCAAGTTCCTCTAACTCCTTAGGGACGCCTGCATTACTGGCTTTGAGAGCGCGATAAATATCAACCGAATACCTCTCCTGTTCTGGAGTAATGAAAGTTACGCAGGTCCCCTTGTTGCCCGCTCGTCCCGTTCGACCGGCACGGTGGACGTAGTCTTCCATATGATTGGGAGCATCATGATTAATTACGAGTTTGAGTTGTTTGACATCCAAACCGCGGGCGGCAACAGAAGTGGCAATGACAATCGGGACCACTCCCGACTTGAAATCTGCAATCGTCTGATCTCTATCGACTTGATCCTTGCCACCATGAAGGGACATGCATAAGTATCCTTTCCGCATGAGCTCGCGCAAAAGATTGTCGGCGCCTTCTTGACGATCCACAAACACCAATGTTCGACATTCTGGGTCCTCATAGTACATTTGGCCCAGGATCTCTAAAAGCCGGGTGAATTTCGTTTCTTCGGCGCGAACCTCGACAATCTGGTCAATCTCTGCTGCGACAACAGACCGCCCGCCAACCGTTATCTCAAGAGGTTTATGCAGGATCTTCCTCGCCAAAGCGTCCATTTGTTTCGGAAACGTAGCGGAGAACAGAACAGTCTGCCTGTCAGGCCTAATGTTATTGACAATTTTCATTACTTGCGGTTCGAAACCCATGTCAAACATACGGTCAGCTTCGTCCAAAACCACGTAGGTGACTCTCTTGAGATTTGTGACGCGCCCTGAGTTTGCCGTCAAGAGGTCGATCATGCGACCTGGAGTACATACAATGATTTCTGCCCCTTTCTTCAATTCAGCGATCTGGTCCTTGATTGGTGACCCTCCATAAGCACAAACAGCCTGTCAAAAAAAGGAATTTAGAATGAAGTCCATGATTTATGAAAACTGATTACCCTCAAATTCAAAACCTTCAAGAAGGGTTTGCAATCTTTGTGAATTTGTACCGCCAACTCTCGAGTGGGCGTCATTACAACCGCAATGGGTCCCTCCATCTGTTCTAAAGGACGTTGGTCTTTTATATGACGAAACAAAGGAAGCAAGAAGGCAATGGTTTTGCCTGAGCCAGTCTTCGCCACACCAATCACATCACGGCCGGACATGATGGCTGGGATAGCTTGTGCCTGGATAGATGTGGGTGCGACATAGTTCAACCGCTTAATGACTTCGGGGCTGAAAGATGTTAGAAATGAAATGAGACGACGAGCTGAAAAAATCATACCAGCTAGCAGGAAGACCAAAGTGACTCCACTTCGTGATCGGCCTGGGGCAGTCAATACCACGAATTTTGATACCATCTAACTCCAGCCGTAGCAAATCTGCCTCGGCGTCCGTCATGGAGGTAATGTCCGGAGGAGGGTTGTAAAATTCTTTACGAAATGATTCATACTTTATGCGCGAATGGTCAATAGTCGCGATCTCCTTCTTTTTCGCTTTCTTCGCAGCGAGAGCCAGGATTTCCTCTGGGTTGAGGTCGGTGGCATCCAATTCGTCTACAACCACATTCTCATCCTCATCATCGCCTCCTTCTTCTACCATTCGCTCATCCAGCCGTATTCGCGCCTTTCCAGTGGTTGTGCCGGCCATCTTCTTCAGGTCCTCCATATTCACCTTCTTAACTTCTTCTTTCACCCCAGACATGAAAGCATCTAAAGGATCGGCTTCTTCATCTTCATCAACATCCATAGTAACATCTCCTTTCTCCTTCAGTAGTTGATCTATCCGGTTAGCTTCTTCTTCTTCTTCTTCGTCCACTTCCAGATCCCCTACACCAGCTACGTCTTCAGACATCGACATGTCAACGGCAGGCATATCCCCTAGTTTCTCCAACTTCCGCTTTGATTCAACAGAATCGTCGAGGGATGCACCAACACCCTTTCCAGCACTGGCAAATTCTGGTTTAATGGGTAACCCTTTCAGCCCGAGTCCTCCAAGAGCTGAGCGATTCAATTGACCAGGCTGCTTTGGAGTCACGACAGAAGGTGGAACTGTAGGTGGATCAAGTGTTGTGAAATCATCAAATACTAGGACAAAACAAAAAACGCACCTGGAGCAGATTTACCGGCCAACGCCATTGCCTTCGCTTTCGCCTCATCAAGGGCCTTTTTCGCCTCCCGCTCCTTCTTCCAGACTTCCAGCTTAGCTAGCTTGGCTTTTCTTTTGTTATCTTCTGGAGGAGGTGTTGGTGTATTTTCAACAGGAGGCGGTGCAGGTCGAGGTGGGCTAGGCGGCCGTCTCTCGCGCGAACGAGAACGAGAACGAGAACGTCTACGCTCGTCACGATAAGAATCTCTTCGCCTGTCGTCCCTATACCTTTCGTCTCTGTAACGGTCCCTGTCTCTATCCCTGTACCTGTCCTTGTCCCTCTCACGGTTCCGATCCCACTCGTCGTCATGTCGTGAACGTCCATTTTTCTGACTGCTACGCCTTGTTGGCGAAGGAGACCGGGTTGAACGATGATAAGGTCTTACCCTTTTGTTCGACGTATCAGGTGAGAACGACCTGTCTCTGCGAGCCATGAAATGTGGTCAAAGGAAAAGACACAAACTCTGATTGTCACGGCCGTATTTGCTGATGTTTACGGGGCTTATGCTTGCTTGCCGCACTAACTCTACTTTTACTTCCATCGCTCATGACGAACGATATACTTGACCCGTCAGCGCTTATGGCTGCAATGCCTCTTCTTCTTCCCAGTGAAGACAAAACTTTAAACTCACCGCAAGATGGCATTGCTGCGCTTCTTCACACTGCTTTGGTTGCACTCTCTTTCAGGTTGACTGGCATGGGTGAATCATCAACTCCACTTATATCTGAATCGAATAGCGTTCTTCCTACCGGTTGGAACAAACATGGCCCTGCGTATTATAGCTTCATATATAAACACGATCAGAGCAGCCTTGACTTTCTGATCGTGTTATGCAAGTTAGGGACGAGCACTGTGATCAATGCAATTGCTTTACAGGTCAGCCAACTTTTTGACATCAGCAGCAGCATTCCTATGTTTCATTTAGAGTGAGAAGCCTGTTAGCCTTGATATCTCCACCGGTGCTTTCACTTCTGCTTCTTTTTACCCCAAAACTATCGATGCGATCGCCAAACAGCCTCTGGTTCATGGGTTCATTTCTTCTTATCGCATTTCCGACCTGATATCTCAATTCAAATTGAAAATTATTGCCAAGTTGTTACCAGGTCTGCAGAAAGTTGGCTACACTGAGTCTGCAGAGCCGAACGCGTCGTCCAGCAGTCGTTCGCATGAACCAGCAACAGAGCCATCTCATCCTCGTTTGGAGCCTCCACCCAGTCCACCACGGCGGGATTCCTACCGGCAGCCCATACTTCCTCGTAACCCTTATGAAATAGGAAGAAGAGATCTCGATCCTTTTCCTGTCAATCCTTTTGCACCTCCTTCATTATTTCCATCCGATGCAGGGGGCGGTATGTTCGTTGGGCCTACTCATCCTATGTTCGATACAAGAAGGGGTCTTACTCCTCCCGGTCGTGGTCCATGGGGTGGTGACGGGTATCTTCCTCCATTGGGCGCTCCTCCTGGTGCTAGATTTGACCCAATTGCACCTGAGCCTGGCCCTCTTGGGGTAGGTGGACGAAGGTTGTCGCATCGACATGGCGGTCCGGACAACGATGAATTTATGCCGCCTGGAATGGTAAGTCCTACTCTTTTAGATGTCGAGATGCGCTTCATCTGATGACATAGGGCGATTCGTTTATGTAATTGCTTCCTTCCAGTTTTCTTAACCCGCAAATTTGTATATTAATTTTTCGTGCCTTTTTATTCTGGCACTCGTCGTGTAGCTTTCATGTAAGAATAATTACGCTTGGGGCTTGTGCAATGAGAATTGCCTGAAAGGGAATGTGAACAGATTAGATAAAGAAACAATTATGTACAAATCGACTACTTCAACCCCCATACTCAGGCAGTCAAACACCTCCAAGATTTAAATGAAGAATTCATCCGTCACACCCATTTCGCCCATTCGCCGTAAGACGGCACATCCTACAATCTCACTTCCTGGCTTTCGGCCAGCTCCTAAACCCAACAACAGACCCATATCCCAAATGACAGTTCGGGAACTACAAGACAGGTTCAATCTCAACTCAAGAATTCTAGCCTCCCCGTGCGTGCTAATTGGTGCCCTCCCCATTCCAATGGCATCTGATTACTGTCGCTTACTTTTTTCTCTCTCGAGCAACAGTGATGCAACGGCTTCGTCCTATGCACAAAGGGTGACAGCCGAACAAGCTGCTGTAGAATCCCGATTGATTGAACTCCATGGAATGGAAACCATCAACACAAGTTTGCGAAAAACCACCCTGAGAGAAGATGGTGATATGGTCATTGACGTCCCAGTAGAACCTCCAACGAGTAGAACACTGGAGGCAAAGCGAAAGGCTCTTGCTCAATTTGTATGACATGACGATGATCATTGATCTAGTTAGAGATAATTCATTCTTTCGTGTAGGGGACGAGTGCTACTTCCGGGGCAAGTACCATAGGCGTGGCAGAAGCTATGGAATTAGAACGAGCCGCGTTTCTACGGGATAAAGAACGACACCAGCGTCTAGAAGACAAGAAGCAGAAACGCATGGCCGCAACAGCCAGCGAGCAATTTCTGACAAGAGAAGAAAGGGATGCAAGGATATGGGCTTTTATGTGGGTTGTGCAACATGCTTTACGTTATATTGAATTCACGGAAGTGTTCCTCTAGGAATTATAAGCCATCAGAATCAGATCTAGAAGACGACGATGAACAGTTTTCAGACGATGAAGACCCATCAAAGTGGTTTGAGGATGATCAAGACGACGGACGCAAAGGACAGGACATTGTCGAACCGGATGAGGATTTTTCTGAAATTATCCGTGTTGATGCGAGTAGGGTTCAATACAGCACGTTCTATGACCCTCGCGATGATGGTGATTAATCGTGTCCATTATGTTAATAAACATGCAGTGCAATCCACGGAGCAATGCCAAAAAGTGAAAGAAAAAAACCATAAATTTCTCTAGCGGGCGTGTACAGGACAACTCTTGCCACGCTGAAGCCACGAACCGAGACACACTGCAATGTCAAGATGAGTAAGGGAATATGGACATATTTAGAACACACCGTTATGGAAACTACAAAAGCAACTGAGACGAGCGACAGTCGAACCTATTCGCGATACGTATTAGCAATGAGGTAGCCTAAAATCTAGTTCTTGACCTTTCACAAATTCTTCTAAACAAATGACACCTGCAAAAGGAGATTTTAGAATTGTTTTCAGATAGAGTCACGGTGACGTACACTCAACACCAATCAATGCACTTTCGGCTGGAAGTCGATAGACAAGGTATTTTCCTGCTTGCGGCATTTTCGAACTTCCTTCAAGACAACTTTTCACATGAGCCTCCTGAGAGGCAGCATCGCCAACTTCATCAAGGTTTTGATTGCACACAGGGCAACTGGGGAAGTCAGCACAATTTCACTTCGTATTACGACAAGACGCACTCTGCCAAGTCACTTAATTGAGAGCTCGATTGTCTACGAGTCAAAGATCCCGGGATCGTCAAGCGCTCCTGATCCACAACAATTCGCTCCATAGCGCCGGTGCGATGCAATCTGCTGGGAATGTTGTTCGCAACTTCTTCGTAGCAAGACTGGCAGACGCGGTAGACGGTGGTCGGTAGCAAAACCTCACTCGACAAAGGACCACGAATAACCTCTACTGAGTCAAGCAATGTGCGGTATGACGAACATCGGTCACAAAAAATCCGCCCGCACTTACGGCAGTGCTATATCTTGTGAGACTTCGGAATGTTTCATGAACAGAAATTTCACTTACATGCTAGATAGAACACAGGAAAGAGCATCAAATCAAGAAAGCAGGGTTCATCAGATAAAAACATACCCTTCGAATCAAGAAGTTAAATCTACGGTTGCAATCCCGGCACTGATACACAGCATCGTCTCTTTCCCATTCAGCATGCAGTTGGCGAGGAATTGGCGTCCACTGGGACGTCAGCATTTTTTGCGGTGTTTCATGAGTAGGTACACGGAACTCAGGTGATTGGGTTAGTTGGGGAGTAAGATCGGCCAGAACGGAAGTGGTTAAAGGTCGATTGGAATGATCATTCGAGGCTGAAGTTCTGGACGACGACGTTCTGGCTTCGGAAATGGGAGTCTGGGGGTAAAAAAATTCTTCTGAATCGTCGTCGTTGTCGTCGTCATCGCCCCCATCATGATCATGACAGGGTTCTGGCGGAACCGTAAGTTACCATGCGTATCTCAGATGCTGACTTACCACTGGTGGATATCAGTAGACCTTCAACGCCAGCCGATAAACGACAACGTTCCAGTTGTCGACCGTACGCATTAAGCAAAACTTCTGCTTGAATTTTACGATCCGCATCGTCATCTCCTGCAAAAATATAATCATGGGTACGTGTACGCATATCAAATACATACTAAGAATTCCTTGTTTCAATTCTGAAATGGCACGCACTAGTTTTCCTACAACCCGGCGAGTTTCGATAGCAGAAAGAGAGGATCCGCTCGCGTCGACGTCATGGGTTCCATTATCTACCAGGTATCTTGCTCTAGTGACGTAATCTCGAACAGGAGACAGTGGATTTGAGGGCACCGCAATCAACTCTTGCCCATCATCCACATCTGGAGTGTCAGCGGATTCGTATGGAATAAGAGATCCATCCGACTTGAGATAATACAATGCACCGTCTGGTTCAAGGAATGGCAAAGGTGCAATGTCGAGCCTACGACGCATGATTCGAACCCAACGTCGCCTGCGAACCCACATCGGTTGAGATGATTTGGGATGAGAAGACGACAATAGAGGATTGCTCAAGGTGGAGCTACCAGTCCCAGCGGGAATGGTAGCTTTTCTGGTCACTAACCTCTCAAGCTGGGGATGCATGTCTGCTGTCCATTTATCTTCAGGCTCGTCGAAGGAAGATGCATACTGCCATCCTTCCAGGGCATCTACGGCCGGATGTGTGACGTCCAAAGTCCAGTCTGACCTGCAGAAAATTCAGTTGTAGTGATTGAGTGACCAAAAATAGATAAATAGTAATACAGCCAAAAATGACTTCTTTCCACAGATTCAAGAGCAGCCTGCGATGGAGTCACCGGGAGAGGGAGCACCCACGGAGCACTCTTAAGAGGGAGTTGTATTCCGCTGCGCCATGCTGGAAGGAACTCGGTTCTGTTGTCTTCAGTTGGCGTCGGGTGTTTCAACTCGAAAGGAGCCCTGCGACCCTGTTTGCCCAAACCTGCAGCGGAAAATTTGGCACCAGAGATGGCAACCGTCTTCAACCGCGTGTCGAGACGCTGATTCTCGTATATAACCAGAGGTATAGTCGTGTGGACGAGAAACGGATTGTATGGCATTTGTGCACCACGCCATCGCTCAGCTTCAGCTTGTTGTAAGATCTACTTTTCATTATAAGTGGAGAATAAGATAGAACAATGTATACAAACTTCGCAGATCCAAATTTCAAAGACTGCTGCAGCGACATCAAATGCTGTTTCGCCCCATTTATTTCGAATGACCGGATTGGCTGCTTGTTTCGTAAGCAGGTACAAAACAACTGGAAGATGGCCTTTCGAAGCAGCATTCACTGGCAAACATTAAAAATTAATTACTAGTTTGGAATGAAATAAGCTCACTCAAAGGTGTCCACCCATCCTTACTTTGAACGTCAACACCACGAACACCATCAAGTATCGCAGCTGCACCACCCTTCTCACACATCCAACGTACAATATCGAGATAACCCTGGAATTGTCAGGTGAGCTAATGCATAGAATCCGACTCGTCCAACCTTCGAGCAGGCATTATGTAATGCCGTCCATCCATCCGCATCGCGTGCATGAACATCCGACGTGTCTGGAAGGAGGAATTGAAGTATTGACATATGACCATTGAACGCTGCTTTATGCAAGGCTGTCTGTTTGTACCATCAAGACTTCTACAGATAACAATCGTAGAATAAAACGTACTTCGCCTTCCCTATCTTCTAAATCGGGCATGGCACCACACTCAGCAATCACTACAATAAATGCCTGGTATCAGTTGGGACATACTTTGGAGAGATAAGGATGCTCACACCAAACGACAAGAGCATGATGTCCTCTACTTGCGGCGACATGGAGCACAGTAAATCCGCTCCGAATAGAGGCGTGGTTGGCCAAAGTAAATGCCTCAACTTCACCACTCTCAAGTGCAGCCTTAAATGATTGCTTCAAAAAATGCAGATCACCTGAAGAGGCAGCAGCGTAGAGAGACTCCAGTTGGGCTGGAAACGGACTTTGATGAGGATGTGAGGCAAGAATGATATTCGCAGAAATTTCAGAATAGACGAATTCTTCATCATCGTCCGATGTATCGGTATTAGTCCCAGGTTGTACACATACTCCCTCGTTGCAATCCTGAACGAGAGAATCAAAAGATTCGCTTGTTTCTGAAGGCCTTGAGCAGAACCTCAGCACATGATACCGTATGCAGTAACAAACCTACCCAATATCCTTCATGCTGACTTGGCGGAACGAGGTTGGGATTCCGTGACTGTCACAATATATGTTGACCCGATTTTTCAATCCACGACAACTTATACCTATTAGAGTCTCCATGGCCACATCTGCAGGACAAGACAGGAGCAAACTCATACCATTTTCGTCTCGTCTGAAGGAGGGAAGAGCACTTGCACTTGATGTATGGTCGATCTTCAGGTGTGTTCACACAGACTTCTTGTAAAAGATTTCGCCTCATCGATTGACTCCAGTGCAGCAAATTTGGCTCCTGATTGCATCAACCTTGGTCAGGGCTACATGAATTTTTCACCCCCAAAATGGGTTACAGCAGCAGCTGAAGAGGCCCTGCAGGTAGTGGGAGCTAATCATTACTCACACCCGAAGGGGCGCATTCGCCTACGAGAGGCAATCAAATCTTTCTATGGGCCACTTTTCAACAGAAACTTGGATGTAGAGTCTGAAATTTTGGTGACAAGTGGTGCAAATGAAGGTTTGTCATTGTTGGGATATCTTGCTGTCGAATTAACGTTACAATCTATAGGTCAATATTCCGTCTTCACTGCTTTCCTGGAACAAGGCGATGAGGTCATCATGTTTGAACCCTTTTTTGACCAATACCTACCATCCATCACATTTAATGGTGGAAAGCCAGTATACGTTCCCCTTCATCCACCCAAACCATCAGTAAAAAAGCCTACGAGCAATGATTGGACGATAGATATTGACGAAGTCCGGTAAATCGTGTAATTATGTTTTGTTCAAATGATACTAATGGAAATAGGAGGGCAATTACACCACGAACAAAGATCATCATTGTAAATACGCCTCATAACCCAATTGGAAAAGTTTTCACGAGGCCCGAATTGGAAGCGATTGCCAATATTGCCGAGGAATTCAACCTCCTTGTCATGGCCGATGAAGTTGTATGTCTTCAACGTTTTCGAAGGAATCCGGCTCACAATTCCACCAGTATGACTGCTTAGTGTTCGATGGGAAAGAGCACGTACGCATCGCCAACCTCCCTGGTATGTGGGATCGCACCGTCACAGTCGGGTCAGCAGGAAGTAAATTTTTCCCATTTTTGCCCTAGTCTCTTATCAGCGTTTCATCTGTAGAGGCCTTTGCTGCAACTGGTTGGCGAGTTGGATGGCTCATTGGCCCGAAGTCCATCATCCAACCAACCTTGGCTGCCACAACTCGCATTGTCTTTTGCACCAATTCACCCTTGCAGGAGGCTGCGGCTTCCGGACTGGAACAGGCCAAGACACAGAAGTTCTTCGAAAACCAACTCAGGGAATATGCAGAACGACGCGCGGTGCTTTGCGAAGCTTTTGATCGGCTCGGACTCAAATACTCCCTCCCTGAAGGGACTTACTTTGTTCTTTTGGTATCAACAATCCAGATTAATTCTTTGCGCCATAGGGCTCATTATTTCCAGGATATTTCCAGGGTCAAGATTCCAAAGGACTATTCATTCCCGGATACCGTTCTGAGCCGAGGAAGAGACTTCCGGTCAGTTCCACAAACAATCTGCTTGTGTGTTTAATAAATTTCCCCCAGCGTTTGTTGGTTCATGGCCAATGAGATAGGAGTGTCTGCTATTCCTGTCAGCGAGGTACTCTTCTAACAACCTCATTTGTATCATTTTCTCAATAAAATCTTCAGTTTTATTGTGAAGAACACGCTGGCATTGGCGAGGCTTATGCGAGATTCGCCTTTTGTAAAGATGTCGAAACGCTACGGAAAGCAGCGGAACGTCTGCAAAGGCTCAAGGAATTCCTAGATTAAGTACACATCGTTTCGTAGAAGATATGCGGTTAGGCTCCTTCCCTCATGGTTGTTAAGTTGTCAATGAGCTTGTCTACCAAAATGGAGAGGTTCTCCTCTAAGTTATGCGACGTGAAACCGTAATAGGATGGGTTCCCATTCAATCGTTGAGCGAGGAAGGTAAATGAAAGTATATCCATGATTCTTCCTCGATCGAGATGATACGCAAAGAATGAATTGATCCAATCCCGCAACGTATAACTTTCATGCAGCTGTGACTCTAGGGGCAGTCCTTCGTCTAGAAATCTTGAATATGTTTCAAGAGTCTCTGACTGAGAGAAGAGGTGACAACGACCATGGCCGGATTGTTGTATCGCGCGGCTCTGCATCCGAACAAGATCGGGCAGTGTGTAATCTTTGATCTGCCTAGCCACGCCTTGGTCTTCCATCTGCACATACTGAGTACCCATTACAATAACGACTGAGGCCCTGACTGGCACACTCCAACAAGAATCCTTTGGGACAACGAGGACACGCAGGATACCTTCGGCGAACATCTCTAGCATCAAGGTGCGATCTTGTTTGTCTAATCCAGGATGAAAAAAACCGACGCCTTTCACCGCGAACTCTACCAACGAGGTGTCCCGAAATCTATTAGCATAGTCATTGAGCACATCGTTCGAGACCACCTCGTGCACGTAACCTCGGGCGGTCTCGAATTCCAGCGTACATTGAGTAATGACGTCTTGTGCTATTGAACGAGACTGACTTCGTGAAGGTACAAAGATGAGCACAGAACTACCAGGACCAGCCTTGTGTATGGCTCTATGTGCTGGCTTAACCATGGCCTTCAAGAGGGATGCTGAGTAAGGGATGGAAAATGTTTGGTGCAACGTTGTTAGGGACTGGTCGCGATCCTTCGGACGAAATGATGTTGCTCCTAAATTTCCAACACCCAGCCACTTTTCTAAATCACTAGAGTCATTCAAAGAGGCAGAGACATAAACAAATCGCGTCTCAGACGATTGCGTTGCTAAACGAAGCAGAGAAAGAGCAAGCTCATAGGGAGGGTCTAATTGTTCCAGACCCTCACAGACGACTAGGCGAAGATCAAGAACATCTGGAAGTCGGGTGGGAAAGGCTTGAAGCAGAGTCCTGGCAGATACGACTCGGATTATACGCGACGGCGATCGAGAGAATATTTGATTTTTGTCACTAATGTATTGCACAGGAATGCCAGAGACGTGCGAAGCGTGGCGTAAATCGGCCAACGTTTCAAGAGCTGCGGTCTTGTTTGGTGCAACAATCATAACCCAAGCCCGTGTCACTTGCAGAAGACTCCACCTATGGAGTATGGTTTAAGAACGCTATGAAATCCTCACAACGATGACCTACCAAACTGCCATTTGAGCAAGAACAGATCTACCACTTCCTGCTGGAGCACACAACAAGGAGTTATGCTTGGCGCAAACCACGTTCCAAAAGGCCTGTGTTTGCAAAGTATTGAGAAATTGGATTTGCGGCAAAAATAGGTTTTTGAAGAGAGCGGGTCCTTTGATGCCATTGATGGCCAAAAAAGGAATGCTGACGACCTTGGTATTGGGTTGTGGTTTAAAGGGCATCAGGAGGATATTAAGCGATACCGCAATTGCAGTTTCAGAACCAATCCAGCGGTCGGAGATTGCCTTGATAGTTACGAAGCCAGGCGGCTCGACTTTAGGCGCGAGAATGAAGAAGTCAACCATGACGATGTCCGTATCTCTGTGAAATATAACATGTGTGAGTTGGAGGATGCGCAAGTTATGCTCATCTTCAACCCAAACCCAGAACGGTTCACTCCCTGAATGTATCTTCGTATTCCATTCGAACGCTCGAATCAGTTTCAACGAAATTTTGAGAACGTCCCATGCGACGGGTTGCACAACGTAAGCTATCTGAAGAAAAGGGAATTGCTTTGAGTGATTAACAATTGCCCGGCCGTGCGCCTCATTTAGATGGATCAATTTTCCCAACTCGGCAGCGTCTGAGTCGGCCAGCTGGGAAATTGGCAGGTCGTCTGCCCACCGTTCAAGTGCAAGTAACGTGTCTGGCTTCAGGCTGAATTGCCGCAAAGGGTGTTCATATGGCCACAGTCGGGTCTCGATTGCCTTCCCGACGTTTATCAGTGTCGCCGTGACGTTGGCCCACTTTTCACTCATAGCAATCTCTGCTGTTGCCCTAACGATCCGCCCAGCATTTTGGGCGACGTATGCCATATCAGACACCAAGGCAAAATCATCAACTACTTCCTTAGATATGTAACCTTGCAGTAAGATGTTGACTTTCCCTTGAGTACTATCTGCGCCCCCCTGAGCTAATCAGTGAAAAAGATTCCACAATATGTAAATATTTACCTTGACTTCACAAGGGACACGATCCATGATTCCTTCCAACTCTGTAATCTCGGATTCGCGAACCTGGACTTGGTCAAACTAAGACGATTTATCAGCAGCAGAGTTAAGTAACTGTAATGTGATGGTTGTCTTACTTCTACGCTTTTGCTGATCATAGCCAGGACATCTGCTTCTGACATCTTGGGTACCAATGACTCATTGAAAATCTCGATGGATTTATAACGAATGTAGTACTTTGCGGCAATTCTCCCAACGTCCGTAGTCTGGAATTGGCCATCCTGGGCATCATACGTTATCATTCGTGCATTGGCGAGCTTCTGTGCTGCAAAGGCAATTAACTCGTTCCGTTTGCCACCTAGGTAAGGGTCATCTGAAAGGATTCCCATTGGTATGCCTTCCACAGCAATTCAGGTTCAATCACTCGACCAATTTTGAGAACTCACCATAGAAGAAGGGATTCATTCGCATCCTTACAAATAGGTAGGTGTAGCCTAACCATTGCACAGCATCCCGGGCATTTGACACGGTGCCCAAGGCAATCTCAGCATTCAAGGAGTCTGCCATGCCGGCTTGAAATCTGGAGAGTGAAATAAATGCAAGGCAAGAAAAGACAGGTGGCTATGAAGCGGCATACTGTGATTCAATTGGTACCTGAGAACAACAGTCAGTCCCGTCAGTGGATAGAGATAAAGGATGATACCGAAGACGTGACCGCATCAAGGTAGTGAGTGAGTTTGTCTTCTGTGGTGCAGATGTAACCTTCCCCACTGGCTTCCATTCCTGGTCGTCCTGCCCGACCAAAGATTTGGAGGACATCCAGCACAGAAAGGTCGATGAATTTTCCTCTGGCAGTGTCATACACTTGTGTACCTTTAATAATGACTAAAGAAGTGCATTTGATTGAAATCCAAAAAGTGAAGTGCGGATCTAACCTGCATGCGCGGGCAAATTCACACCCCAAGCGAGTGTTGCTGTACAACAGAGCACCTTTCAAAGTGGTCAACTTTTGCAGATTACCGCTCCTCAAACACTGACCTTGATGGCCTTTTCAGAGAACAACTTTTCAGTCAAAGTTCTGTCCGAACGAAGCATACCAGCGTGGTGAATACCGAAGCCTGTGTCAAATAGTAGCTTCATTTCTTTATTTCGCGATTCGCCAACCTTCTGACGTAGGAAATAAAATTGAGGGTGATCATCGCAACTAAAGTGTTCGGTATTTCCTTCCAGGATAGATGCCTCGCGCAAAGTTATTGCGGTTTTCACTGTTTCTCTGCGCGAATGCACAAAAACCATAACTTGATGGCCCTGCATTACAAGTTCTGATACTTTCTGGAAAGTGACTGCATCAAAATTCTTGCGAGATTGCACACTATTGGGTTTTCCCCGGATCCCCAGGAAATGCTGCGTGAGTGGTATTGGTCTGAAGGACGAATCAAAATAGAAGAGTCCTTTTTGCCTCGAAACACTGGAATCAGACTGGTCAGTTTTGTCCCCGAAGTATCTGCGTAATGCCAAGTACCAAAGAAAGTCGGCGACGTCGCAGTAATTTGGGAGTGTTGCACTCAACCCAACGATCCGTATCATCGATTGACTGGACTCTACCTTAGTAACACATTGAAAAAAAATTCTTAAAGCGTCTTGAGAGAAACAATACCTGTCTTAGAGTTCTCGCGACAATCGTTTCTATGACCGCTCCGCGTTCTTCGTTCAATAAATGCACTTCGTCGATAATTAATAGCTTTATACTCTGTCCACAAGTCATAAGCAATCAATGAAATTCGAAATATGCGACTAACAAATGCGATCTCCCCTTCACCTGTCGGCTTTCTCGTCACAACATCCCACTTCTCAGGTGTCGTGACGATAATCTGCGTTTGTGCAATTTCCGCCTTCGTAAGTTGCATATCACCTGCAATTCTTCTGTAAGCAACGCAGTATGTCAAGGTTGAAACTCACCAGTCAACTCTCGTACATCTATCGAAAGCCATTGAAGACGTTTACGGAGTTTGCGAACGATTTCCGCAGCCAATGCCTTCATTGGTGCACTTGAAGCATTTCAGCGTGATGGCTGAGACGACAGCATAATAAACCTACACGTAAATTACTTTGAACGCACTTTTGTCAATGCTGTCACGAATATATAAAGGTTTGGGAATTCGGTCTGGATCCCGCCTGTGCTCATTGATAACGCGGAGGATGGTCATGACAGCCACTTCAGTTTTCCCCTGAAAATCTGTCAACCCAGATCGGCTGGTTATTTCAAAGGACGCACTGCACCAGTTGGAGCTATTCACTTTGGATGAGAATTCCTGAAAGGGAAGAGAATACACTTACCGCATATAAGCAAGTTTTCGTTTGATCCATACGCAGTCGGGAACACAATTGATTGCACTCGATTGAAGGACGTATATCCCTAGTTGTATCATGAGCCACCATCAGGAACAAGGTTTGGTCTTACTGAGAAGCTTCCTCGAACAATCTCGTCAAGTTCCGCAATAGGTTTTTGTCGCTCTGTCGACCTTGTGGGTGTTTGTGAGGCTGGGGGAACAATAACTTCTTCGTAGTCCTGAACAAACCGATGTCGACATAAGTGGTAAATCATGAATCACGCCGGTACCTACGTCGTATGAATTTCTCACTGTGCCCAAGGGCAGCACGAATTTCCCCCCAGATGGCAATATCAATCCTTGTCCTCCGTTAGTCGATGAATACACATGAGGAAGGATTTCTGGATCCGAAGCCTGCAACGAAATTAAAGGAAGACTTTGCCTGATAGTAAGTAGAAGTGCCCACAGTTGACCATCTTACAACTGGTCGAGCTGCATTAGCATCGAGTTGCTCCTGGAGTTGTCGACGGATGTTTTCCTCGGAAAACGAATGTACTTGTACTTCTATCAGGAAGAACATCAGACTCTGAACGACGTGTCGGTGAGTTCAACATACGTTCCACGTGTGAATGCTCCGCACTCTGGTCGGAATCTGTCACCATTTGGTTTCGACAAAGCTGTCCCTCCAGTGTCAGTCTGTTAGAAATGTGCAGATTCTGAAGCTTAATGCACCTCTGCGTTGATCGTAGCCCGATCAGCGAGGACATTCATGATGAGCTCGAGATCCTCAAAACCAAGTAGCTCAGTCAAATCACTCGAAATGTCCTCGTTCGTTCGTTCGGAGGATAAGATACTAAGCAAAGGCTGCACGAGATTTTGTGGAACATTTTTTCTAGGGGTTGTGTGAGTTGTGGTATGTTCGTAAAATGGTATTACACGTACTTTAGAAGAGAAAGGACGGCGGCATTTGCTTTCAGATTAGACGAGAAATGATTTAGCACAGAATCGCGGCATATCTCCTCTTCAAAAGGTTCGTTCCCCGTCCCAGGCGACCTTGCTTTCTCGTCAATTCCGGTAAGATGATCGACACTGTATCCGGGTCAAAAATCAACAAAGATTTCAGCCGTGATTTGGCAGCGTACCCCGTCCACTGATTTATAGGGCTCTCACTCCGAGCAGACTCTGAAGCTGAAAAAAGATCATTGATATGCTTCAGTAACGATGTCATTTTCAAGTGTAAACCTGTCGATGGAGTCTAAGTCATTGTGCATTGGGCTCAGTGCGTAACAAGAGTTACATAACCCCTCAGGATGATTTCAAATCTGACATTCAACTCAATAGTAAACTTTTGAAACAACTCTTCCATGCAGAATTACGAAATATTTTAGTTTTTTACTTGGGATAATTGAAGTAGAACTGAAAAATACTTATGGTTTGACTAGATTATGTCAATGTTTCCAACAATTATTACTTCAAGACGTGCTGTCAGGGTTGTCTTTACATACGACATTGCCATTTTGTTTATTTATTCCAAGCCTTGCGAGCACATCACGAACGTCTCCAGTTGCGTAAGGCGTGGAACGATTTTTAATTCGTGACCTAGACCTGGTTCGAGTCAATCTGAGAGCAACTTCACATGCGATGACAGAGGATGTATGGTCGAGTGTAGAAACAGATGGTGGCCGGACGAGATTCGGGTTCGACATACTACTTCGTCCTTCCAGGGCTTCACGAAGGTCTGTGACGCCAAGCCCCCGCGTAGACCGGGCCAAGCTTTGTAAAGAAATATTTTCAATACGCATAAGCGCTGGAGAAATCTTGAGAAGCGGAGACGTGCTATCTGCACGCAAGGTGGATTCAAACCCAGGAGAATTGGCAACTGTAATACATTGTCAAGATTGGTAACATTATGGTTAAGCGAAGGCCACCCACAATCTCTCAGAGCCAATTGTGGGGTCCATGTCATGGAAAATTGTCGCAGAATTCCTTCGTGATCCAGTCCAAGAGCATATTGCACATTTTGGGAGGATGCTAATAGGTTAACAGCATCTCCCGTCTTCAGTTGCAAAGAGGGAAGACAATCAGCCTTTGGCAGGTCAATCAAGGAGGTGATGGTCTACAAGGACAGACAATTTGAATTCCACAAATCTCGCAAGAAAATGGATTAACAAACCTGTTCCGCAAGAGTTACAAGCTGTAGGATTTTCCAAACTTGACCAATGGTAGACCAGACATGCCAAATGACTGTTTTTATGGCTATGAGACGAGGGTCAAGAGGTAGATCCCCCAAATCAGGTTTCAAAGCCGCGTCAAGTGCAATTAACATAGGAACTCCAGTGATCAAACCACGCATGGGTAGTTGCACTTGAATGACACAGAGGATCTTCAAGAGTGACGCGTAATCTTCCTCCGTTGCTTGTACATTGCCCGCATGGGAGGTTGCAGCGACCAATTTTGAGAGCAAAATTTGTTTCAGAGTTTTGGGTTCACAAGGCCGGCAGTTGCTGTCTTCATCAGCTGGGCTCGCACTATTATCTACGCCATCGTCAGACTGCTGAATGTCGGCATTTCCGGTCGTTGGTCGCGTGATCGATTCTGATGGGCCAAGTGGCGTAGATGTGACGAGTATATAGGTGTAAGCATGTGTAGCATTCAGAAATCTGGTTGCTGCATCACCAATTCGAGAAAAGGTGTACGGGACTTGCCGGAAAGAACTTCCAGCAAGACGTCGTAAATGGGCCTTTCCATCAGTGTCAGTGCTTTCTCCAAACTTTGGCATCTCTTCTTTGATGTAGTCGATCAAAGCGTTTGAACATCCCCTCCGCACAGAAGGATCGGAATCGCAGAGCAAACTCAGCGTATCTTGCCAGATATCCGGGGGTATTCTGGTACGCCTTGAAGTCCGTACGTCACCTCCCATTTCCCTTCGCGGCAGATCAAAAGATCCCTTGATAGTTTTATTTGAATCTAAACCTGCACGTCTCCCTTTACCCTCAAGAAGACCCGTGGAATCACTAGCCTGGGCTGCCCGAAAAAGACCCACAGCTGCCTGAAGTATACACTGAATAGCGGAGGATCGGCTTTGCATTGCTTTCGACTGGTCTTTAACAGAAATACCTTGGACTTCGATGACAACCAGACGACCGATTAATTCTCCCTAAAATCAAGCGTTAAGTAGTATGTAAAGAGAAAACGGTCCACTAACAGTGAGGTCTTGTATTTGGTCGGAATAATAGACGTGCCGCCCTAGAGAAGAAATACTTTCTACAAGGATGGGCAAAGCACAATCTTCTGGAAACATCGATATACGACGCAGTAGTAGTGATAATAAGTTCGAGAGAATATCAGATGATGACAAATTGATCAAAGGCGTTGACGAGCTAAACACTGAAGTGATCATAGAGACTAGGGACTCCAGGAGGGGCGGAACATCGAGGGTGTTTTCTTGAGAAGACAGACGATCCACAAGCCATGTAGGCACCACATAACGATATTGATATTGTGCCCATTCGGCCGCTTTCTGAGCATACCAACAACAGTGCCCAATTTTCGACCAGCCTTGTATCAAATCCAGATTATCAAACGAGGATTGCATAACATAACCCAGTTGAGCGCCATTTGCGTGACCCAAGAGGCAGTAGAGAGCACGAAGACAAGCCTCAGAAACGTCTGATGCCGATGGACCTTTGTCACCATCGGTATGAACATGGATAGAAGCTGCACGACGCTCGAAGGCAGGTCGCGTCCGAAAATCTGCAAGGTAGGGCGAATCCGGAGCATCTCGCACAAGGGACGACCTAGGATGATTGATAAACAAGGTATCGTTTGGATTTGCTTGACTTACTGCTCTTCAAGTACCGGTGTCGGTGTGTCAAATAGAATGATAAGGATAGGGCGTAGAATGGTGGAGGCCTGTGTCCCAAAATGACCAATAGTGTTATGCAATGCCTCAGAATTTACAGTCGCTATAAGAGCGGCCATTCCGATCAACCGCGTTCTGGTTGAGAGGGCGTAAGATAGAGGACCCATCGAAAGATCAACAATAGACAAACCGATTTTGAGTCTCTTGATCAGAAAGGCGAGTAGAACTTAAGTTCGCAAACTGAGAAAGTATAGATAGATAGTTATTCGTTAAAGAGCTATCGGCACCAATTAGTTGACCATTAGTGTAGGTGGTCCACGCAGTAAACTGAACATGTATTAGAACCAAGTGCAATGATGACCAACATAGACTAACCACACTGGCAGCCCGAGCGACAACTTCAAGGTCTGAAGGCACCGAGGCAAGAGTGCAATCAATGGACCCAATGAGGGACGAAGAAAGAAGAGCTATGTCCCGTCTGCATTCTGTTACCAGTGACCGGAATATGGCAAGAGATATAAGCAGAGAGCTAGATGGAGAACTCAGACCGAAATTTAGACCAACAACGGTTAGGCACACACGCTCTTGATCGAATGTTTCCTGCTCTCGCCTTGTAGCACTCGTTTTTGACTCGTTTCTCCAATTCACTTGCAATCTTGGTCAACTTTCCCGGATGGTTAGACCTGTATCTTGATGAATGATTGATTGACCAAATTGGAAGCACACATACGCATAGTAAGTCAAACGACTGAGCTCATGAGCGTTAGGAAAGTAGTCTGGTCCGGCTGTGGGGATGACAGACGATGGAGGATAGCAGGAGCTTAGGAGTTTTACATGATAGGGGGTGAAGAAATGCATTGTGGTTTTGATAAATGGACGTGGTGCCAGAGAAACAAAAGTCTCTCGAAAGTAAACTTGAGCTAGTCTAATAGTAAGTGAATGAACGCGGCTTCAAGAGCACGTGCACTATGGTGCTAATACTTTTACTAGTACGTGTATTTGATGTTCAACTCAACAGCTTATTCGAAAATTCCTTCTGAAAGTCTAAGGACTGTGTATCGTCGTTCAGGTTGCCGCTTTCCAATTGAAAGACTATCCAAAATCCATTCCGGCTTCACGACATGTACCACGGAACCCTTCCGCGTCTGGATCTTGTGTGTCTTGAATCCGTTAAGCCCCCGTGATGAGATGATATGGGTAGATTGCGAAGCAACTCTCCTAAGTAAAAGATTTACATATAATCCTTGCGCTGAAAGTCCGAATGACATACACGACCCGTCCTCCAGATTGCACAACGAGCCTTTTGACCTCAGTGTCAGTTGTTGATGCGAGATACCCGTTGATGAATACTTTGACTCCTTTGAGGATATTGCTACTCTGGCCAGAGGTACCTTGTGCGTTTTCTTGTTGAATGTGCAATTTGTCTTCGCGGTGAGCCACATGTAATCGACGACCATTAGGCTGCTCTGCAACCTGATGCCCAGTGGCAAACGGCACGTAAAACTCCGTCCGCTCAATGATGTTGGAATGAGTAATCGGGTTTGTTGGATCAGTCAGAGACCCTAATAGCTTATTCGTGAGGTCCAAAGGCGAAACTAGGACATTTGTAGCCAATCTGAAAATTATAAATAAGTGGATCCTTAATTCTGTAGAACTGAATAGATGCGAACGCTGGATCTTGAGTATTTGGGTCACAACTTCTAGACACCCGCAATTTCGCGTCAGTGACCTTCACTTGACAGGGTTTCTCTTTCTTGTTTTGTTTGATAATAATAGGAAAGTAAGCTTCCATGTTGGCACAACTAACGAGATTACGTAATCCACACCAAAGTACACAACCGGAGATAAGAAATGACATGGACATGGCACACCGTCGTAGTTCCTCCTCTCTGATTCACCGGTATTTACGATTATTCTCGCGATTCAAGGCACCAATGTCTACTTTGTCCTATCAAGCTGCAGTTGAACGCCTCAACTCACTTCAATCAAACGCAGCGACCTTGGAAGCGGTACGCGCTTCTGGCGGCCGGCTAAGCGAGTTTGCTATACCGGAGATGTTAGAGTACTTGGAAAGGATTGGATACAAAGTGAGTGTCCAAAGTGCTTAAGATTGTGTGTTCAAGTCATTTCCTTAAGCCGCAAGACTTAAATGCTCTCAACGTCATCCACATAACTGGCACTAAAGGCAAAGGATCAACAAGTGCTTTCACGGATTCAATCTTACGATACACACGTCCTGACTGGAAAATTGGTTATATATGTTTTTAGAGCGCGGACTATGCGTTAATCCTTGTTATAGGACTTTACACTTCACCCCATCTCGTTGCTGTCCGTGAAAGAATCAGAATCAACGGTGTACCGATCTCGGAAGACACTTTTGCGAAACACTTCTTTGAAGTATGGGACCGTCTCGTTACCAATCAGTCTGTGAGCGAATTGATTTTTTTCGTGCACAGAATTTCAAAGATGACTTGTAACAGAACAATGTACCAACTACACCTCCAATGCCAGGATATTTTAGGTTTATTACATTACTGGCCTTTCACTTCTTCTTGAAAAACAAAGTAGACGCCACTATTCTCGAAGTCGGTGTCGGAGGCACATATGATAGTACAAACATTGTCCCTCGACCAATCGTCACGGGTATAACAGCTTTGGGAATTGATCATGTAAATGTTCTTGGAGGAACACTTGAACAGATAGCATGGCAAAAATCCGGCATTTTCAAGGTGCTCAACTTGTCTTATTCTTAAACATCGCCTGATTGTTTACAGGATTCTGCTCCGGCCTTGACTGTTGAACAACCTGTCAATGCAATGAATGTCCTGGAATCTCGCGCAAGAGAACTGAAAGTACGTGTAATAGTCAATGTGCCATCCCTACTCATTGTCCTTATACCAGGCAAGAGGGTTAACCATTGTATCAGAACGACCTGAGCTTTGCGACTTGAACCTTGGTTGGTAGTCACTGATTCAGTGTCTACCTATTTCAAATTTCCTTTCAGGGCTTGCTGGAGTCCATCAGGTGCAGAATGCAAGCTTAGCTGTCGAATTAGCTCGAACTTTTTTGCTAGAGCAAACGAGGGGCGAATTTGTCCAAAAAGGTTTGCCAGATTCCTTCAAAGAAGGTTTGGTGAATACCAAATGGCCAGGCCGCTGCCAAACTATACATGACCCCAGTCGTCCTGGTTTCGTATGGTACCTTGACGGAGCACACACAACCGAGAGCTTGGAATATTGTATAAAGTGGTTCATCACCCCAGGTGTGGGATTACCCAGAGATCCAAGGTAGCTGCCCTTCTCCGAGTTTTAGTGGTAATCCTTCAACTGTTCTAGACTCTCAACGCGAGTTCTCATCTTCAATTGTACGAGTGGTCGATCTGGCGGAACATTCCTGCAAACAATAAGGGACGTAATCCGTTCGCGTCGATCGTTGTATGGACATGATGTCGACCACGAATTCTTTGACCACGTCATCTTCTGTACAAACGTGACCTATGCTGATGGGCATTTCAAAGGCGGTCTGTATGCATGTTTCTTTGCTCTTCCCATTACTCACGCGTCTCCTAGACCTTGCGACCAAGGCCATTTCTGACTCAGAGCTTGCTGAGTTGACGACACAACGAGCCCTTGCCTCTACCTGGACCTCTCTTGCACCATCCTTCCCAACATCCCATATTCATGTTTTGCCCTCTTTGGAACACGCTGTGCAAATCTTAGAGAGTATTCACTCAAATTCGGGCATTCCTCTCCACGTCTTGGTTACTGGAAGTTTACATCTTATTGGTGGCATTGTAGAAGTTGCAGGGCTATCTGATGTTGCCCTATAAACAGCGTTATACCCATATCTTAGAAATAATCTCAAAGTAAGTACTGAAGGTATCTTAACGTCTCCACACATTGTTTTCGTACGACTGTATTGCTTCTTTATCCAGGAAGTTTCGAAGCTGGAGCTTGAGCTTTCTATTTGACATCCTCGGGCCGCAGACTTGGGCCAATTCCAGAAAAACACTGAAGGCGACGGGCTACAGAACGTTTGTCATTGAAGAATTTATATATCAGCCAAATGGCATAGCACCTCATACCGAAGGACTCGTAAATAGAGTTCCTTGTCTTCCCGGATCTTTTGTTTCATGAAAGATTCCCATGATTCATGTTCCTGTGTGGATGGCGGCTTTCGAGATTTGTAGGATGTAGACCGCCTTTGACAAGAGAAGGGACCCGAGTTCTCAGTTTCACTCGAAGAACATTCCTTCTTCTTTGAGTTCAACCGACCCGTTCCTCTTTTTGTACCGAGTTTGGATATATCCAACGGGATATTTTCGTCTCGCTTATCCTATGATGCCGCTAATGAACACACCTGTGAAGATGGAAAGATCTCATACATTATAAAGACGGTCGTGCTGAATGTTCAGTGAATCCCCTTTGAAAAAAAGATTGGAGGATACTTCTGGACTTTAACTTTCGGTAAACTATGCTACACAACGAATACTGTGGAACGTACTAAATGATATTAAGACCTATAGTGGCAGGGCTTGAAGATCGAGAAGGGTACCTGCAACGCGGAGGAGGTTCTTTTCCGGAAAAATTAGAATTGTATTCTTGTTCCAAAGCGTCATCTTGATGAGTTGCGGCAAAAAGTGAAGACTTTAATGGCCCATTGATCAGGCGGCTTGCTGCAAAATTTTGCGTGTGAAGTCCTATTTGCAAAACCTGTTGATCGTTCAAGATATGTCGGGGGCCACCCTCCAAGAGGCTTTCCGCCGGCAGTGAAATCAACGTGTCATCACAAACTATATTGTCCAAGACGATTTCATCAGGAGCCGGTGCTGTGATGATGGTCTGAGCCCGAGTCAACATGGTCTCCCGTACCGAAGAGCCAACCGCAAGGTTGCCTTTCGATTGAGACTTGATTCTCCGTTTTGGCGCCGTCTCCTGGATCAAGTTTTCAAACAATGTGGAAGGTTTTGAAAACACCTCGGAGGGTTTTTGTTTCTTCCCCTTTACTCCGTCTAACGAGAGAGCACTTTCAATCTCCTTTTTGACTAAGGTGCGAATGGTGTCATCGTCATAAGAGTACTTTCTGGCACAACGTAAAATGTGATCCATTTTCTGAGCTGCTGCCTTCCGCGTTGTCCAAGAAACATTGCAACAGATACATCGGAACACTCTGGCAGCGTCAGAAAGCGATAACTGCGAATTCAGTGCCTTTCTTGGGACGGGTTTTGTATGAAGTGTCCCTTCTCCTGAAGGCGCACACGTGGAACGGCAATTAGACGAATTAGGCGAACGAATTTGCCGTTTATTTTCTTTGGAACTGAAAGCGAATTGTTTAAGGTTAGGAATTTTGGCGGATACACCTTCGTTGAGGCATGACTGATTCTTCGCTGATTGAGTCAGAAAAACATTGTGAGAGGTGAGATATATGATCAAGGGGAAAATTAGCTGAGTGGCAACGATAGATGATAATGCACACACCAATTTCATTATGATCACTGCATGAAGATGAATCAGAATCTGCGTGCAGACGTCATTCACGTCGACAATAATGGCATATCAGTCAATTACTGACCGCTTATTTCAACCACCGCAGTGGAGACGGTACGAGATTCAACGACATTACGACGGCAGCTTTCGAGAGTCCGTTCATTCAACAAGTTTGCCGTCTTGTGATATGTACCTCGTCCTAAAGTTCGATCTTGAATGCGAAGTTGGGCACGTTCTGGTTCTGAATCCTCAACTATTTCTTCCGTGTCTTGGTTTTGTAAGAATTTCATTGATCTTGAATGGGCCCTGATAAAGAATTCGAATTTCGAACCAAGAATCGATGCTGTGACTCGTCACGTCAATGTGACGCGACGCGCAAATGATAATCCCTTTTGGAACGACGAATTTGTTTTCCGGACACTTTTTAACATTTCATGGACTTCAATGGAAGTAGATCGCACCCGATGAGTATGCAAATGCAGACAGTATCGCCTGCAGAACTATACGATGCGATAGTCGCAGCATCTTCTCAAGATTTTACTCAAGTCCAAGCTTCGAGTCAACGCCTGAAACAACTTGTTGATACGTTTGGTGCATACGACACCTTGCAAGAAATTGCAGCTCGCCGTGATATCGACTTGGCTATCCGAAAACAGGCTATCATTCAATTCAAGAACGCAGTGATCAATCATTGGAGATCTAAAAAGTGCGTCTTGGGTCCATTTTCTTGGTGTTTTCTACACGACTTTTTAGGCTTCTATCTGACGATCATAGAAACCGTATTCGTCAACGGTGCCTGTCTTTTGTAGACGAAGATGTTGAAATGGCGAGTTCTGCGAAACCTGCTATTTTTTCGAAAATTTATCGCATTCTCAGATTGCACAGTGCAATGAACTTATAGTTACGAAACTCGCTAGAACCGACTATCCTAGTCTTTGGTAGGTCAACACCCTGTTGAAATCTACTCTCATTTACAGTCGTTCTTTAGGCCGACTCTCATAGATGATCTCGTTCAGATTATCGATTTCCATTTGCAGGAGCGGTATGTCTCTGGAAGGGAATATTCTCGGCAATCTTTAAGACTCAGAAGATCTCTGGACCTTCTCAATGGCATCCTAAAGGAATTCGCCAGCCTGAAACTTCCAAACGGGATGAAAATCATGGCGCAGGTAGAAACTTCTTCCTTTCGATCAAGTACACATCGCTCACAGAATTTTATAGATTGTAGCTCGATTACGCTTCTTCCTATATGACTATTACGCAAAGATGTCTGTCACCTTCTCACCTGACAGAATCACACTGGATAGTACAGTCTCCGAGAGTGTCTATGATAGTATTGTTTTCTCACATTTGGTTTACAAATGCTTGACGAAAATTGGGGTCTGGTTGTGGAATAAACTCGGAAGACTGGCATCCGAAGAGTTCCAAAGCAATTTTGATTGGGTAATTTTTTTCGGTTTTATCTTCCGAGTTTTCTGATCCTTTGCTAGCTCCAAGAGTTGTTTCAAAACTCGTTGACCCAACTCAAATCCTTGATTCATCTGCGAAAAGGTATTCTTCTTGCTCTTGGCCCAATCGACATCGATTCGTTTGGGAACAAACCAATAATGCGGACGATAGTCATGTTGACCAAGCACATGCGAGTGTTTGGGAAGTTTTTTCGTCGTTTGCAACAACTGTCTGCAGAACGATTCGCGTCTCTTCCCATGTCTACTGAGTTGGTGTTGCTTTACTGGTCAGAAATTGCAGAATCCACCAAGTATCCGCAAAAATATATCTTTGGTCAGTATGTTCTTTGCTGCCCAGCTAATCTAATCTTTTCGCAAAGATTCCGATGGTGCTCTATTTCCTGTCAGATTTTTGGTGCAGGGCTTGGTTCTCTTTAAGGATAGTCTTTCACAATGGGCCCCGACAAAAAGAAGCGGGATGCCTAATAAGAACGGTAATATGCTCGTCGTTCGCTCGTACCCGCTGCTCAAACTTCATGTAGTTCTCTCCAAGGAGTTCGTTGAGAGTTCTGTTCGTCTTCTGGTGTCTCGATTTTTGCCATTGAGTGCATCTGACCTTGAAAACTGGCTATCTGATCCTGAAAATTGGGTCAATTTGGAGGACAAGGAAAGTGATCAATGGGAATACGAAATCAGAGTACAATTCCCCAGTCTTCTCTCCTTTTATAACTGATGGAACACCCAGGCATGCTCGGAAAGGGTTCTAACACAATTATGCAATCAATTCGCTGACTTCGTAGTTCCACTGTTGGCTTCGACGTTCGGGGAGATAGCTCGTGATTCCTCTCATCGTTCCAATCAATTTCTGTCTACTTACGCAGTTTGAATTAGCCAAGCTGCCTGTTTCCATGGATGATATTGTGCAAAAGGAAGCCCTTTACTGTGCGGTCGGTCGTTGCGCGCGGCGTTTGAAAGACGACGTTGATTTCGAATCCACGCTGGAAACTGTTTTCACTGCTGAAACTAACCAAACAAATCCAAAGTAAGTGGTTAATTCGATAAAGAGTCTCATTGATTCTACGGCGTCCAGTTACACCATTGTCGAAAGGCGCATTGCATGGCTTATTGGGAAATGGGTGTCTGAGGAATGTTGTCTCCCGAATCACCCAAAGATTTGGGAGATTCTCTCCCGTCTTCTATCTGACGACAAAGGGACTGTTGTGCGGTTGACAGCAGCAGCAGCTCTACGCAACTGTGTGGATGTATGTCATTTCGCCATGATGATTGTCTCCTGACCTAATCAAAGAGCAGTCGCTAGGATTTGATCCTAGTGCATTTGGAGTTTTCTTGCCTTCCACTATCCCAAAGCTGATCCAGCTCATGGGCGAAGCTGAAACCCTAGAAAGTAAACGAAAAGTTGCCGAGAGCTTAAATACTATCATTGAACAATCAGGGTCACTAGTAAGTTGGAAAATTGTATCAATCGCTGATTCGACAACCTCAACAAATTAGATATTCCCATTTATGGCATTGATCACAGCACCGATTCCCCAGCTTTGTAAGTGACTTTTCCTATTGGAATATCGTCCATTGACCCACGCCGGCAAGGGCAAACTGCCGACAACGATCTGCTTTTTAAAGGATCTCTCCTTGTTACAGTAACAAAGTTAGTGGAGGTGAGACGCAATTTAGTCAAGAAGAGTTCATTGCTAAAGACCTTTGGAGGCGGTCAAAGAGCATTCCACATCGTTCACTGGACTTGTGCTGCCACTTATTCGGGACAGTTTGGCACCAGAGGTAACTGTTCGGCACTTGTCCATTCGTGCAGCTGCATAATCGCACATCAATCCGCAGAATATTGTTCAATTGGATGCCGATGGGCTAAGCCTTTGGCTTGCTGCCTTACGCAATACAACAGCAATCGTCGCGGTAGATGGATGTCCTAGTTTGCGGGACTTGTTTCCGCATGCCTTGCAGTTATTGGCTACAAATCTGGATCTCCTGGGCAGCTTAACGGGTATAATGGAATCGTATTTCCTCCTAGACGCGATTCATATATTGCAAGTGAGTGGATTGTCTGCCCCTTGTTCGACCCTTATTCATTCTGGTTGTAGACGCAAGCTCTCGACTTGTTCCGTGCTTATCTCAGTACTTTGCAGAATCAAGTTATTGATATGAATGCAAAGCAGTCATTGCAATCCTTAGGACTTCTGATTCAACTAACACCATCGGAACTTTGGGGTGGAGCCATGCACAGCTCTGGCCTCTTTGCACAACTGCTCAAGACTTTGCTCGCAGAGGAGGTGAGATAAAATTTGCTACAGGCATTCTCCGAATGTGAACTAAAGCATTAGTATCAGAGCGAAACTCTAGTGCTCACAGAGCATATCTATGTTTTCTCCCGAATGCTGCTCAATGACAGTCACATGTTTCTTCAGCTCATGGCTGCAAGCGCCCCTGTCCTCAATCAGACCGAAGCCATCCTATATGACACATTGATGGGAGTATGGTGGGAAAAGGTCATCCTTTGCTCAAAATCATCCCTTAAATTCATGCTGATTCGTCCCGTTAGTTTGATAATATGAGTGAACCCAGATACCGTAAGTTGACAGCACTCGCAACGGCTGCTTTGGTTTCGACAGCTCGGCCTGAGATTCTCCAAAAACTTTCGACCGACATCTTTAATCTATGGCTTGACGTTTTTGGGGAGCTAAAGGAGGCACAAGAACGTCTCGAGCAGGCAGAGTAAGTTTGAGATAGCACAAGAGTTGTTCAGCTCCTAACCTTCCGCTGTAGTTCTGACGTGTCGTCTCCGAATAGTCTCATCCGTTTCTGGGAGTTAGATGAACCGCCGGACTCTTATTATCAAGGTACAGAAGGTGCTCCAGAGTATTCTCGCAGGAAGGCCGTAAGCAAATGTATCCTCACAGACTTTTTTGATAATATCTCGCTTTCCAGGTGTACGAAAAAGATCCTGTCCGAACCATCCCTTTGACTAGCTTTGTTAGTGCTAAACTTCGGGAGGCTGAATCTCTGTGCGGCACTGCAGCTTTTCAAAACTATATGCAAGAAGCAGATGCCACTGTCCTCAAGCAAATTACAGACTTTCTGAGCCAAACCTGAAGCAAATTTCCTCTACCACAATCTTCACTTGTTTTGCAAAATCACCTTCCATTTCTTGAAGCTCTGAATGTATATCAATCTGAACAGTCAGACCCACTATACGTACAGACAGATCCAGACAAATCTGTACCCAAGTCTACATCGCTACTGAAATCATAATCACTTTCACTGATCTCACTTTCGCTAATATCCATTTTATATCTGTGAACTTCCTTTACATCCTCTCCACATCGTAAACATTCCCAACTGAGCTTGGGCTCTGCTTCAATTGCTGTCTGCAAAACTTTCTCAGCAACACAATGATAACAATAAACGTGACCGCAGGATGTCTGGTACGGATTATAAATCGGGTAGGAGGAGTGTTCTTCTGGTATATCCGAAGGGGGCTCCAAAAATCCGACTGACTGTAGCGTGTGAGTAGGTTCAGACTCGCGAGATTCGAGAGCCGCGTTTTCGGCACAGATGGCACAATGACCTTCTGAGAGGGTCGAATATTTTCCTTCCTTCCGGTCGACCTTTCTTTGATCCCCCCAAGTGGGTGGCAGTTTCAGGATGCCTTGCAACGGCAAGAGAGAACCAAGGATTGTCCTCGATACAATAGATGTCACTAGACGTATCAGGCGACGGGTCACTCCTCGGCTGATGAAAGGAAGTATAAATAATAAAAACTCCTGAATTGATATTGAGAACGCATAGCATATGAGTGTTGAAACGTTGTAAAGCCTCACTGTGAATGCATGCCAAACCATTTGTCGATTCATGAACTCGTAGCTGATATCGCGCCTTTGTGATTCGTGAGAGGCGAAAAGGCTCATATGCAGCAATCTGTCAGTCAATGTTCGGTATCTGCGGAAATTAGTGAAAGCAGAGATAAATATGATAATATGTAGCCACCTTCCTCCCCATAAGAAAGTTAAGAAATTGATAAGTTCTGACAGCGCGCATACAGATTCTGCCAAATCCAAAAAATCCCAGGCCTTCCGACGAGCATCGGATGAAGGAGCGTCTAGCCACGCATGAGAAAGTGCATGAGAACGGACACGATTATGCAAATATGGCAAGACGAGAGTTAGACTGGCATGAAGCATAAGAGTACTCCGTGGTAATCCACATACTACCCGAGTGATAAGCATGCAATTACTGGGTTCTGCATAGGATACAGGGATTACGTACGAGTCAACCGCTTCGATTGTGTACCCAACACACAGTATCTCAAATTGTGAAGCTTCGCGCCATAACTTGCACCTGTATTCCATACCGACAACTTGTAGAGTATGATTTGGACCAGGAGGGCCAATTCGGGTTCGAAACGCGCGTTCAAGCTAGTCTGTAGTCACTGAATAACTAGCCGCCAATAAATGTTATGGCGAAATACATTGATCAAGGGCAAATTTTTCTGAAGTGGCTGCAGCAGAAGTTGTCCGAGCTCTTGGTCAAGGAGTCCCACATCCAGTTGAGCGATTCGAGAGCCTTGAGGGTGCTGAGAATTGCCGTGCAAAATTGGCGACTTGGTCAGAATTGGCTGAGCTGCATTCCAAGCACTTTCCAGTACAGCCAACGGATTAGACATCATGGGTGGGACCCGGTGGGTGACGTTATGTAAATGGGTCCTGGTGCCAAGACTTAGTCACATGTCACTTTCCACTGTATCTACAGACTACAATATCAGAACTTCGACTAGATCTTCAAATGTAATTAGGATGGTGACGAACTCCGATTCATGAGCATGAGAGGTGAAGTGATAATGCACAGGACATTTGTATGAGCTACAAGACCATGAGCAAATTCTTAGTCCAGCGTTAATCCTGGGTAGTGTTTGGAGGACACTGGCCAAGATCACAGCCAGAATTGACAAAACTAGGGCTGCGTTAAATACGCGGCAGGTAGCCAATTTGAACATGCGATCTCCCGGCGATTAGAAGCCGAATGCTGCTAAGTCTCTTTCGAGGTCATCAATGCTATTGGAAACGCATCAGCATTTCAGGTTAGATGAGATAATGAATAACATAGATCTCACTACTCTCCCAGCCTATCCTTGGCGACAACAATTAACTCTATCGTCCAGCCCATCATCAATTCAATGCCGTCGATTTCGTCACTCCGCTTTCGTGGGGTCCGGCGCAGATCTTCAAAGATAGGTGCATCGGATCGGCGGGGCCACCGCGCTCCAGCAACAACATCCTTAAACCTTGTCTCCCGAGGAATTCTGAACAATCTCCCACGCGAAGACATCATGGTGACCACTGCATCTCTGTCGTGCGCCATCGCCGAAAGCATGCTTTTCCTGTTGGCGGGGATAAGACGAAACATCGCCACAGATAGGAACAGGCCTTCAAGGACAGACCAAATCGTTTGGTTTTCAGACACGGGATTCTCTTGACGTGTCGAGAATGGGGTCCGTCTACTGGGGTCGGGATAGTAATATGGCGCCCGGATGGTTACTGGAATACAGATCGGCGTTAGGTTGGGGTCAGGCAGTTTACGGTTAGGCTTGAAGTCCAAAGTGTCGAAGGAAATTGTCATCGATTTTGGATCAAAATCTGGCCCAAGGCGATCTAGTATCGGCTGTGGGGGCAGGGGGAATGTCGCGCGGTAATCTTGCCGAAGGATGAATCCTCGAACCTGTGAGACTTTGTTTTTTCTTGACTTAAAAGGTGTATGGACGTCGCACTTACATCAATGGCGCGCATGAGCTCATCTCTGTTATCAGCAGCAGCAGTTCTACAATCGAGATCCTTCTTCAGTTTCAACTCCTCGCCTGATATCTCCGCTCCTAGTTCCCCCATGATGTTTGCGAACTCGCTATAGTCGGCTTGAGCTTCGTCGTACCTTGCCATAGTACAAAGCAGTTTCGCTCTACGATAACGGCATTTGGCAGTGAGAGTCTTGGGTGAGTCTTGGGTTGTATATCGCGGCGACAGCGCATCATTGAGATCCCGCAGAGCCTCATGAATGACGCCATAGAGGATGAAGGCCTGTGCTCGATTGGCAAGAAGTGTCCGCTGTGTCTCTATTGGAGTCGAGACAACTATAGCGTCCACCGCTTGCGTGTACAACTTAAGTCTGGTGGTAAAAACGATATGAACGAGAATGTTATGAGAACTCACCAGAATAGCTTGTCGGTACTTCTGGCGCCTGAACTCTCTATTCCCAAGCTCTTTCAAGGAGTCAACTATATGTTAAAAGTTATCTTATGTACTTGGAACCAAAGCTGCACTATGGTACTCATTGTTGACGACATAGAGACGATGTGAAGAGAATACTTTATTAATATCAAAAGGTTGATCATTTAGTCACGTGCTATGAAAGATAATCCTGGGCTACTATAGACTGCCGATTTAAACTCATCGACTTCGCCCATTAATCATGTCTGAAGCACTGCAAAAAGTCGTGCTTGACGCATTAGAGTTACAGGGTCTCATCTCCGATTCACGGTCACTCGTTCTTCCTGGTCAGGCCAAGGCTGCATCGACGAGCGAAGACCAAATCATTATCCTTGCCGCCTTGAATTCACTTCTGAGTCGAGATGTGCGGGAATTCATCATTACAATATACTTTCTTGACGTTCTCCTCAGATGATCGCTTACGAAACTCATGAAAATATATTCCATGCACCTACACCTGAGGGCGCCCAGATTTCGAAAGATGGGTCTCATGAAGCAAGAGTTTGGTCCGTTCTCCCACTGAAAGGACAAGGGAACCCTTTGACTCTGAATGGGTTAAAGGAGAGTGTAGGAAACGAGACAGCCGCTGTTGGCCAAGGGCGAGCATTCAAGAATGGGTGGATCGGAAAAGAGGGCAATGGTTTTGTGAAGCTTGTCCGTTTATTTTTTAAATCACTGCGAGAAGTGTCAAGAAAACAAATTGCTTCTAGGTCTCGGACATTGATGACATAACCCAGAAGAATTTACAAGAAATTGCAGATACCGGCACGCTCAAGAGCGGAGAAAAGATTCTTGCTGATTTGCGGAAACGGAAACTGATCATTCAAAAGTGTTATCATCTATATTCGAACCCATTATTATCACTTATCACTTGTGTAGAAAGAGCCAGTGGTTCACTGTTAAGAAAGGTCCTCAGTTCAGCACCTCAACCGCAAAACCGGAAACCGATCTAACGGTGGACATGCTTGTGTCGTCTGTTTGCACTTCGCGTCTAATTCTTCTCAGTTCATCTTACTTCAACTTTCTCCAGTGGTTCTTGGAGAACATCTGTGTACAAGAAATACAATTTCGAGGCAGAAGGTACACCGACATCTGGGGGTGCATTTCACCCTCTGTTGAAGGTTCGCGAAGAAATCCGCAACATCTTCTTGGAGATGGGGTGAGTCAATAGTATCGCGGATAACGACGTTCATGCGAACCATAGAAGTTTTGCTGAGATGCCTACGTCTTCCTTTGTTGAGTCCGGGTTTTGGTGTTTCGACGCCCTGTTTGTCCCACAGCAGCATCCTGCGAGGGATCTGCAAGATACTTTCTACTTATCAGGTACAGTTTCTCCCAAAAACACTGTTTTTGCTCTAATTTACAATTTTATACAGATCCCAAATACTCTCTCCCGCCTGATCCCGACTACTACCAACGCGTTTCAAGGGTTCACGAACATGGTGGCTATGGTTCACTTGGGTACAGGGCACCTTGGTCAGACGAAGAATCTCGCAAGCTACTCTTACGCACGCACACCACCGCATCTTCAGCCAAAATACTCTACAAACTTGCCGCCAGATGTCGTGGTGAAGAGCCAGAGGACGATTCAAGGGAATTTTCGCATGGATTTGCCTCAACGACACCACCAGGAAACGATCAGAAAGAAGGTGGTTTCCGTCCCGCAAAGTTGTTCAGTATCGATAGGGTTTTCAGGAACGAGACTATGGATGCAACTCACTTGGCCGAGTTCCATCAAGTCGAAGGTGTAGTTGCTGACCGAAATCTCACACTAGCCGACTTAATTGGTAATAATGCATTGTCTTCTTTTTTTAATCCGTTTCTCACCTTCCTTGTGTGCTGCACAGGTTTCATGAAAGTCTTCTTCAAGAAGATGGGGATTGAACAGGTTCGCTTCAAACCAGCATACAATCCTTACACCGAGGTATGTGAATCCTTTCGAGTCAGTGATTCCACGATGATTGAGGAATTTTTTTTAGCCGTCCTTAGAGATTTTTGCCTTCCACCCGCTCTTGAATCGCTGGGTAGAAGTTGGAAACAGTGGAATGTTCCGTCCAGAAATGCTTGAGCCCATGGGCTTCCCCAAAGACGTGCGAGTGCACGGTTGGGGTCTTAGTCTCGAGCGGCCAACTATGATTCGGTAAGTGGGACGTTCTCATACCGTTTTTCAAAAAGTTCAATTTTCTTAGATACGGGGTAAATAACATTCGAACGCTAGTGGGGCATAAGGTTCCAATTCAACAAGTTGAAAATTCTCCAGCGGTTATGTTCTAGTAATCTTTGAATGCGAGATGTCCACAAATTGAATCGCACGAAAGAGATGGAACTAGAAAGAGAACACTGCCGCATTCTTCCTGGCGCCAAAAGTATAGACCAAGGCTTGACTCATGAACAACCCGACTGTAATTCCAATAGTCACAGCAATCATGGCACCGCCAATATCAATGCCATTACCATTGGCGGTTATGCCCCCGGCTTGCGACAGTCCAGACTGACGAAAGTTTGTTAACGATTCATTTTAAACTTTCGACCTCGAAGGCAACACTCACAGGTACAAGGAAGAGAACACCTGTCACCATTGATGTGAAAGCCGTGCCGCCCATTTTTCTGGAGTATACATTGCCCAAAAGACCAACTGTAAAAGCACCAATGGCAGAAACGATATCGGACCGGTTGAAAATGTAGTGATTTGCAACCTTGTTCGTCGCATACGAACAGCAAGATATAACGACCATAACCACCAACTGCTTGCTTCTGAGAGGCTGCAAGTTTGAAAGAGACGAGAGGAACGAGAAAAGCGGCACAATGATGAAAACCGTCCAAAAAGGAAATGGCTGGAGATACCAGGGAAAGCTCTTCGGACGATAGCATCCGTCCACAATATTCAGCTCAGTTGGTGAAACCGTGTGGGAAAACGTCCAGGTTCCGTTGAGCGGAATGGACGTTCCATCCACAGTACCATTCTCGGAGTGCCAGGTGCCAGTGAGCATAACGTTGTTGCTTAGTCTTGCTGATAGGTCATCGAGATGACGACGGTAGTTCGGGTCGAGAAGCAAATAAAAGTCATTGCCTATTTGTAAACCGAAACCCTAACCGGTCTTTAGTTCTGATTCGGGAGAGATGAGCCTAAAGGAACAAGTACCAAAAATAAGGTGTAGATCAGGGCGTATACCATCTTGACGCTACCGCATACTATGTTCTTTGACGCAAGTTCAAGCGAACTGCTAACTGGGAAGTAGATAAGAGCATGGTCAAGCAAACTTGAATGTAGGATCTAGCCGGCGCTTACGGATCAGGTAGCCTGGCAGAATGCCAATAATACCAGCCGATGATATAGCCGTATAACAAAAAATTTGGCTTCGTATACTGCTGAGACCGCGTGCGACAAAAGATACAAGTATTGAAATTGTGATTCTGCTCTTTTGATTAGCATTTTCTTGCGTATGTACTAGAAGGGCTTGAAACTCAACTCGAATACATTGGCATATAACGCGCTCTTTTCGGCGACGTGAAGCTGAAGCCAACAAAGAATAAAAGCCGCTAATCCCGCGATCCACATGTCGACGAACGATCCTCCAAAGGCAAGAGGACATATCAATGCCGACAGCCCGAAAGCCAAACTACACCGAAAAATCTTGGAATACGGAGGACGAGCATTCAAAAGCGCTTCCAGCTGCTCTGTTGCGTTTTCGGCGCTGATTTCGTCGTGTACGACAGATCGATAAATCACATGAACTTTGTGGAGTGCACCAAGGGAGAGACGACCGCCGCATTTAACGAAGTGCGTTTCGGACGAGCCTAGGTCCTGTTCCCCAAAGGAGCAAATGATCATCCCTGGAAGATGAATAAATTCCGCCTCAATCTCGAGGATCCTGGCTGCTGCCATCAATTGGGATTCAATCCTGTGCGAGGGGGCACCGAAGGTCATGAGCGCACGAGCCAGTTTAAGCAAGAAACAGTATCTATTCTTCACGGCTGCAAAAAAAAAGTTAAAGAAATTACGAAGGGCGAGGATAACGTCCTTACTTGAAACATTGAATTGAATTCGGATGCGTTGGATGTGTTTTCGACGAGTTCTGTAGTCCATCCGCCGCAAGGCCGCCTTCTCTTCATCTTCTTTTTGGTTGTTTGAGTATTCTCGCACATTGTTCTCGTCCGTTTCTTCAGAATCGGACGAGTTATTAGAATTGCCAGAGCCACGTCTGCGAACGGAGTCGTCATCAGAGTAATTGGCGTCTCCTGCACCATTTTCACCCAAAAGCGTTGTGCCACGAGACATTTCCGGAACTTCGTGGGTGCCTGAGCGACTCATAGAATACCAGTTCAATATGCTGTCGGCGAGCTCTTGTCTTTTCTGGCTTTGCCGCTGCTCGGGCTTCGTGTCAGCCCTAGGATCTTGCTTGCTACTGGAGTTGCCTTGGGCGAGGTTAGTATTTTGAGGTAGTACACCAATTTGAGAGGACGTACCCAAGTATGAATAAGTTGGGGGAGGGATTCCGTACGGACCGTTGTAAACTGAGAATGATTTCAGTTCGTTCGGTCCCTTGTTTGTTGCGCCATTTGCGCCTTTGTACGGCGTGGACGTTGATTTTTCTCTGCGCGATGGATTGCTATCTCCAGGTTCCATGATGATGATTGAAAATGTCAGCCACGTTTTGACCGCTAAAACCCCTTCCAAATACGGTACAGATCTTTCCTTTTTAGGATATTTCCTGCCTGTGGGATCAGACAGAAAATGTGTATAACCATCTATGGGACAACTCGGGACAAAATAAAATAAATGATTTGATTCGCTGTCCATCATATAAACCCTGCCTCTGTCAAGGCTCGCTGTAATCGCACCTCACTCTCCACCGTTGCGGCAACTGTGCGAGCCTGCTGCGGATCGGAAGGACTGACTACAAGCATAGGTTCTCTCGCCCCCTCCTCTGCATGAGCTGCTGCATCTTCGCCAGGATATCTACCACCGAATCCAAAACCTTGTCTCAAGAGTTGCACGCGGGAGATTCCGCGTAGCCCGGCCGAAGATTCTAGCCGCGACAAATAGTTCGGGTTAATCTCAGGCGCAGGCGCAGGCGTGGTATTCTGGGTACCCCGCGATGCGAGGATTTTGCGTTCCCAATGTTTTACACGCCAAAATCCAAGGAGAGATGTCAACAGAACAAACCATCCTGTTGGATAGCCATGAGTATGATACGAGTGCCCGTAAGACCATTAAGTGACAAACCGATAGTCATAAGCAAGAAAGATAGCCATTCTGATGGAGACTCTGCAACAACAATGGGAGTGTTCTCTTCTGTTGTATTCGATACACGTGTTGACAATGTTGTGTTTGACGATGATCCATGAGGGAAAGGGTGTTTATGCGGTACACCGCCGTCAGGCTCAGACCAGTCCCAATCCGCTTTGCCAACCTCATCAATGCGACTCCGCATGGCGAAACCGTATTGAATCAAGGTAATACCAAGCCCAGCTCGCGAGCCAAAGCGAGCTGCGTGACTCGTGTGTAGCAGATACGTGAGAAGGAATCCTATGAATTGGAATGAGATGGACACCAAGAGATTCCAGCAGAAGGAAAAGATTGTTCCTGTAGGGAGGTTATCGATAACCATGTCCCCGACCGAGTCTGATGAAAATGGTGCATGTACAGTTGTTTCCCAGTATGGCGGCACTGCATCTGCCTGTGCTGAAGCATAAGAAGGGGGAGCTTCCTGTCGTGTGTCCTCAGATACAAAGTAAGTACCATCATCTGCGCGAAACAAGAAAATTATTCGAAGACCAAGGGCGGTGACCAAATACGCATACCGTCTTGTACCCTCGTAGGAAGTGTAGGCTTAGCATTGACATTGGAAAATACACCATCATTATTGATACCTCCTCCAATTGGACCTCTTGGTCGCTGGCTTATTCCGAGTCGGGAGGAGACTGAGGATGGCAAAATCGTAGCTGCGGCTCGTTGAAACCACATGCGATGTGGACCACGGTTTGTAGGAGTAGTGAAGGTAGGAATCAAACCGTTGGAGTTTCCAATATCATTTGGGAGCGCAGTAGCTGAGGGAAGCGGTGGTGAGCCAGGAGGAGGATAGTCGTAATCAACATTTTCAAAACTGTAGGTTCCAATTTGGTGCAGGTGCTCTGATTCTGCCGTTACGGGCGAAGAAGGATGAGGATTCAACGGTTGGGATTCCGTTGCAATGTCGTCTTCATCATCTGAACCGTCAAAAGCTGCCTCCATTTCAACTTCGCGCTCATGTTGAGATGGAGAAGCATCATAGCCAGGATTTGGTAGAGGAGCATAGCGGTGCGCCATAAGATTGAAATATTGGAGAAAAGATAAGAGGAAAAAGAGATTGTGGTCCGAAAAGTGATTAAGGAGACCTGGTGTAAGCAGGTTCACCTTATGTAAGCCTCATTGTCTTGCCAGTGCGCAGGTAAAACGCTTCTTTGTTGATTTAGTAGCTGCAAATTATTTGACTAGGTTGGCATACGCTTCTCATGATTCTGGAGCCAATACACAGAAGGCCGTATCAGTGGGATTGAATAGCCACCCATGTATTCTACGCATATCTCGTCGTAATTCAACGATTATAATCTCTGCTCGCATCCTGAACAAGCCTTCTTACCCGCTGACAACTTTCCATCCGTGCCTCCATCATCTTCTCAAACATTCCCAAAATCTGCTCTCGAGGTTGTTCAATTTGTAGATTCCGCGTATCTAGTTGGGTATCAACGGTGCGCTTTAACCGGATTCCTTCGAGCCTTAAATTAAATTCTTGTTTGCGACGCATCCATGGAGTGGGTTGGGTATTGGAGGAGGAGCCGTCATCATACTTTCTTGAAGCCACCGACAACTTATTGGGGTATGCTTGTTGTGTGAGGTCGAATGGTTCGTTGGTTGGCGGTCTGAAAGCCTGCTGGAGCGAGGCACTAGTTCGATAAACCCACATTTGTTCATGCTGGTAGAATGCGACAAGCGAGTCGAGGAGGTCTACAGTTGATAGGAGGGCACGTTCCGTCGAGCTATCTGACATCGTCGGGGAAGAAGGGCTGGCCGCTTATGTAACACCTTTTGCGGGTTCGGAGCATGGTTAATAAATTTCAAATTGCTTATACTGAGTATTCCTGACATACTAGTCTAATATTGGGTAGGACGTTTCTTATCTCGCTGTGAAATTCAAGATATGAATTTTTGACAGCACCAAACAGAACTGATAGTAATGGTGGCACCTTGGAGTTGACCACAAATACCACATTTTATACATCGTACTAGTAGTCTAGTAGCATTTGAGCCACTATGCAAAGTTTCAGAAGTAAAGTGAAAACGAGACCTTCCCAGTGCATGGGCGATAATAATCCTGTTCGTTTTCTCCGTGCGCAATAACAAGTAGGAGCGACGCCGATGTCCGTCTAAACACAGTTGATGCAACACGCAAGACTAGGTCCTTATTACGGCGCCTTCTTGATGACCGTCTTCCAATAACCATCTTTCCACCGTTACCGCACGCGCTTCAATATACATCTCCAACTCCGGTTTGAAAAATGGATGAATTAGGTTGTATGGATCAGGTTGTCCAAAATTGTCGCAAAATTGTCGTCGTCGGCACTCTCAAGGTCAGAGGTTGAGGATGTATCGAAGGATAGGTCATCACGGGCTTCATCGACCGTTCATGCACAACAGCTCCGCAAACATCCTCCTGCCCAGATGGCCCTTGTTCCTGAGGCATGGCAGGTAAGGCACTTCTATACGCGTCAATTTGGCCCGTTTCCTTTTTAAGTCATCACAATGGGGGGATTGGATCTTCTGAACTATATACAGGAGATCAGTGTGATAACACACAGCAAATTCACTCAGTGAATTACCGACCTCGACCTCGAGGGAGTCGGGCAGTGGTGTGAAAGAGGCGGGAAGGGGATCGGAGTCGGTTGTATTGTAATCGTCTATTCCCCCCCTTGATAAAACCACAGGACAGGCCTCAAGCCACTGTAGAACCCAGGGGGTGGGATTTTACAACCTTAAGTGGGTGACAAAGGGTGAATTTTTAAGGTGATCGTTTGTCAGAAATTTCTATATTTAGTGTAGCCTTTTCCGAATGTAGATGTTGTAAATGG
>Ga0307514_10000947_pt1 | contig 43838 bp, 35 predicted proteins | sample 16_EM_MG_FD_203088 | JGI IMG/M metagenome (GOLD analysis project Ga0307514, IMG submission 203088) | Populus trichocarpa ectomycorrhiza microbial communities from riparian zone in the Pacific Northwest, United States - 16_EM | ecosystem: Host-associated > Plants > Roots > Unclassified | place...
TCATGAAGATTTTGGTGACGGGTGCGGCCGGTTTCATCGGCATGACGACGACGTTGAAGCTGCTCGCGCGTGGCGACGAAGTGGTGGGGCTGGACAACCTGAATGACTACTACGAAGTCACGCTGAAGCAAAACCGTTTGAACCGCCTGACGCCGCATGCTGGCTTTCGCTTCGTGAAGTTGGACGTGGCCGACCGCGCAGGCATCGCCGACCTGTTTGCCGCCGAAAAGTTCGACCGCGTGATCCACTTGGCCGCACAGGCCGGCGTGCGTTATTCGCTGCAGAACCCGCATGCCTATGTGGAAAGCAATCTTGTCGGTTTCACCAACATCCTCGAAGGCTGCCGCCACAGCAAGGTGCAGCACCTGGTGTATGCCTCCAGCTCCAGCGTCTACGGTGGCAATACCAAGATGCCGTTTTCCGAGCACGACAGCGTGGACCATCCGGTGAGCCTGTACGCGGCCACGAAGAAGGCCAACGAACTGATGGCCCATACCTACAGCCATCTCTACGGCCTGCCCACGACGGGTCTGCGTTTCTTCACGGTCTACGGCCCCTGGGGGCGGCCGGACATGGCACTGTTCCTTTTCACCAAGGCGATTCTGGAAGGCCGGCCCATCGACGTGTTCAACCACGGCAAGATGCAGCGCGACTTCACCTACGTGGACGACATCGTCGAAGGCGTGATTCGCGTGTTGGACCGTACCGCCACCGCCGACCCTGCCTACGACGCGGCGCTGGCCGATCCCGCCACCAGCAATGCGCCTTACCGCGTATTCAACATCGGCAACAACAATCCGGTGCCCTTGCTCGACTTCATTGGTTGCATTGAAGATGCCCTGGGCATGAAGGCAGAGAAAAGGCTTTTGCCGCTGCAGGATGGCGATGTACCGGCCACCTACGCCAATACCGATGCGCTACAGGACTGGGTCGGGTTCGTGCCCGGTACCAGTGTGCAAAGCGGTATCGCCAATTTCGTCGCCTGGTACCGCGACTACTACAAAGTCTGAACCGCAAGACCTGAGCGCAGCGTCAGACCGTTCCAGGCAAGCTCGCACCGGAGTGCGGAGCTTACCCAATGAATGCTGCTGCACCTCAGCCTAGGTGCGCCAGCCAGCCTTCCACACCCGCCTCGCACAGATCGAGCACCCGCTCGAATCCTTCCGCATTGCCGTAGTAGGGGTCGGGCACCTCGTTGGTGTCGCATCCCTTGGCCACTTCCAGAAACAATCTGAGTTTGGGTTGATGCTCGGCCGGGCAGAGGACTTGCAGCGTCTTTAAATTGGCGTGGTCCATGGCCAGGATCAGATCGAAGCGTTCGAAATCTCTGGCTTCGACCTTGCGCGAGCTTCCTTTTTTGACGATATAGCCGCGCTTTTCCAGGGCTTTTCTGACGCGGCTGTCGGGCTGTATTGCGCCTTTGCTCGCATGGGTGCCCGCGGAGTCGACGCGGATGCTGTCGGCCAAGCCCATTTGCTGGACGGTCCGCATGGCGACGATCTGCGCCATGGGCGACCGGCAGATGTTGGCCGTACAGACCATCAGGATGTTTCTCATGCTGGCGGGCTTCAGATGGGCAGAAAGGATAAGAAGAAAGGAAAAGAAGGCAAAAAAAATGGCCCGCCAAGGCGGACCATTTTAGGCAAGAGAAGAACGAGTTCTTACTTTGCAGCGGCCTTGCGGCGGCGTTGGGTCAGACCCAGGCCAGCCAGACCGAGGCCCAGCAGGGCGATGGAAGCTGGTTCAGGAATGCTGTTACCGACCAGGTTGCCGGTGCCAGAGATGTCAGCAACCGTGCCGCGGATGAACGACAAGGACGTGGTGAAACCCAGATCCGAGCCACCTGCTTGCGTATTGGTATCGAAGTTAGCTGCGGCATCGCCACCGGTCACATTCAGGTTGCCCAGACCGGACAACAGAACGTCGCCAAAGTTCGTGCCAGTGAAAACGCCGGCGTTCGCTGCCGTCAGAAACAGGGCGCCATTGCTCGTGTTGGCAAAGGTCAGCGAGTTGTAATCGAACGGGTTCGTGATTTCGATGCCGCTGACGTAGAAGTTAACGGTACCACCGGTGTAGGTCACGACTTGACCAGCGGTTGGAACGGTCGTGCTGCTCGTAGGCAGGAAACCGCTGAATGTGAAGGTCAACTCACAGCCGGGGCAGAACGTCGTTTGGCCCGTTCCGTTGAAGACGGTGATGATGCCGAAGCCCGTCAGTTCGCCAGTCGTGGTGTTGATGAACTGGCGCATGTTGACCGACTGGCTGCTGAAGTCGAGTGCAGCATCCGGATCCCAGGTCACGCCATCCACCGTCACGGCTTGGGCAGAACCAAAACCAGCGGCGACGATCGCGGCACCCGCCAGCAATTTCTTAAAGATATTCATGTTTAACTCCTTAGTTGAAGAGGTGCAACGCCGTATCGCGCTGTCCTAGTCATATAAGCACGGAGTGTGCCAGCTTCCTTTTTTGTTGTTAAGTCATTGATTTAATTGGATTATTTCGAATTTCATCTCATCTTGACTGTGATTTATTTCCAGTCTTGTAAGAAATATCGACACGGAAAATGGGGCTGGACTATTCATAACGTCCCGGGGCCACGAGCGAATGTGGGTCCAACCCGGCCTTCAGTCGCTTGTGGAAGGCTGATGAGTGTGTCTGCATCGAGGTCAAGGTGGCCATCGTGCCGACGCCCACACGATAAGGAAACCAGCCCTGCGCCTTGCCGCTATGCAACAACTCCGAATAACACGCCTGGGCCGCTGCCACTGCGGAAGGCTGGTCGCGTTCGAAAATGATGGGTACCGTGCTGTCGAACAGGCGGTCGTTGAGTGTCGTGAATGTGATCAGCGGCTCGATCGCGTACCGAGGGGCGATCCGCTTCACCATGTCCACATAAGCGCGTACGCCCGAAGGCCGCATTGGCACCAGGGGGGCATACCAGATCAGCCCGCATCCATCGGCGGCGGGATTCTTCAGGGCCTGCTTCTGAGGGGACCGATTGCGCCAATAGGCCAGGGGAAGAGCCGTCTCATTCGGCTGGCCGGCGACCAATGCCAGCGATTTTTCAAGCGTGGCCGTCATGCCGACCAAGCCCTTGCCGCGTTTGCCTGGAATCAGCTTGGCCAGCTTGGACAAGGTTCGGGCGCGCTCCGGCGTCAAAAACATCATGCGTGTCGAGATATTCCCCAGCAGGGATTTGATCTCTTTTTGCGCGGCTGCGACGACAGCTTTGGTGCCATACAGCGTGCCGAAGCCCGTCCAGGGGAAAATTTGATACTGCCGCCCCATCTCTGCAATGACATCGGGCGGGATCAATCCGTCTGGGCCGAGCCGGTCCCGTGGGAACGGGGCTGCCATGCTGAGCACACGATGCTGGTTCATCAAGTTGATGGCGCCGACGACACCAGGCAATTTTCCGACGATGGCGCGAATACGCTCGACCGCGGGCTCTAAAAGTGCATCGTCTTTCAGGCTGAACAGGCAAACCTTGACGCATTCAGGCTTGCGGGCCAAAACGATCGTCATGCGTGTCACGATCCCGAATCCGCTCTGGGTGAACAGCCCTGCAGAGTAGGCGCCAATTCCCCATTTAAATAACCGGGCGACGTCGTCCCCGCCGGCTTCCCGAAGCGCTGTTTTGTAAACCGAACCATCGGCCAGAACGGCCTCCAGATCAGTGACTGCGCCGAAGTGATCGACATGGGGGGTGACGCCGTAGCCGCGCTCCAACGCATTGCCAAGCAAACTGCATGTTGGCCCGGCGCCTGTGACCGGTACCAGGTAGGGATGGTTTCCTTGCCGTAAAAATTCGTCAAGCATGCCTTGGGTGACACCTGGCTCAAGCGTAACCGCCCCAAATTCCGGGTCGAAATGCAAGATGCGCTGTAAGGAAGAGAGGTCTAGCAAGGCGCAGTCATCGTGCACCGGCAAAGCGCTTCCGTAGCCCCAGTTTCGTCCCGTGCTGATCGGGTATACAGGAACTTTGTAGGCGTGGGCAATCTTCATGACTTCGGGAACTAGTGCACTGTCGAGGATGCGCAGGGCCACGGGAATTCGTCTTTCCTGCCCTGTCGTGTCGTTGCCGTACCGCTGCGCAACCTCTTCCGCGGTGTGCACTTGTGCGTTGCCAAGAAGATTTCTCCACGCAACGATTGCTTTGTCTACGTCCATGTATAGCTCCTCATCCGTCCGTTCCAGCTTCGAGTTCTTGTGTAGGTGCTGCGGTGCAAGACCCGGCGGCATATTTTGTAACACTTTGCTGCAAAGATGTTGAGCTTGAGTAGATTTGCTGCTCGCCTGCCTGTTTTGTATACTGTTTTTGAACGCCAAATTGCGCGTTGAAGAACGAGTTCCCCTGGGCGATTCGACTACATTCCGTGAATTTTTTGGAAAGCATCCTGGGGATGTAAGGTATATTTCTGAGTGATCCTGGGCGACTTTCTACCCACAACATATAAAGGTGGATATTTTGATGACTTCATTATTCAACTCGGCGTCGAAACTGCGTTGGGCCATCGCCTGCTTTGCAGGTATCTTTCTTTCGGGTTGTTCGGTTTTTTCCACCAAATTTCCTGCCGCTCCAGCGGCTGCGGCCACCAGCGACTACAACTACATCATCGGAGCTGGAGACAGCCTCAATATCATTGTTTGGCGAAACCCCGAGCTTTCCATGTCGGTGCCAGTGCGGCCCGACGGCAAACTCTCAACGCCGCTGGTTGACGAGTTGATCGTGCAGGGTAAAACCTCCGTGGAAGTTGCCCGAGAAATCGAAAAGACGCTCAGTAAATTCGTGCGTGATCCCGTTGTCACGGTGATCGTGACGGGCTTCGTCGGCCCTTACAGTGAACAAATTCGCGTGGTAGGCGAGGCGGCGAAACCGCAGCTTCTTCCTTACAAGCAAAAAATGACGGTCCTGGATGTGATGATTGCCGTCGGTGGCCTCACCGATTTCGCAGATGGCAACAACGCTTCGATCTTGCGCACGTCTGAGGGAGATAAGCGTTATTCGGTGCGCCTGCGTGATCTCATCAAGAGAGGTGATATTTCGAGTAATGTCGAGATGAAACCTGGCGATATTCTGATCATTCCTCAGGGCTGGTTTTGATCTTGTATGACAAATTATTGTCACGCCCCGTTCGTTGTTTCTTGGTTAATTATTAAACATTGATCTCATGGATGAGTTAATTAATCAGATATTGACCTTCGCAAAAGGTGCATGGAAGCATCGCTGGCTGGGGTTGCTCATCGCCTGGGTGGTGGGAGTCATTGGCGCGGGCATCGTGTTGCGTGTCCCTGATAAATACGAAGGCTCCGCTCGTATTTATGTCGACACGCAGTCGATCTTGAAGCCACTTATGTCGGGCCTGGCCGTGCAGCCTAACGTGGATCAGCAAGTTGGTATGCTGAGCCGCACCCTGATCACCCGTCCCAATGTCGAAAAGCTGATCCGAATGGCCGATTTGGATCTGGGGAACTCATCTAAAGATTCGCAAGAAATCTTGATTGAAAGATTAATGGGTACTCTGCAAATCAAAACGACGGGTCGTGACAATCTATATACCTTGTCTTTTCAGGATCCTAACCCTGAGAAAGCCAAGAAGGTTGTTCAATCCTTGGTTTCTATCTTTGTGGAATCAAGTCTTGGTGATAGCCGTAAAGATACAGATGCGGCGAAGAAATTTATCGGGGAGCAGATAAAGACCTACGAGAGCAAGCTTGAAGCAGCCGAGGCTCGTCTCAAGGAGTTTAAATTAAAGAATATTGACTCTCAAACGGCGAATGGTACGGATATGGCAGGTCGCCTTGCAGAAGTCAGTACCCAGTTCAATCAAGCCAAATTGGAGTTGCGAGAGGCTGAAAATGCAAGAGATGCTGCAAAGCTTCAGCTTGACGGCGAAAAATCGCAAAACGCGAGCCTGACATCGAAGAGCCTGTTGCAAGAGTCCGCGCAGTCGTTGGCCACACCGGAAATTGACGCCAGAATTGAAACTCAAAAACGAAATCTCGATGGATTGCTCCAGCGCTTTACCGAGCAACATCCAGATGTGGCCAACGCCCGACGGCTCATCAAGGAACTGGAAGAGCAGAAGCGCAAAGAAATTCTGGAACTCCGCAAGACGGCAATTACCAGTCCCGGGGGCGGGGTGCCCAATACGCTTGCGGCACAGGAGCTCAGTCGCATGTTGGCTGCATCCGAAGTGCAGGTTGCCTCGCTTCGTGCCCGTGTCGCGGAATATGGAGCCCGTTACGAGCGCGCATTGAGTGCCATGAAAACTGCACCTCAAGTCGAGGCGGAATATGCGCAGTTGAATCGCGACTACGCAATCAACAAGAAAAACTATGAAGATCTTGTGAGCCGGCGCGAGTCTGCTTCACTTTCTGGAGATCTCGAATCCGCGGCGGGCGTTGCTGATTTTCGGTTGATTGACCCTCCGCGCGTGTCTCCAAAACCTGTGGCACCAAATCGCATGCTTCTTTTATTACTGGCCTTGGCGGCTGCCGTTGGTGCGGGTGTATTTACCGCATTCGCAGCGAGCCAGTTGCGACCGGTGTTTTATGACGCACGCTCACTTCGCAATGTGATCGATTTGCCGTTGTTGGGGGTGGTGACGCTCGTTGTTAGCGACGCCATGCGGCGTAAGGAACGCTCCGATCTTCGCCGTTTTGCAATTGCATCGGCAGGATTGATCGGAGGCTTTATTGTTGGGATTATTGTGCTGGCACTTGTTTCCGGCCAAGTAGGATTAGCATAATATGACCAGTCTAATTGAGCAGGCTACCAAACGTCTCGAACAACTTAGGCAAGCGGGTGTTTCCGTTGAAGAAAGAACGGATTTACCAAAGAGCCATGGAAAAACGTTCCCTGACCAAGTGACTGATGTTTCGCCGCCCAGCGGTGCACCAGTTGCTGCCCAGGTAAAACCACCTGTCAACGCTGTATCCAGGCGCGTGGAGTTAGATCTGGATGCGCTGGTGGCCTCAGGTATTGTCAGTCCGAATGCACCGCGGTCGCAAATTGCCGACCAATATCGGGTAATCAAGCGACCATTGATCAGTAATGCGATGGGTAAAGGCGCGTCACCCGTCGAGAATGGCAATTTGATCATGGTCACCAGTGCACTTGCTGGTGAAGGAAAGAGCTTTACAGCGATCAATCTCGCAATGAGCATTGCGACGGAATTGGACAACACGGTAATGCTGGTTGATGCTGATGTTGCACGACCATCGGTTTTACGCATGTTGGGCCTTCCTGCGAGTCCTGGTTTGCTGGACATGCTGGTCGGTGACGTTGCAGACCTTTCTAGCGTCTTGCTAAAGACAAATATTGACAAACTGACTTTGTTGCCCAGTGGAACGCCTCATTTGCGAGCCACGGAACTTCTGGCAAGCGATGCCATGACGCAGTTGATCGCTAACATTGCGCGTCGGTATTCGGATCGCATCATTATTTTTGATTCGCCTCCTCTGCTCTTGACGACCGAGTCGCGTGTGTTGGCCTCTCACATGGGGCAGATTGTCATGGTGGTACACGCACAGAAGACCTTGCAAACCGACGTGCAACATGCGCTTGCATCTATCGAAGCGTGCCCGGTCAAGATGATGGTTCTCAATCAAGCAAGAACTTCATCTCAAGGCGGATATGGTGGATATGGATACGGTTATGGCTATGAGCAGCAGCAAGCGGCTTGATGACGCCACTTTCCTCAGTAGCATGCCGTCAAATAATCCTAAGTCGATGACTTTTCAACAAAAACGTTCCGGGAAATCACTCGGTTTCGGTTTGAGTCTGCTTGCTGTAGCGAGTATCTTCGCAACAAATTCCAAAGCGCAGCAGGCTGATGCGGCTGGTTCTGGGCGCAACTTTACGGTCACTCCCAGGGTTTCATTGACAGAAACCTATTCTGATAACGTTAATTTAAGCAGCACCAATCGGCAATCCGAGTTCACAACAGAAATTAGCCCGGGTATTCGCATCGCCAGTGATGCTGGACGTTTGAAAGGGTCTTTTGATTACTCGCTGACTCAGGTGTTATATGCAAAAAATTCTGATAAAAATGAATTGCAAAATTCGTTGAATGCTGCCGGAAGCTACGAGGCTATTGATAATTGGGCATTCTTGGATTTTGGTAGCACGATCGCTCAACGTTCCATTTCAGCCTTTGGAACTCAATCGCTGAATAATACTAATCTTAACTCCAATAGAACAGAAGTTTCGACCTATCGTTTGTCTCCATATATTCGCGGACATTTTTCGAGTTTTGCTGACTACGAAATTCGTTATAGATTGGATTCGACAAAAAGTAAGTCTTCTTTGATCTCTGATGTTGACACAAAAGAGAGTTCGATAAGGCTGAACGGCGATACATCGTTTAGTAAGCTTCGGTGGTCATCTGACTTGGTTGATCAAAATATTGACTACAGTGCTGGACGAAATATTTCTTCTGATCGTTTGAATATTAATCTGACATACGCGGTGGATCCGCAGTTGGATGTGATCCTTATTGGTGGCAGAGAGGAGAATAATTACACCTCGCTCAATAAGGAGGGGCACAATTCAAAAGGACTTGGCCTCAATTGGCGAGTTTCAGATATGACCAAAATTTCTGGACAAACAGAGCGCAGATATTTTGGAAGTACTCATAACTTTAATTTTGAGCACCGAACGCCGCGGACGGCGTGGTCTTATACGGATAGTAAAAGTGTTTCAACCTCGACTGCAACCGCGAGCGGTACAACAAGTCTGGCCAGCGTGGTTTATGCATTACTTTATAACCAATTGGCGACATTAGAGCCCGATCCTATCAAACGTGCTGAATTGGTGAGAGCTTATCTGGTGATGAATGGATTTGATCCGACCGCGAGTGTCACCAGCGATTATTCAACCTCGACGCTGTCGTTGCAACGAAGTCAAGTGCTCAGTTTCACGCTGATGGGTGTCCGGGATACAGTGACTGTCGCTGCTGCACGGACGACGGGGCAGCTTCTCGGAACAGCGAGCACTATAACGGGTGATTTTTCCAGTACCAGTTTCATTCGTCAAAATGGCGTGACGATGAGTTATTCGCACAGATTAACACCTGACTCTTCGCTTGGGCTGTCGCTGACGCAGCAGAAATCCGTGGGTAACTCTAGTTCGTTGCAGACAAAATTACGATCACTCAACGTCAATCTGGCAACGCGATTTGCGGAAAAGGTTTACGGAAACTTTGGCGCACGCCATACCATTTCGGATGGTTCATCATCCTCTTATAAAGAAAATGCGCTTACCGGCAGCGTAAACATTCAATTTTGATCCCATGTACGAAGCCTACTATGGGTTAAGCGCCAAACCGTTTCAACTCAATCCCGATCCAAGTTTTTATTTTGCCAGCAAGCAGCACCGGCGGGCCAAGGCCTATCTTGAATATGGTGTTCTTCGTAATGAAGGTTTTATTGTCATCACTGGTGAAATTGGTGCCGGAAAGACCACCATCGTCCGGGGATTGTTAGAGAGCCTGGATGCAGATAAGGTTGTTGCTGGCAATCTGGTCAGTACACAGTTAGATGCGGAAGATACTTTGCGTATGGTGGGCGCTGCTTTTGGCGTTCGCACGAAAGACATTTCCAAGGCCGATCTGCTGATGGCGCTGGAGGCGTTTCTGGTCAGCCAAACCAGCCAGGGCAAACGTTGCCTGTTGGTTGTGGATGAAGCACAGAATCTGACGCCGCGTGCGGTTGAAGAGTTGCGCATGCTGTCGAATTTTCAGTTCGGCAAACAGGCTTTGTTGCAGAGTTTTCTGGTGGGACAACCTGAATTCCGGGAAATTTTGCAGAATCCGCAAATGCAGCAATTGCGGCAGCGGGTCATTGCCGCTTGTCATATCGGTCCGATGGATGTCGAAGAAACGCAGGGTTACATCGAGCATCGTTTGAAGTGTGCCGGTGCCGCGCCGGACAAGCCCCATTTCGAGCCTGAGGCTTTCGAGGCTATTTTTGAGGCTAGTGGCGGGATTCCTCGGCGCATCAATTCAATTTGTGACCGACTGCTGCTTCTAGGTTTTCTCGAAAACAAGGAAGCGTTGACCGCATCCGATGTCAAGGAAGTCGCCCTGGAAATTCACCAGGAAGCTGGGCGTTCGGTGCAGGTGGCAAATTCAGATGGCGCAGCGGCCAGGGAGGCGGGGAATGGGCCATCGTTTGCTGATTTCGATCTCGACGAGGGCAAGCTCGACTTTGATCCACAATTGCTCGACTCCGCGATGGAGAAAATTTCAGCCCTGGAAGGCGAGCACCAGGGCGGGCGTTTGCAGCGCATGGAACAAGGCATGTTGCGCCTGGAGCGCTCCAATCTTGAATTGCTCACGATGCTGAAAAAGCTCGTGGCAGCCTTGCACCGAACCACCGAAGAAAAACAACCATGAGCACTATCCAAGAAGAATCGCCGATGAAGCCGGTGATCTGCGTTGTCGGCGCCAGGCCGAATTTCATGAAAATGGCGCCGATTCTTCGCGCGTTGAAAGAGCATCAGCCGCCGTGGCCGCTGTTGCTCGTGCATACCGGCCAGCACTACGACAAGGACATGAGTGACCGCTTGTTCGAGGATCTGAAGCTGCCACGCCCGGACATCAACCTGGAAGTTGGTTCCGCTACGCATGCCGTGCAGACAGCGGAAGTGATGCGGCGCTTCGAACCCATCCTCGATGCCCATGGGCCATCGTGCGTGGTGGTGGTGGGCGATGTGAATTCAACTTTGGCCTGCACGCTGGTGGCCGTGAAAAAAGGGATTCCGGTTGCGCACGTCGAGGCAGGGCTTCGCAGCTATGACCGCGCGATGCCAGAGGAGATCAATCGCATCCTGACCGATCAGATGGCCGACCGTCTCTATACGACGGAACGCACGGCGGAAGACAATCTGCGCCTGGAAGGGATCGCGGCAGATCGCGTGTGTTTTGCCGGCAATGTCATGATCGACTCCTTGCTCTACAGCCGCCAGCATGCGCGCCCGGCGGCGGACACCGTGCGCGCGGGTGGCGGTGATCCTGCACTGGTGAGCATGCTGCAAGGGTATGGATTGGTCACGTTGCACAGGCCTTCCAATGTGGATCAGCCCGAAACCTTGCGTCTGCTGTTGGAGGTCTTGGGGCGCGTATCCGTCAAATTGCCTTTGGTGTTTGCGCTCCACCCTCGTACTCGAAGCAACATCGAGCGATTCGGTTTGTCCGGCCTGATGAATGCTGCGAGGGTGGTCTTGCTCCCACCCCAGGGTTATCTCGAGACCTTGGGGTTGATGGCCGAGGCCCGCGTGGTGTTGACCGATTCCGGCGGCATTCAGGAGGAGACCACGGCCTTGGGTGTGCCCTGCCTCACCTTGCGTGAAAACACCGAGCGACCCATCACCATCGAGCAAGGGACGAATACCTTGGTGGGGCGTGATCCACAGGCGATCATGCAAGGCGTCGACGACATATTGAGTGGCCATGGCAAGCAGGGGCGTGTGCCCGAATTCTGGGATGGCCATTCGGCCGAGCGCATCGTTGCAGACCTGTGGCAATGGGTGCAACAGCGTCAAGCGACGGTGGCCAATTAGCCTTTCGGGATCTCACCGTGCCAGCCAAAACCATCACCAATGCGTTGACGATCGACGTGGAGGACTACTTCCAGGTGTCGGCGTTCGCCCCCTATATTCCACGCTTGGAATGGAATACGCGCGAATGTCGGGTCGAGCACAACGTCAACCGCATTTTGGCGATGCTCGATAAACACCAGACCAAAGCCACGTTTTTTACCCTTGGGTGGATCGCAGAGCGGTACCCGCAACTGGTGCGCCAGATTGTGGCCCAGGGGCATGAGTTGGCCAGCCATGGTTATGGTCATGAGCGGGCGAGTGATCAAACCCAGGAATCATTTTTTACCGACATCGATCTGGCCAAGATCCTGCTCGAGGATCTTTCGGGGGTTGAAGTGCGTGGATACCGCGCACCGAGTTTCTCGATCGGCAAAAATAATCTGTGGGCTTTCGACTGCCTGCAGAAGGCCGGTTACCGGTACAGTTCGAGCATTTACCCGATCCGCCATGACCACTATGGCATGCCTGACTCCCCTCGCTTTGCTTACGAGGTGCGCGATGGTCTTCTGGAAATCCCGGTGACCACGGTCAGGTTGTTCAATCGCAATCTTCCTTCCAGTGGCGGCGGGTATTTCCGCCTCCTGCCTTACGCAATTTCCCGCTGGATGCTGGGGCAGGTCAATACGAACGACAAAGAGGCCGCGATTTTCTACTTTCATCCCTGGGAAATCGATGCTGACCAACCCCGTGTTGCCGGTATCAATGCCAAGACACGATTCAGGCACTATGTGAATATCGATCGCATGGAAGGTCGACTGGATCAGCTGTTGCGTGACTTCAAATGGGGACGCATGGACCAGGTTTTCCTGGGTGAAGCAGCAACGGCGAAGGACGCTCGTGTCTGAGGCGGGAACGCCGGTCGTCAAACTTTTGCAGCCCACGGACAGAAGCGCTGCCGCAGTTTGGGACGCTTTTGTACAGCAATGCCCTACGGCCACGTTTTTCCACCGTGCAGGCTGGCAAAAACTGGTGCGAGAAGTTTTCGGGCACGATACTTACTTTTATTACGCTGAAGTCGACGGTGTCATTGCAGGCGTCCTGCCCTTGGCGCATGTCAACAGCCGCCTGTTCGGGAATTCGCTGGCGAGCCTGCCGTTCGCCGTGTATGGCGGCGTGGCCTCCATGCACCCTGCAGCCGCCGCAGCGCTCGAAAACGAAGCGCAGCAATTGGCGATTCGTTTGGGGGTCGCGCACCTAGAGTTCAGAAATGTCGAGCCGCGTCATCCGGATTGGCCGACGCAGGACCTTTATGTGACGTTTCGCAAGGAGATCCTGCCCGAGGAAGAAGCCAATATGCTGGCGATCCCGCGCAAGCAGCGGGCGATGGTGCGCAAGGGCATCAAGAACGGGCTGGTTGGCAAAATCGACACCGACGTCGACCGGTTTTTTGCGCTGTATGCGGACAATGTGCATCGCCATGGCACACCAGCCATGCCGAAGCGTTATTTCCGTGCCTTGATGCAAGAGTTCGGTGCGGATTGCGAAGTCCTGACGGTCGAGACCGCCGATGGGACCCCGCTCAGCAGTGTGCTGAGTTTCTATTTTCGTGACGAGGTCTTGCCCTACTACGCGGGTGATGCGGAAGCGGCGCGTGATTTGGCTGCCAACGATTTCAAGTACTGGGAGTTGATTCGCCGGTCGTGCGTGCGCGGCATCAAGGTGTTCGACTACGGGCGCAGCAAACAGGGCACGGGTTCGTTTGCTTTCAAGAAAAACTGGGGTTTCGAGCCCAAGCCCTTGCACTACGAATATTGCTTGTACAAGAGTGATGGCATTCCTCAAAATAACCCATCGAATGCCAAGTACAAACTGATGATTGCCACCTGGCGGCGTCTGCCGATCGGGGTTGCGAACTGGCTGGGACCATTCATTGTCCGCAACTTGGGCTGACCTTGGATGGGAAACCTGCTCTATCTGGTACACCGGTTGCCGTTTCCCCCGAACAAGGGTGACAAGGTCCGTTCCTACCATCTGCTCAAGCATCTGGCGGCCAGGCACCGCGTGTTTCTCGGGACTTTCGTCGATGATCCGGAAGACGAGGCCTATGTCGAAACCGTTCGTTCGCTTTGTTCTGAGTTGCACGTCGTCCGCCTTGAGCCTCGCATGGCGAAGCTGCGCAGTTTGAGCGGCCTGTGGCGGAATGAGGCACTGAGTCTGGGCTACTACCGAGATCAGGGTTTGGCCCACTGGTGTCGGCAATTGGCCAAGCAGCATCACATCGACGCCACGGTGGTGTTTTCCTCTTCCATGGCGCAGTACGCGGAACTGCTTTCCGGTACGCCGCAGTTGGTGGACTTCGTGGATGTCGATTCTGCCAAATGGGCCCAGTACGCGTCGGCCCGTCCCTGGCCGTTGTCGTGGCTCTATCGGAGAGAGGGCGAGCGTTTGCTGGCGTATGAAACCGCGGTGGCTGTGGCCGCGGAGCGTTCCTTCTTCGTCACAGAGAATGAGGCTGCGCTGTTCAAGCGCCTGGCGCCTTCGGCCGCGAGCAAAGTCGATGCGCTCAGCAACGGCGTGGATGCGTCCTTTTTTTCACCCGATCCAGCCCGTGATTGTCCGTTTGGGCGTTCTGCCGCGGAAGGTGAGGAGGCGCCAGTGCTGGTGTTCACGGGGGCGATGGACTACTGGCCCAACATCGATGCGGTCACCTGGTTCGTGGCCGAGGTCTTGCCGGCCTTGTTGCAGAAGTGGCCTGCACTTCGGTTTTATATTGTGGGGCGCAGCCCAACACCCATCGTCGAGGCTTTGGCTTCGCCCCATGTGGTCGTGACCGGCACCGTGCCGGACGTGCGCCCCTATCTGCAACATGCCGGCGTCGTGGTCGCGCCGCTGCGTGTAGCGCGTGGTATTCAGAACAAGATACTGGAAGCCATGGCGATGGCGCGGCCGGTGGTGGCTTCCAGCGTGTGCGTCGAGCCGATTGGTGCGCGCGAAGGGGCAGAACTGCTTTCCGCACGTGAGGCCGAAGATTTCGTGTCTCAGATCGATGGCTTGTTGCGTGCGCCCGAGGTCGCCGACGCCTTGGGGCGAGCGGGCCAGGCGATGGTGCAGCAGCGCTACAGCTGGGATGCCCATCTCGCGGGTATCGATCGTCACCTCGATGCATGCATGCTGAAAGACAACTGATGGATACGCTTGTTTCTCCCGTCTTGAAAAAACAATGGCAGCTGGCATCGATCGCCCTGGTCGCGCTTCTGGCGGTGATTCTGGTGGTGTACCGCGAGACCGGAATGGCCATGGTGACCATCTGGGCCCGTTCCGAAACATTCACCCACGCCTTTCTCGTGCCACCCATCGTGCTCTGGCTGGTGTGGCGCAAACGTGATGAACTCAAGGTGCAGATGCCGACGCCCTGTCTTTTGGCGCTATTGCCTTTGGCCGGGTTTGCGCTGCTGTGGCTGTTGGGTGACCTGGCTGCCGTCAACGCTGTTGCGCAATTTTCGCTGACCGCGCTGCTGGTCTTGGCCGTGGTGACGGTCATCGGCTGGCGTGCCGCGAACGTCATTGCATTTCCTCTGTGCTTTTTGTTTTTTGCCGTGCCGATCGGCGAGTTCATGCTGCCGCAGTTGATGGAGTGGACGGCGAATTTCACCATCGTCGCGCTACGTTTCAGCGGCATTCCGGTGTACCGTGACGGCCTGCAGTTCGTCATACCTTCTGGCCACTGGTCCGTGGTCGAAGCTTGTAGCGGGGTGCGTTATCTGATCGCGTCGATGACGGTGGGCACACTCTTCGCCTACCTGAATTACGAGTCGAACCGGCGTCGCTGGATATTCGTCGGCGTGTCGATACTGGTGCCTATCGCTGCCAACTGGATGAGGGCCTATCTGATCGTGTTGTTGGGTCATCTGTCCGGCAACACGGTGGCGGTGGGGGTCGACCATTTGATCTATGGCTGGCTGTTTTTCGGTGTGGTGATCATGTTGATGTTCATGATCGGCGCGCGCTGGGCAGAGCCACCCATGCCCGCGGTGCTTGCGCCTGTCTTGAAAGCGCGACAAACCGGTTTACGCGCCGGTGTGATGTGGCTGACCGTGGCCGTTGCCGCTGTGGTGGTTGCGCTGCCCCAACTCATCGAATGGAAGACGAGAGGTGTTGAGACGGCGGATGTCCCTTCGTTGGAGGCTCCGGCGGATCTGCCGAACGGCTGGCGGCTGGCATCCAATCTTGATACCAGCTTCAGACCTTCGTTTCACAACGCATCGAGGGAGTTGCTGGCCCAGTACCAGAAGGGCGATGCCGTGGTTGCGGTCTATCTGGCGTACTACCGCAATCAGAGCTACGAGCGTAAGCTTGTGAGTTCCGACAATGTCTTGGTGACCAGCAAGAGCCTGAGCTGGGTATTGTCTTCGACGGGTGTCAGGAGCGCCTTGGTCCAGGGGGGGTCGACGCCGGTTCGTACCGCAGAGTTGCGCAGCATTGGGGCTCTGGGGCCGAGCAATGGTGCGCGCCTTGCGGTATGGCAACTCTATTGGCTCAACGGTGAGCTCACCAGCAGCGACTATTGGGCGAAGGCTTACAGTGCATTTCATCGGCTTCTCGGGCAAGGCGACGATGCGGCTGTCATCGTGATCTCCACCGCCCTGGAGCCAGGGGATAACGCGGATGCAAAACTCGAGGTTTTCATGCGGGACAACTTTTCAACGATTGATGCACTACTCCACAAAATGCGCCACAAGCCCTGATTCACTCATCCTACAATTACCGCACAGCAAAGGAATCTAAATGAGCGTTGTGGCAGTCATCGGTCTGGGTTATGTCGGCCTCCCTCTGGTGGTAGAGTTTTCCAAACATATTCGAACCATCGGATTCGATATTTCCCAGCATAAAGTGGACGCGTGCCAACGCGGCACGGATCCTTCTCGCGAACTTTCGGACGATGACATGCGGGCGGCCACACATGCCGTCTACACGTCCGATCCCAAAGCCCTGGCAGAGGCCGATATCGTCGTGGTGGCGGTGCCGACGCCGGTCGACGAGGCCCACATTCCCGACTTCCGCCCCCTCATTGGCGCCAGCACCAGCGTTGGACGGAACATGAAGCCGGGTGTCACGGTGGTGTATGAGTCCACCGTTTATCCGGGGGCCACTGAAGAGGTGTGCATTCCAGTTCTCGAGCGCGAGTCTGGTCTCAAATGGAAGAAGGATTTCTTCGTCGGCTATTCGCCGGAGCGAATCAATCCAGGCGACAAAGAACACACGCTGACCAAGATTCTCAAGGTGGTTTCGGGCGACAGCCCTGAAACACTGGAAAAAGTGGCGGCCTTGTATGAGCGCATCGTCATTCCGGGCGTGCATCGGGCATCATCCATCAAGGCCGCCGAAGCGGCCAAGGTGATCGAAAACACGCAACGCGACCTGAATATTGCGCTGATGAACGAGTTGGCGATCATCTTCGACAAGATGGGCATCGACACGACCGAAGTCCTGGAAGCCGCGGGTACCAAGTGGAATTTCCTGCGCTTCAAGCCCGGCCTGGTCGGCGGCCACTGCATTGGCGTCGATCCCTACTACCTGACCCACAAGGCCGACATGATCGGCTACCACCCGCAGGTCATTCTGGCCGGGCGGCGCATCAATGACGGCATGGGCAAGTTCATTGCGGAGCAGACCATCAAGCACATGATCGCCTCCGGCAGCTACATCAAGGGCGCCAAGGTCAATGTGCTGGGCCTGACCTTCAAGGAAAACTGCGGTGATTTGCGCAATTCCAAGGTCATCGACATCATCAACGAATTGAAGTCGTATGGTGTCGAAGTGTTCGTGACCGATCCGCAAGCCGAATCCGAAGAAGCCATGCATGAGTATGGTGTACCTCTGGTGGCGTGGGACGATCTGCCGCGGGCCGACGCGATCGTAGCGGCTGTTGCCCACCATGAATATGCCTCGCTGTCCGTGGAAGACTTCAGCAAGAAACTGGTGAAGGGTGGCGCTTTCATCGACGTCAAGTCTGCGTTCGACCGTGAAAGCATCCTGGCCGCGGGCTTCAAGTTCTGGCGCCTGTAGGCCGGAATGTCCGGATTGTTGCCAACCGGTCGGGTCGGTATGCAGGGTGACAGGCGCCCGCTTGCTGTCCATGTGTTGTACAGCTTCGATACCGGTGGCTTGGAGAATGGCGTTGTGAACCTGATCAATCACATGCCGGCGGATGGCTATCGGCATGCGATCATTGCCTTGACCACCATCACCAGCTTTCGTGAGCGGGTGAAGCGCAGCGACGTGGAATACATTGCGCTCAACAAGGCACCGGGGCATGGGATCTGGTTGTACCCCCGCCTTTTCCGCTTGTTCCGAAAGCTGAAGCCGGCGATTGTGCACAGTCGCAATCTCGGTGCGCTGGAGGTGCAGGTTGCCGCCTGGATGGCGGGCGTACCGGTACGGATCCATGGGGAGCATGGGCGCGATGTGGGTGATCTGGATGGCTCGAATCGCACTTACCAGCGTCTGCGTCGGCTCTACCGCCCCTTCATTTCGCATTACGTGGCGCTGTCGCAAGACTTGGCGCACTACTTGACAACCAAGATCGGCGTGGCCGAAGCCAAGGTGGCACAGATCTACAACGGCGTGGACATCACCCGCTTCGTCAACCGGTCCGGCCGCGTCGAACCCATTGCTGGTTGTCCTTTTACGCCGGATGAATATTGGATGGTTGGTACCGTCGGGCGCATGCAGACGGTGAAGGACCAGACCACCCTGGCGCGGGCCTTCATTCGTGCACTTGAAATTCGGCCAGCCCTGCGAAACAATTTGCGCCTTGTGATGGTGGGGGAGGGGCCGCTGAGGGCTCAGGCCTTGGCATTGCTTGAAGCTGCGGGTGTTGCGGATCTGGCGTGGCTGCCCGGCGAGCGCGACGATGTTCCGGCCATCATGCGAGGGCTGCATTGCTTTGTGCTGCCTTCGCTGGCGGAAGGTATTTCGAACACGATTCTGGAGGCGATGGCCAGTGGCCTGCCCGTGATCGCGACAGCGGTCGGTGGCAACGCGGAATTGGTGGCGCATGGCAAGACCGGGGAAATCGTTCCCGCTGACGATCCCGATATGCTGGCGCGCAGCATGGTCCGCCTTGCCGAGGACCCCGTGGGGGCGGCCAGAATGGGCGAGAACGGGCGCGCGGTATGCGAGGCGAAATTCAGCTTGCCGGCCATGGTTGCCGCGTACCAGGGGCTGTATGACCGGCAATTGGGTTTGGCAAGATCTAACGAACGAGTAGGGTAACAACCATGTGTGGCATCACCGGCATTTTCGACACCCGCGGGAAACGTGACTTCGACCCGGCGGTCTTGCATCGCATGAACCAGGCCCAGTTGCACCGCGGTCCCGACGAGGTGGGCGTGCACATGGAGCCTGGCGTCGCTCTGGGGCACCGCCGTCTTTCCATCATCGATCTGTCTACCGGGCAGCAACCGCTTTTTAATGGCGACGGCTCGGTGGTCATCGTCTTCAATGGCGAAATCTACAACTACCTGGAACTGATCCCCGAGTTGCAGGCCTTGGGTTATGTGTTCCGCACCCGCAGCGATACCGAGGTCATCGTGCATGCCTGGGAAGCCTGGGGCGAGAGTTGTGTGAAGCGCCTGCGCGGCATGTTTGCCTTCGCGCTCTGGGACCGCAACACCGAAACCTTTTTCATGGCGCGCGACCGGCTGGCGGTCAAACCCATGTACTACGCCTTGCTGGACGACGGTACCCTGCTTTTCGGCTCGGAATTGAAGGCCTTGCTGGCCCATGGCGGATTGCGCCGCGACATGGACCCCTTGGCCGTCGAAGAGTATTTCGCACTCGGGTATGTCGCAGAGCCGCGCACCATTTTTCGTCAGGCCAAGAAGTTGTCGCCGGCGCACACCTTGACGTTGCGCCGCGGTCAGCCGGTCGGCGAACCCAAGCCCTATTGGGATGTCCGGTTCACCCTGGACAACCCGATCAGCGCGGAAGAGGCCTGCTTCGAACTCGACGAACGGCTCAAGGAATCGGTGCGGCTGCGCATGATTGCCGAGGTGCCGCTCGGGGCGTTTCTCTCCGGCGGTGTCGATTCCAGCGCGGTGGTCGCCACGATGGCGGGGCTGTCCAAGGAGCCGGTCAACACCTGCTCGATCGCTTTCGACGACCCTGCCTTCAACGAGTCCGAATTCGCGCAGATGGTGGCAGACCGTTATGCCACCAACCACCGCGTCGAGACCGTGAAAAGCGACGACTTCGACCTGATCGACGAATTGGCCCGTCTGTACGACGAACCCTATGCCGATAGCTCGGCCATCCCGACCTATCGGGTGTGTCAGCTCGCGCGCAAACACGTCACCGTGGCCTTGTCGGGCGATGGCGGTGATGAAACCTTCGGCGGTTACCGGCGCTACCGCATGCATCTGATGGAAGAAAAGATGCGGGCATCGATTCCTGCGTCGGTGCGTGAGCCGATCTTCAAGACGCTCGGCAAACTCTATCCGAAGGCCGACTGGGCGCCGCGCATGTTCCGCGCCAAGACGACTTTCGAAGGCATGGCGCGCAATTCGGTGGAAGCGTATTTCCACTCGGTGTCGATCCTGCGCGGCCCCATGCGCGAGCAGCTTTTCAGCCCACGTTTCAAGACCGAGCTGGCGGGATACAACGCCCAGGAGGTGTTCAATTATCACGCGGCCCAGGCGGACACCGACGACCCGCTGGCGCTGATTCAGTATTTGGACCTCAAGACTTATCTGGTCGGCGACATCAACACCAAGGTTGATCGCGCCAGCATGGCGCATTCGCTGGAAGTGCGCGAGCCGCTGATGGACCATGAGCTCATCGAGTGGGCGGCCACGCTGCCGTCTTCGCTCAAGATCAATGGACAGGAAGCCAAGTATCTGCTCAAGAAGGCCATGGAGCCCCATCTGCCCAATGACGTTCTTTACCGTCCGAAGATGGGTTTCGCAGTGCCGCTGGCGCGCTGGTTCCGTGGTCCGTTGAAGCAGCGAGTGCGTGATGCCGTGCTCGGCCCACGCCTGGCGGAGACGGGTTGGTTCAATCGCGAATACCTTGAGCATCTCGTCAGTGCCCACGACTCCGGCGCGCGCGATTACAGCGCGCCGCTATGGACCCTGCTGATGTTCGAAGCTTTCCTGCGCAACGTGATGCAGCCTGAAACGACAGTGGCCCTTTCCACGGAAGGCTTGCCGGCATGACGCGGATCCTGCATGTTCTGGACCACTCCATTCCATTGCACAGTGGTTATACGTTTCGCACCCTCTCGATCCTGCGTGAGCAGCGCAAGCTCGGCTGGGAGACTTTTCACCTGACGACGCCCAAGCACACGGCACCGAGCGAAGCGGAAGAAACCGTCGACGGCTGGCATTTCTACCGCACCCTTGTTCCACCAGGAGAGCGTAAATCTCTGCCCGGCGTGGGTGAATTGAAGATGATGAAGCAGGTGGCGCAGCGGCTGCAGGAAGTCGCTGAGCGTGTCCGGCCTGATGTGCTGCACGCCCATTCGCCGGTGCTCAATGCCATTCCAGCTTTGCGGGTGGGCCGGCGCCTGGGCATTCCGGTGGTCTATGAGGTTCGCGCCTTCTGGGAAGACGCGGCGGTCGACCATGGCTCGACCACAGAAGGCAGTGCGCGATACCGTTTTACGCGCTGGCTGGAGACCCGTGCATTGCGCAGTGCCGACCACGTGTTCACCATTTGCGAAGGCTTGAGGAGCGACATCGTGGCGCGCGGCATTGCGTCGGCCAAGGTGACGGTCATTCCCAATGCGGTCGACATCGAGTCCTTCGATCCCGGCGGCATTGCCGACATGGCGCTTAAAGCCGAGTTGGGCCTGGCCGATAACACCGTGCTGGGGTTTATCGGGTCCTTCTATGCCTACGAAGGGCTTGATCTGTTGCTCGAGGCCTTGCCTCGCATCCTCACCGCCTTGCCCGACGTGCGGGTGCTGCTGGTTGGTGGCGGGCCGCAGGACGAAGCGCTCAAGGCCCAGGCCCAGGCGCTCGGTGTGAGCGACAAGGTCATCTTTACCGGACGTGTGCCGCATGCGCAGGTGCAGCGTTACTACGACCTGATCGATGTACTGGCCTATCCGCGGCACTCGATGCGCCTGACCGAACTGGTGACCCCGTTGAAGCCACTGGAGGCAATGGCCCAGGGGCGTTTGCTGGTGGCGTCCGACGTGGGCGGCCACAAGGAATTGATCCGCCACCGCGAGACCGGTTTGCTGTTCAAGGCCGGCAGCGCGGAATCATTGGCCGACACCATCGTCGAACTGGTGCGAGCCAAGCATGAATGGCCCGGACTTCGCGCTGCAGGCCGGCGCTTCGTGGAAACCGAGCGCAATTGGACGGCGAGCATCGCCAACTATCGCCTGCCTTACAAGACTGTCGTTGAAGCGCATGCCGCGCAATTGCGGGCCGCATGAATACCATGCCTTGGCAGTGGCGGCGTGAACAGCTTCTAAGAGCTTATCGACCATGAGAGATATCGTACTGGGCGCCATCCTGTTGGGCCTGATCTGTTATGCCTTCGTGCACCCTTGGGTGGGGGCACTGACCTGGACGTGGATCAGCATCATGAACCCCCACAGCTACAGCTGGACGCTGAACAGCATGCCGATCGCGGCGGCTGTTGCCATTTCGACATTGATTGGCGTCTTGGTCACCAAGGATAAAAAAGAGTTCTTTTTGACCAGGGAAACAGCGGTATTGGTCCTGTTCATGTTCTGGGTGACGCTCACGCTGCCGTTCGGCTTCAATGTCGAATACAGCATCGTCCCCTGGAAGACGATCATCAAGATCGACTTCATGATTCTGGTGGCGCTGATCGTATTGCACACCCGTCAGCACATCATCGGGCTGGCCTGGGTTCTGGCCGGATCGATCGGCTTTTATGGTTTCAAAGGCGGCTTGTTTACCTTGGCCACCGGCGGAAGTTACCGGGTCTGGGGGCCGGACGGCAGCTTCATTGAAGGCAACAATGAAATCGCCCTGGCCTTGGTGATCGTCATCCCCCTGTTTCGCTTTTTGCAGATGAATGTCAAGGGCCGCTTGCTCAAGCATGTCCTGACCGTCGTGATGATCTTGTGTGCGGTTGCCGCGCTGGGCTCACAATCGCGTGGCGCCTTGTTGGCCATTGCCGCCATGGGCGCGGTCATGTGGTGGCGTAGTGACAACAAAGCGGTTTTGGGGGTATTGTTCGCGGTGATGGGGGTTGCCTTGATTGGCTTCATGCCCGACAGCTGGATGAACCGCATGGAGACCATTGGGGACTACCAGGAAGACGGCTCTGCCATGGGGCGGATCAATGCCTGGCAGATGGCCTGGAATCTGGCCAGCCACAACTTCTTCGGGGGAAGTTTCGGCATCTATAACCTCGATGTCTTTAGCCGTTACGCACCGGTCCCCACCGATGTGCATGCGGCGCACAGCATTTACTTTCAGGTGTTGGGAGAGCAGGGGTTCATTGGCCTTTTCATCTTCCTCACGCTTTGGGGATTCGTCTGGGGCTCCGCTGGGCGCATGCGCAAACAAGGCCTGAAGCAGCCGCAGACCCGTTGGGTGTCGGACCTGGGATCCATGTGCCAGGTGAGCCTGGCGGGTTACGCAGTTGGCGGTGCTTTTCTGAGCCTGGCCTACTTCGATTTGCCCTACAACATCCTGATCCTGGTTGTGGCGAGCACGCGTTGGTTGGACCAAAAGCAATGGGTGGTGGAAGAGGCTGAAGAGGCGAAGAAGCTGGCAAACGACGGCGGAAAAAAGAAGCGCAGATCCTGGTTCTTTGGCAAGCCTGCCCGTTGACGCGCCGGCTTGTTTTTCAGTTCTGCAAGGCGCCTGGATTTTTGGGTTTTTTCAGTAGCGTGACGGTGCCCCGGGGGGCGGAAAACTCACGCCGTGGAGAGAGGTCGAGTCCATGGGCGGGCGTTACTGGCGCCGCTTTGCCGATCAGCCTGGAATCGGCCTTCAAGCGGTAACCGGCGTTCGGCGCTTGGCCAAAGTCATTTTTCGATGCGCGGAAGTTGGTGCCTGTGTTTCCCGGCCCTCCGAGATCATCGCCAGCATTGCCGACGAGCAGGTTGTTTTCCGCTCGGACCAGATTGGCCCCTGGGCTCACGCGCAAAAAAATGCCGCCTTGGGGTCTGTCATCCACCAGCGTGTTGTGGATGAGGTACAGCTCGTTGGACGGCCATTTATAGCCTTCGGCTCCATATGAAATCAGGTGGGGATTGTTGGTTCCAGCGCTCTGCTGGATCAGGTTGCCGATGACGTAGGCAATGCCTCCCGCAGGAAATTCCAGCTCGTAGCTGGCTTCGCCATCGGCTTCATCGGTCAATCGGTTGTAGCGGATGTCGTTGAAGGCGGCCCTGCTCTTGAGCAGGTGCCCCATCTTGGCATGGTGGAAATAGCTGCCCATCACCGAGAGGGAGGCGATTTCCCCTGCGTACAGATTGTGGCTTTGGCCGTCGCCGAAGCCGTTGTGGCCGAACTCGCTGTTTTCGATTTCGAGCCGGCTTTCCTTGTTGTTGCTGGTCAAGATACCGTTTTCGTTGCCGATGAAGCTGCAGTCGCGAACGACCAGCCATCCTTTTTCGAATCTGACTCCCGCGCCATTTCGGCTTGGCACCGTGGCGCCGCTGAAGTCGAAACCTTCGATCTGCATCTTGTCGCTGCGGACCACCCAGATCGCCTTGCCCTCTGCCGAGGCGCCGTTGGCGATCAGTCGCACGCGGCCTCCGACGGCCCGTACGGTGATATTGTTTTTGTCCCACACCGCGACGTCGGCGGTGTAGTCCCCGGTGTCCACTTCGACGATGCCGTTATCCCGAACTTGTTTGGCCGCCGCGGAAATGGTTTTGATCTCGCGTGCGGGGCCGACGCGAATGATGTGCTGCTGTTCGTTGCGCGGCGCGGGTTGTGCCAGCGTCGGCAGAGCCGTCCCCGCCATCAACATTGCCATCGCGCAATACAGCGCCGCAACGAAACGGGTCAACATGGTTTCCTTGTTCATGCCTGAATGCGCATGGCCCTGATGGCTACGTCAGTTGATAACGCGGGGCATGGCGCTGCAGCCACTGTTCCAGCATCATCAGAATCCACACCATCTCGCCAAAGTAGCCCGGGTGTTCGGCCAGCCGTACGTCGAGCAGGGACTGGATGAATTCGGGACGGACGATACCCCGGTGCGACAGGCTTTGCAGCGAATCGGTGGCCAGGGCCTTGAGTGCCGCATCGCGCAGCGCCCAGACGCCGAAAGGCAGGCCAAAACCCTGTTTCTTCTTGGTGATGATCTCGTCCGGCAAGAAGCCGCGCAGCGCCTCCTTGAAGAACCAGCGCAGTTTCATGCCTTTGAGCTTGTAGCTGCTGGGCAATGCCATGGAGAAATCGAGAATTTTGCGGTCCAGAAAAGGAAAGCCCACGCCCACTTGCGCCAGGCTGGTAGCCCCCATCACCTTGGGCAGGTCGGTTTCGGCAAGGGTATAGCGCCAGTCGAATGCCAGTTGCGCGTTGACCTCGCTGCATGGCGGCGTCGATTTCCAGACCTGTTGCTGTTGCTGCAAAGGCAGGGTCACATCCACCTGCGACAAGAAGCCTGGCGTCAGGATGTCATGCACGCCCAGCCGCATGACCAGGTTGTACATCTGCAGGCGGTCCGGCATCGGCACCGAGGCTTGTTCCACATAGCTGGCGGCCTTGCCGAACAAGGGCAGTTTGCCGGCGAGCGAAGTACCGAGCAGGGGCTCCATGAGCTTGCGGCGCAATGGGCCTGGCACATGCTGGTACCAGCCGAACACGCGTTGTTTGGCATAACGGGTGTTGCCGCCGAAGAGCTCGTCGCCGCCGTCGCCGGCCAGCAACTTGCTGACGCCATCTTCCTTGGCCATCTTTGCGCAGTAATAAGAAGGCAGGGCCGAGGAGTTGCCAAACGGCTGATCAAAATGTGCCGCCACCGCGGGGATGCTGCGCACCAGGTCCGCAGGCGTGACGTAGTACTCATGGTGCTTGGTCTTGAAGTGCCGGGCTGCGATGCGCGCGAACTCCATCTCGTCATAACCCTCGGCTTCGAAGCCGATGGAGTAGCTCGATGCGGGCGCTGTATTGGCCTGACCGATCATGCCCGCAATCGTGGAGCTGTCGGTGCCGCCACTGAGAAAGCAGGCCGGTTTGCTGCCGTCCAGTTGGTGCCGCACCGAGTCGACAAGCAGGGTCTTGAATTCTGTTTTCAGCGCGTCGAAAGAGGCATCTTTTTTCTCCGCGAATGTCGGCAGCCAATAAGGCGCGACTTCGAGCTGGCCATTCGCCCACACCGCGTAGTGCCCCGGAGGCAGGCGGTACACCCCCTTGAAGATGGTGCGCGGAGAGGGGATGGCGTGGAAATAGAGGTAGTCGAAAATCGCCTGGGGATCGATCTCGGCATCGGCATCGGCCAACTCGTCCGCCCGCGCGGCAAAGCGCAGTTCCGCGTCCACGACGCGATAACACAGCGTCTTGACGGCAAATCGGTCTACCGCCATGACGACCTTGCCCTCGGGCGTGCGCAGGGCAAAGGCAAACTCGCCCTCTACGTCGGCGATGCTTTTCGAAAGTGTGGCGACGCTGGTCGATTCGGCGATGTGTTGCCAGGCTGCCAGGCTGCTCTCGTTGCGAGCGAGGGCGGTCAGCTGGGCATTGAAAAAACGAGGCGTACCGCTGGCCAATGAAGGGCTTTGAATGGACATAAATTAGTGGGGCATGCACAAGGCCACGCCCGTTTTGATTCTTTGACTGGAACGCCGCAGGGTCCATCCACGCTGGACCACCGCGGCAGAACAGAAACCTGCCCGCATGATAGTGGCGTTGCGGCAGGTCGGCGTTTGAATCTCCGATGTCGTCGTGCAATGCTTGATTTGTTCACGGCAAGGCCCGGCAAATGTCCGGCAGTCTCGTGATGCGCGGCGCAGATATTTGCGTTTCGGCGCCCGAGGGCCGCGGAGCCATTTATCATGCGGGCTCTCGCTCCACGCTGAGATGTTCATGCGTCGGAGAACCAACAGACAAAGTCCTGGTGCCTGCGTGAAAAAAATACTGATGATTGCCTACCACTTTCCGCCATTGGCCGGAAGCAGTGGCATCCAACGCACGCTGCGATTTGTGCAACATCTGCCGACGCTCGGCTGGCAGCCCATCGTGTTGACGGCCGACCCGCGCGCCTACGAGCAAACCAGCCAGGACCTGATGAACGACGTGCCGCCGGGCACCTTGGTGCAGCGGGCATTTGCCCTCGATACGGCGCGTCACCTCAATATCAAGGGGCGTTACCCTGGCTGGATGGCCCGTCCCGATCGCTGGATCAGTTGGCGTTTCGACGCCGTGCGCCAGGGCATGCGGCTGATCAAGCAGCATCGGCCGGACGTGATCTGGTCCACCTACCCCATCGCCACGGCACACGTCATCGCGCAGGCGCTGCACCAGAAAACCGGGATCCCCTGGGTGGCCGACTTCCGCGACCCGATGGCGCAGGACGGTTACCCGTCCGATCCCCTGACCTGGCGCAGTTACCAGCGCATCGAGGAAGCGGCACTGCTGCAGGCCCGTTATTCGGTGTTCACCACGCCTGGGGCGGCCCAGATCTACCGGGAGCGTTATCCGGCCGGCGCGGCCCGGGTGCAGGTCCTGGAAAACGGTTATGACGAGGAAAGCTTCGCCGGAGCGGCCGCTACTGCAGACCCGGGGCCGATCCGGGGGGCGCAGACGCCGCTGGTGCTGCTGCACAGCGGCATCATCTACCCTTCGGAGAGGGATCCGACGCAACTGTTCATGGCCTTGCAGAGCTTGTCTGCCAAGGGCGTGCTGAAGCCTGGGGATGTTCGTATCCGCTTTCGGGCCTCGGTCCACGATCGCTTGCTGAATTCGCTCGCGGCCGAATACGGCGTGGCCGATTTCATCGAGATGTGCCCGCCCGTGCCTTACCGCGAAGCCCTGGCCGAAATGTTGTCGGTGGATGCCCTGTTGGTCATGCAGGCCAGCAATTGCAACGCCCAAATTCCCGCCAAGATCTACGAGTACCTGCGCGCCGGCAAACCCATCATCGGCCTGACCGATCCCGTGGGAGACACCGCGGGTGTCTTGCGCGGGGCGGGGCTGGACGCCATCGCGCGGCTCGATTCAGTGGAAGAGATCGAGGCCTTGTTGCCGGCTTTCCTGGCTGCGATACGCGAACAGCGGGCGATCTTGCCGAACGAGGCTGCCGTGCGGCAGGCTTCGCGCCGCGGCAGGTCGGAGTCTCTGGCGCAGTTGCTGGACAGCGCAGTCTTGCCGTAATGGCCCGTGTTTGGGCCGGTCAGGACCGGTTCAGCACGAGCTTCAAAAAAGTCAACGGCAACAAGAGCGTGCCTCTAACGTCCATTCTGGCGTGTGCGGCAAGAAGCTTCAGTGACGTCTTCTTGCAGTGCACGAGGCGGTGCAACAAGTCGCGCGCAAATGCAGCCCTGAGCAGGCCGATGCTTTGCACGACATGGGCCTTTTGGGCCGGCGTCAGCGGAAACTGTTCCAGGGTGGTCTTGCGGTATTTCAGCTCGTTGTGGATGCGCAGCAGGTGTTCGTCGCTGCCCCATCCCGCGCCCGAATAGACATTGACGCCGCGTCCGTACCGCGCTTCGGAGGTGCTTGAAAAGGCGAACTTCGCGCCGCTCTGCGCAAGCGTCATCCAGAACAGATAGTCTTCTCCGGCATTGGTGAATTCCACCTTGAAGCGGTTGCGTCCGTAGGTGCTTGTGCTGTAGACCACGGTGGATGTGCCGATCACGTTGCCATGGATGATCTGGCCCAGCATGTCGCCCTGGTAGGCATGCAGTCCGCTCGGCGCGCCAGGGATTTTGGGGTGATCTTGCGGATGGATTTTTTTTCCGCGCACGAAGGCGCTGACGGTTTGCCCGAGCTGGAAGTGGTCCGCAAAATAGAAGTCGTAGCCGGCCTCCAGTGCGCAGATGGCGCGCGCCAGATGGTCTGGCGTCCACTCGTCATCGGAATCCAGGAAGGCGATATACCGCGTGCCCTGTGGCGCGTTTTCCAGGCCGGTATTGCGGGCTGCGCCGGGGCCGGCGTTTTTCTGCGTGATGATCTGCACGGGGCAGGGCATGGTGCCGGCCTTGGCCAGCTCTTCGGCAGCGGGCACGGGAGAGGCGTCGTCGACGACCATCACATGGATGGGCATCGGGCAATCGCGCTGGCCGGCGATGCTGGCCAGGGCCTTGCTCAGTACGCCAGGGCTTCTCTGGAAATAGGGGATGACGACGGTGATCATGTAGCCTCTGCCGCAGGCGCTTCAGCCTTGGCGCGCCGTGCCAAAGCCATTTGTTTGACCAACGGCCAGCGGTATGACGTGAGGTGATAGAGCGTGCGCTTGTTTTCCGTCCATTTGGTGTGCCATTCCATCAGGCGGCCGTAATACTCCACACGTTGGGTATCGCCTGCGGTGAAGATGTTTTCCACCGCGTCCTGACTGAGCATGAACGCCGGTGAATAGGCCTGGATCGATTCGTCATAGGTCGTCTTCAGGATCACCAGGGTGCCGGCCCGGCGCACACACAGGTTGACCGCGACGGTACGCTCGTCGAACAGGTATTCATACACCACGGCTTCGCCGTGCCGTGCCGCGGTTTCGAGCAATTCGCGGTAGAACCGGCCCTGGTCGTTGTCGAGGTGGATGGCCGTGCCTTTGGCTGCCTTCCAACCCTGGCTCTCCAACTGGCCGTAGCGCGCGATGGCAGGCGCCATGTCTTCGACCGCCGTCCAGGTTCGCAGCTGGGGTGTCACGCCTTCTGTTCCAAGCTTGTTGCGCTGCTTGCGCATGTTCTGGCGCAGGTTTTTGCCGCGTGCGTTCCAGTAGTCTTCGAAGCTGCCCGCAATGTCGATCCAGCCGGTGTCGATGTAGTCGCTGCTGTGCGTTGCGGCGCTGTCGTCTTCGCGGGGGGTGAGCCAGGGGTCGACCTGGGTGATCGACAGCACCAGGCACAGCCCAAGTGGGCCACGTTGCAGGCCGGCTGCCAGTGCGTGCAGAGACCACCGGGCATCGGCAACCCAGGCGCCGAGCGGCAGTTGCGATGGCTGAAAGGTTTGCCAACGGAACTTGGCTTGCGGCACCAGCAGGAACATGGCCGCGACTTCACCGTTGGCGCGGCCAATCAGCAAGCGTTCCGAGCCCGCGCCGAATGTCTTCAGCGCGGCGGTCACGGCCGCCGATGTCATGAAAGGCAGATCGCCGCGGCTGGCATTCAGCCGATCCCACGCCAGCGCGAGCTGCGCATCCTGCGATAGGGTCGACGCGGCAATATTTTTCCAATCAAGGCTGGCAACATGGGCAATAGACATAGGTGATGGCTTTGGTTGGGTATTACGAGAGGCGCTGTGGCGACGATGGCAACACCGGGGCGTTTGCATCGGCGAGCAGCTGCAGCGTGGCCGTGGCGATGCGCGTGACGTCGGCTTCGCTCAAGTCCTGGTGGCATAACAACTGCAGCACGTGCCTGCTCCAGCGCGGGCCGGCGTCGGCCGGGTCTGTCGGGGTTCCGGGCCAGATCCGGTCCCAGCGAAAGACAGGCAGCGACTGGGCTTTCAGCGCATGGTAGATCCGGTCGGCATCGTCGACCCAGAGCGGGAACACATAGGGCGCCACCGAAGTCGACGGTAGTGGAAAAAGCGGTCGCGCTCCTTGCACGTGGGCCAGCAGCCGAGCGTAAACGGCGTAGTTTTTCTGACGCTGCAGGATCACGCGTCCCCTGGGCAGCACGGCCTTCAGCGTCATGGACGCCCATAGCGGTTTTTGCTGGATGCGGCTCATGTCGCAGTCGCGCATCATGTCGTTTTCGCCCGAGCCCGAGCCCGAGCCCGAGGCTGCGCTGGAGGATGCGTCGGGGTCCGCCGGGGCGCGCGCATTTTTGAGCCCGAACAGCAAGGCCAGTCCGCGGTTGAGTCCGGCAAGGCGTTTGTATTTCGTCGCCAACTCGAGCACGTCGATCCAACCCTTGATCTGGGCCTTGGGGGCAGGGCTGACAAGTGTCAGGTCTTCGATGGGCCTGCGTGCGGATGCGACCAGGCCGGCCTCCGGCACGGGGAAGAATTTCGAGAGGCTTGCCGTGGCGAAGTCGCCCCAGGCACCGACCGGTTTTTCGCCTGCCTCGCCGAAGTAGCAATGGGCGCAGTCTTCGATCAGGGCAATGCCGTGTTGGTCGCACCATTGGCGCACCTTGGCCAAGGACCGGGGCAGCCCGAAATAATGGGCCACGATGATCGCCTTGGTTGCCGCGACGGTTTTTGCGTCGATGGCCTCCAATTGCGGCAAACCTTCGGTGTCGATGGCGAAATAGGCGGGGGTCAGCTGCGCCAGCAACACCGGTGCCACCATCGTGGGGCAGTGGTAGGTGGGGACGAGCACCGTGCTGTGCGCCGGCAGTTTCAGCAGCAGCAGGGCCTGGTAGATGGCTGCGCGCCCGCTGGTCGTGAACAGGGTATGGGCCAGCTTCTCGACGCTATGGATGCCGGGGGCGTTTGCGCGTTCGAAGCTCGACCAGTCCAGCACGGGGCCGCGCGGCAAAGGTGGGGAGTCTGACGGCATCGTGGATGGGCTGCGAGGGGCGCGCAATGCGAGTCTTCTATTTACTGGCGGGGGCTACAGGGGCGCTCGCCGCCTGCGCTGCAGGTGCCACAGGTGCCGCAGGTGCAGGGGCATCGCTGGCAGGCGCGGCTGGGGCCGCTGCGGCACGTGGTGGCGCATCCTTCCATTGGCCGGCGGCCTGCAACTGCTGGCGCAATCCGGTTTCAGGAAAGCCGAGTTCTTCGGCGATGTGGGCTTGCGCCAGGGACTTGTCGTACTGTTTGAGGTCGAAATAGACCAGCCCGACGTTGTAGTGGGTGAACGGGTTGTCCTTGGCGTAGGTTTCGGCGATGTCCGTGTGTTGTATGGCCTCGGGTTGGCGCCCATTTTTTGCCAGGAAGGTCGCATACAACAGCCTTGCGGTGGTGTCGTCGGGTTTGAATTGCAACGCGCGGATGAAATAACAGTCCACCGTGTAGTTCATATTCGGCGGCTTTGACGACTTGGTCTTTTCGCCATAACGCATGGCCGCCATCAAGGCCCTGTGATTGTTGGGAAAGGCTCTGAGGGTGTAGTCCAGGTCTCCCCCGAGATAGCCCGATGTGCCCTTGATCAGTGCCTCGACTTCTGGCGTGAAATGGTAGCGCTCCACCCGGTCCAGGGTTTCGCCCTTGTTTGTTCGATAGTCGTAGGGGCCATACCCATTCTGGAGCGACCCGCAATTCGATTCCTGGCCAAAGGCTGGTGCCGCCAGGAAACTCAGCAGCAACACGGACAAGCCTGCGAATGTGCAGCGGGATTTCAACTTGGTTTTTTTGGACATCGGGTTATGAGAAAACATCGTTCTGTCTCCGCGTGTGTCAGGGCGCATGGGCCGGAGCCGCATGCTGGGGGGCAACGCCGAATTGCGTCTCCAGCCAATGCCGGGTCAGATTCTCTACCTGCATTCTGGCTGCGCTGTCTGAAAAAGTATGGTCGGCCTGGGGCAAATCATGGCGCACCAGTCTGGCATGCTGCCAGGCCGAGCGCCAGGTGGCTTCGGTTTGAGCGTACTCGAGAAATTCCTTCGCGGTGTAGTCGTCCCCGCTGAGCAGCAGAAGAATGCCGCCTGGAAATCGGCTCCACGCCTGGGCCATGCGCTGCTGAAATACCGCGGTCTGCGGCGATGGGTTGGCGCGCCGAGTGGCCGTCTGCACATTGCGCAGCAAACCGCTCACGGCGTTCAGCGCTACCTTGCCACTGAAGAGCTTGCCCCAGAATTCCCGTTGCATCAGGCGTTGCGCGTAGTAGTGCTTGACCTGGGTGCGGGCCAGGCTGGCTTCGGAGCGTACCCAAGGGTTCAGCAGGCACAGGCCGGCGACACGGGTGTCCGGTTTTTCGTGGCAGTAGAGCAGGGCGGCCGAGGCGCCGTCGCACAGGCCCCAGAGTGCCACCCGCTGGATGTGCGGCAGTCGTAGCTGCATGGCGTCGATGGCCGCGCCGACGTCCTGGCTGACGCCGAGGAAGTCGCGGGCCTGGCCGCTGCTGTCCCCCATGCCGCGGTAGTCGAAGCGCAGCACGGCGTAACCTGCCGCAGCCAGGGCGCGGGCGAGCAGCACGAACTGGCGGTGACTGCCCGCACGGTATTGCGGTCCTCCAACGATGACCACCACACCGGTTTCGGCCGGACATTCAGGCACGCTGAGGATGCCCAACAGCGATTCTTCGGCGCAGGCAAAAACCAGGGGCTCTTCGGCATAGTGCATGCTCATGCGGCGACTTCTCCGTCGGCAATGGGGTGCTTGGCTGCGTCGGATGGTTCGGCCAATGCAGCCAAAGTCGCCTCGATCAATGCCGGCGCCTCTTCGATTTCTGTGGTCTGCCAAAAGGCAGGTCCGTTGGCGATCTGCGAATGCACCGCCACGCCAGCTTGCTGCCACGAGGCGATGGTATTCGTGGCCACCGGAGTCAAGCCCGCATCTTCCCGGGTCGACAGTTCCAGCCAAACGATGCGTTGAACAGCGCCTGCGGGCTTGAGTGTTGCCAGCTCCAGGCCCTGGGCCAAGCCTGGCGCGAGGGCATAACCTGCGACCTCAGCGGCATGGCCCGAAGCCAGCTGTTGCCGCAGGCCTTCCATGATGGCTTTGGCCTGGCCTCCGAGCATGTCTCCTGCCGCCTTGAGCCGCAGGAATTGCTGGAGCAGCGGCTTGCCCACGGGCGTGGGCGCCCAGAACAGCAGGCTGCACGGGGTGTTGAGTCGTTTGGCACCTTCTACGGCGAGCAGGCAACCGGCGCGCAATCCCCAGATCCACAACGGCGCCGGCCCCCTGGCTTGCAGCCATTGGCCGGCGAAGGCCACGTCGTCGACCCAGCTCTGCCAGGAGGCGTCGCCGAAATCGCCGCCGCTGTCGCCGCAGCCGTGCAGGTCGATCTGCAGCACGGTATAGCCGGCCGCGCACAGCGCGCGGGCCTGCAAGGCCGCCATGCGACGCGACTTGTTCATTTCTTCGGCGAAGGGATGGATGTAGAGCACCAACCCGCGTGGTGCGCTCTCCTGTGCGGCATATAGCTGGCAGAACCTCGGCCCGCCGGGTGTATCGAGAAAGAACGCGTGCGGCGCGACGGGCATGTGTGCGGCGGGCCCTGGTGTCAGGCCGCGAGTTTGCCGCTGACGAAGTCGCTCAACGAACCGACCGATTCGAAGGTGCTGCCATCGATATCGTCGTCGTCCACGACCAGGCCGAATTGTTCTTCCAGGCCGGTGATGAGGGACACCACGGCCATCGAGTCGAGCTCGGGAATGGCACCGAGCAAATGGGTTTCGCGGGTGAACGACGCCGAACGTCCGTTCAGGCTCAGAACCTCATCCAAAAGCCGAATGACTTCTTTCTCCACATCCATGACCCGACTCCCGTTCTTACGTATGCAAACCGGACATTTTACGGGCCTTGTCCATGATGGCTATGCGATACTTTTGGCAGATCACCCTGTTTTGTTGCAGCCACTGCCCAACCGCCATGCCTGAATCCACACTTCTCCCTGAATTGATCGCCGTGGCTGCCGAGCGGACGCCCGAGGCACGTGCACTCACCGATGGCGCGGCCTTCTTGTCCTATGAGGCGCTGGCCTCGGACGTGGCGCATTTCGCCTCCGGCTTGATGGGCCTGGGCTTGCAGCGCGGCGAGCGTGTGGCCATCTATCTCGACAAGCGTTTCGAGACCGTGGTGGCCAGCTTCGGTGCCCCGGCCGCAGGCGCGGTGTTCGTGCCGCTCAATCCGCTGCTCAAGGCCGAGCAGGTGGGCTTCATCTTGCGCGACTGCAATGTCCGGGTGCTGGTGACCTCGCCCGAGCGGCTGGCGCTGCTGGCCGACACGCTGGCCGATTGCCCGGACCTGCGCCATGTGGTGGTGACGGGCGCCGCAAGCCAAAGCCCGGCGCTGCCGGCGGGCCTGAGCTTCACGGCATGGCCCGGGCTGCTGGGTGGCCCGCTGCGGGCGGCGCACCGCGTCATCGACGTGGACATGGCCGCCATCCTCTACACCTCGGGCAGCACCGGCAAACCCAAGGGCGTGGTGCTCTCGCATCGCAACATGGTGGCGGGCGCGAAAAGCGTGGCCTCTTATTTGCACAATCACGCGCAGGACAGCTTGCTTGCCGCGTTGCCGCTGTCGTTCGATGCGGGCTTCAGCCAGCTCACCACGGCCTTCCATTCGGGCGCACGGGTGGTGCTGCTCAACTACCTGATGCCGCGCGACGTGCTCAAGGCCATGGAGCGTGAAAAGGTCACCGGGCTCACCGCCGTGCCGCCGCTGTACATTCAGCTGGCCCAGCTTGAATGGCCCGCGGCCATCGGCGAGCACTTGCGTTATTTCGCCAACACCGGCGGGCGCATGCCGGGCGAGACCCTGGCCCTGCTGCGCCAGCGCGTGCCGCAGGCCAAGCCCTTCCTGATGTATGGGCTGACCGAGGCATTTCGCTCCACCTACCTGCCGCCCGACGAGGTGGACCGCCGCCCCGACTCCATCGGCAAGGCCATCCCCAACGCGGAAATTCTGGTGCTGCGCGAAGACGGCTCGCCCTGTGCCGCCGATGAGCCGGGCGAGCTGGTGCACCGGGGCGCGCTGGTCGGCATGGGCTACTGGAACGACGCCGAAAAAACCGCCGAGCGCTACAAGCTCCTGGCCGCCGATGCGCCAGGCCGCCAGCCCGGCTTGCAACTGCCCGAATACGCGGTGTTCTCCGGCGACACGGTGCGCAAGGACGCGGAAGGCTTTCTGTATTTCATCGGCCGCCGCGACGAGATGATCAAGTCTTCGGGCTACCGCATCAGCCCGACCGAGGTCGAGGAAGTGCTCTATGCCACCCGTCTCGTCGGTGAATGTGTGGCCTTCGGCGTGGAGCATCCATCCTGGGGGCAGGCGATCCAGGTGATCGCCACCGCCCCCGATGGTGCCGCCGGCCTCGACACGGGCGCGCTGCTGGCGGCTTGCCGCGCCCGTATGCCGGCCTATATGGTGCCGGCGGGGGTGGAGGTGGCGGCCGGTCCGCTGCCGCGCAATCCGAACGGCAAGATCGACCGCAAGCTGCTCTCCACCGCCTGGGTCGAGCGCCAAGCCCAATAAGTTTTACAGACGCATCCACATGACAGAACGCACCGCCCCCGTCCACGCTTCGCTGCCCCAGTTTCCCATCAGCGCAGGGGAGCTATTGGTGGGCGGCGAGCGCCTGTCCCTGCTCGCAGCGCGGGTCGGGCAGACGCCGTTTTATGCCTACGACCGCGGCCATCTGCACACCCGTGTGGCCGAACTGCGCGCCGCGCTGCCGGCCAGCGTGAAGCTGCACTACGCGATGAAGGCCAACCCCATGCCCGCGGTGGTGGGCCTGATGGCCGGCCTGGTGGACGGGATCGACGTGGCCTCGGCCGGCGAACTCAAGGTGGCGCTGGACGCTGGCGCCGACCCGCGCGAAATCAGCTTCGCTGGCCCCGGCAAACGCGACATCGAACTGCAGCAGGCGGTGGCGTCTCGTGTGTTGATCAATGTGGAGTCGATGCGCGAGGTGATTCTGCTCGAAGCGATTTCGCAGCGCCTGGGACTGCCGGCGCGCGTGGCCGTACGCGTCAACCCCGACTTCGAGCTCAAGGGCTCGGGCATGAAGATGGGCGGTGGCCCGAAGCAGTTCGGCGTCGACGTGGAAGCCATGCCCGAACTGCTGGCGGCCGTGGGCCGCGCCGGCCTGGCCTTCGAAGGTTTTCACCTGTTCGCGGGGTCGCAGAACCTGCGTGCCGAGTCGATCTGCGAGGCCCAGCAAAAATCGTATGCGCTGGCCGTGCGGCTGGCGCAGCATGCGCCTGCGCCGGTGCGCTTCCTGAATCTCGGCGGCGGCTTCGGCATCCCGTATTTTCCGGGCGAGCAGCGGCTTGACCTGCAGCCCATCGGCGACAACCTTGCCGCGTTGGCCGCACAGGCCCAAACCGAGTTGCCCGAAGCTTCGTTCGTGATCGAGCTCGGCCGTTACCTGGTGGGCGAAGCCGGCATCTATGTGGCCCGGGTGATCGACCGCAAGGTCTCGCGCGGCCAGGTGTTTCTGGTGACCGATGGCGGGCTGCACCACCATCTTTCCGCCTCCGGCAACTTCGGCCAGGTGGTGCGCAAGAATTACCCGGTGACCATCGGCAACAAGGCCGATGCCGTGGTGCGCGAGCAGGCCTCGGTGGTGGGGCCGTTGTGCACGCCGCTCGACCTGCTGGCCGACCGCATGGACCTGCCTGCCGCGGAAGAGGGCGACCTGGTGGTCGTGTTCCAGTCGGGGGCTTATGGCGCCAGCGCCAGCCCGCACGGATTCCTCGGCCATCCGCCCTGCGTCGAGGTGCTGGTTTAACGGCCGCGTGACTGCACGCACCACAGGTACGGGTATCGGTTTCGACCGGGTGGCGGCCGCGCTGCTCACCCTGGCCTGCTTCACCGCGGGCGGATTCGTCGCCCTGCATCACCCGCTGTCGCCGATGCTGGCGCTGGCGGTGTTCTACACACTGAGCCTTGCGACAGCCTGGTGGCCGGGGTTGTGGCTTTTCGCCGTGCCCGCGTCCCTGCCTTTCCTGAATTTTTCGCCCTGGACCGGCTGGCTGATGGTCGACGAGTTCGATCTCATGATGATGGCCTGCCTGGCGGGCGGCTACGGGCGCCTGGCCCTGGCGCCGCGCCATCGCGAGGCTGGCGCCATCCGCTGGCGCCAGCCCGGCTTCTGGTTGCCCGTGGCGCTGGGGTTGACGGGGGCGTTGGCGCTGGGGCGCGGCCTGGCTGGCACCGGCCTGCAGGCGTTCAATTGGTTTGACGGCTACACCGACCCGATGAACAGCCTGCGGCTGGCCAAGAGCCTGCTGTGGGCGGGCCTGGCCATCCCCTTGCTGCGGGACGCCTTGCGGCATGCGCCGCTGTCCACGGGGCACCGCATCGCCGGCGGCATGGCCCTGGGGCTGGCCTGCGTCACCGTGGCCGTGTTGTGGGAGCGGCTGGCCTTTCCGGGCCTGTTCGACTTCACCAGCCGCTACCGCATCACCGCGATGTTCTGGGAGATGCATGTGGGCGGCGCTGCCATCGACGGCTACCTGGCCCTGGCCACGCCCTTCGTGGTCTGGGCCCTGCGCTCGGCGCGCGGCCCCTGGGGCTGGCTGGCCGCTGCGCTGCTGGCCGTGCTCGCCACCTATGCCGGCCTGACGACGTTTTCCCGCGGCGTGTACCTGGCCGTCGCCGCGCCGCTGCTGTTGCTGGGTGGCCTGCTCTGGCTGCAGGCGCGCGGGATCGATGCGCGGGCGGTGTCGCAGCGTTTCTGGCATTGGCTGCGTCCCTCATCCTGGCGCTCGCGCGCCGGCTGGGTGCTGGCGGTGGCCATCATGTCGGAGGTGGTCGGCGTGTTGAGCGGCGGCAGCTACATGGCCGACCGCGTGGCCACGACCGACCGCGATTTCGGCAGCCGCATGGCGCATTGGCAGCGGGGCGTGAGCCTGCTGGCCTCACCGTCCGACTGGCTGCTCGGCAAGGGTCTTGGGCGATTGCCAGCGCTCTACGCGAAAAGCTTCCCGGAGGGCGAACTCTCGGGGCAGGTGCATTGGCGGCAAGATGGTGGCCCCGACGGCCCATCGCATCCTTTCGTCACGGTATCGGGTCCGCAAAGTGATCCCGAGCTGGCCGGGCTTTTCGCGCTGACGCAGCATGTGGCGATCCGCCCGGGCGAACGTTACCGCGTGCGCATGAACGTACGCGTGACGGCCCCGGTCGACATCTACTTGCAGGTCTGCGAGCGGCATCTGCTCTACAACGGTGGCTGCCAGGCCGCCTACACGCGGCTCGAGCCGTCGGCCGAGCCCTGGCAGGACGTGGGGCTGTTCATGCGTGGGCAACTGCTGCGCGGCGGCCCCTGGTATGCGCCGCGGCCGGCGATGTTCACCGTGTCCGTGCTGGACCCTGGCGTTTCAGTGGACATCGACCACATCAGCCTGTTTGCCCACGACGACCAGGAGCGGCTGGTGAACGGCAAATTCGAGTTGGGGCTGGCCCACTGGTTCCCCGCGGCGCAAAGCTATTTCCTGCCTTGGCACATCGACAACCTGTACCTGGAACTGCTGATCGAGCGCGGCCTGCTCGGGCTGGTGCTGACACTGGCGCTGGTGGCTGGCGCGCTGTGGCGCGTGGTGCTGGGGGAGGCCCGCACCCATGTGCTGGCGCCATATCTGGCCGCGTCGCTCAGCGGCGCGATGCTGGTCGGCCTGGTGAGCAGCGTGATGGACGTGCCGCGGGTGGCGTTCCTGCTGTTCTGGCTGGCGTTTCTGGCGCTGCGCCTGCCTGGATCGGCCGGACCGGCCGACACACCCAGGGCCAGCAAGGCTTAACGGGGCGATCAGGGCGGGCCGAAAAGGTGATGTGAAACAATATGGGGGATTCTCCGCTTCCCTTTTTCATTTATTTCCGTCTGACTGATCATGAGCGCATTCAACGAAGAAACTGTCCTGAGCGTGCACCACTGGACCGACCGGTTGTTCACCTTCACCACCACCCGCGACCCTTCGTTGCGCTTCAGCAATGGGCACTTCACCATGATTGGCCTGAAGGGCGACAACGGCAAGCCGCTGCTGCGCGCCTACAGCATCGCCAGCGCCAACTACGAAGAACACCTCGAATTCCTGAGCATCAAGGTGCCTGACGGCCCGCTCACTTCCAAGCTCCAGCACATCAAGGTGGGCGACCCGATCATCGTCGGCCGCAAACCCACCGGCACTCTCGTGACCGATTACCTGCTGCCCGGCAAGCACCTGTACCTGCTGTCGACCGGCACTGGCCTGGCGCCGTTCCTGAGCATCGTGCGCGACCCCGAAACCTACGAGCGCTTCGAACAGGTGATCGTGGTGCACGGTGTGCGCCAGGTGGACGAGCTGGCCTACCACGATATGCTGACCGAGCATCTGCCGGCCCATGAGTTCCTGGGCGAAATGGTGACCAGCAAGCTGCGCTACTACCCCACCGTCACGCGCGAGTCGTACCGCAACATGGGCCGCATCACCGAGCTGCTCGACAACGGCAAGCTGTTCAAGGACCTGGACCTGCCCGAGTTCGATCCGGCGCAAGACCGCGTGATGTTGTGTGGCAGCCCCGGCATGTTGACCGACCTGAAGAAGATGCTCGAAGAACGCGGCTTCAAGGAAGGCAACACGTCCACGCCTGGCGACTTCGTGGTCGAACGTGCTTTTGCCGAAAAATAACCGCCGACTGGACAAAACACGAAAATTCGGTATAGAATAGTGGCTTCGCGGCTGTAGCTCAGTTGGATAGAGTACTTGGCTACGAACCAAGGGGTCGTGGGTTCAATTCCTGCCAGCCGCACCAAAAAGTAAAAACCTGCAATCGCAAGATTGCAGGTTTTTTGCTTTGGGACGCTTGGGGACGGGGGCGGACCGGTCTTTTGTTCGGCATTCATTTTTCGGCTTAAATGTGACCATGAGCAAAGCCTTTACCCGCGAAACCGACTCGGACAACGACGACGACGATCTGGCCTTGCCGCCGCTGCCCGCAGGGGGCAAGAACTACATCACGCCCGCCGGCTACAAACGCCTGCGCGACGAACTGCTCGACCTCATCGACAACGAGCGTCCGAAGATCGTCGAGGTCGTGCATTGGGCTGCAAGCAACGGCGACCGCTCGGAAAACGGCGACTACCACTATGGCAAGAAACGCCTGCGCGAGATCGATCGCCGCATTCGTTTCCTGACCAAGCGCCTCGAGATCGCTGAAGTCGTTGATCCGAGCCTGCACCACGGCAACGACCAGATCTTCTTCGGCGCCACCGTGACCTATGCCGAAGAGTCCGGCCTGGAGCGCACCGTCACCATCTACGGCATCGACGAGGCCGACAATACGCAGGGGCAGGTGAGCTGGGTGTCACCGATCGCGCGCACGCTGATCAAGGCCCACACCGGCGATGTGCTGCGCCTGGCCTCACCGGCCGGCGCACAGGAAATCGAGGTGCTGCGCGTCGAATACCCCGCGCCTGCGGCAAAGGCTTCGTAGGCCGTTCAGGTCGACGGCTTGGCCCGCACCGCGCGCAGCACGAACGGCGTGCGCTTGAGGTGGCGCAGCGCCAACTCAAGCTGCGTACGGTCGCGCACGGCGATCACGAAGCGCAGGTCGCTGGCGTCCTGGCCCTCGTCCTGGCCCATGTCGACATGGGTGATGTCGACCTCGGCCGAGGCCAGCGCCGCAGCCACGCGCGCCAGCACACCTTTGCCGTTGGTCACCGTGATGACGACGCCGGTCTCGAAGGTGCGCACCGGCTCGTCGGCCCAGTCCACCGAGATGAAGCGTTCACTGTCCTTGTACTGCAGCCGCTTGGCGACGGCGCAGTCGTCGGTGTGCACCACCAGGCCTTCGCCGCGACCGAGATAGCCGACGATGCCGTCGCCCGGAATCGGCCGGCAGCAGCGCGCGAACTGTACCGAGGTGTTCTCGCTGCCGTCGAGCACCACCGCACCTTGCGACACGGTTTCATGCGCGGTGTAGCGCTCGCGGCTCAGCAGCAGGGCATCGGGCTTCTCGCCGGATTCGGTGAGCAGCACCATCAGGCGTTTGGCGACGATGCTGGCCACGCGTTTGCCCATGCTGATGTCGGTCAGCAATTCGGCGCGGCTGCGGTTGCCGGTGAAGCGCAGCAATTTGTCCCACAGCGGCTGGTGTTCGCCGTCCACGTCGGGCAGCCGCTCCATGCCTTCGGCGCGCAAGGCCTGGGTGAGCAGTTTCTCGCCAAGGCTTTCGGAATCGGTGAGCGCCATGCTCTTCAGGTGATGGCGGATCTTGGAGCGCGCGCGGCCGGTGCGCACGAAGCCGAGCCAGGCCGGGTTCGGCGCCGACACGGTGGCGGTGATGACCTCGATCACGTCGCCGTTCTTGAGCTCGGTGCGCAGCGGCACCTGCTCGCCATTGATCTTGGCCGCCACCGTGCGGTCGCCCACGTTGCTGTGGATGGCATAGGCGAAGTCGACCACGGTAGCGCCGCGCGGCATGGCCATGATCTGGCTCTTCGGCGTGAAGACGTAGACCGCATCGGGGAACAGGTCGACCTTGACATGGTCCCAGAACTCGGCGGCGTCGCGGGTTTCGTGCTGGATGTCGAGCAGCGACTGCAGCCATTTCGTGCCCAGCCGGTCGGCCATGGCCGCGTCGCCATCACCGGCCTTGTACAGCCAGTGCGCAGCCACGCCGGACTCGGCCACCACATGCATGGCTTCGGTCCGCATCTGGAACTCGACGTTCACGCCGGAAGGGCCGACAAGTGTGGTGTGCAGCGACTGGTAGCCGTTGAGCTTGGCGATCGCGATGTGGTCCTTGAACCGGCCCGGGACCGGCTTGTACATCTGGTGCAGCATGCCGAGCGCGGTGTAGCAATCGATGACGCTGGGCACGATCACCCTGAAGCCGTAGATATCGGTCACCTGGGCGAAGCTCAGGTGTTTGTCTTCCATCTTCTGGTAAATGGAATAGAGCGTTTTCTCGCGCCCGGCGATGCGCACTTTCATGCCTGCGCTGGCGAACGTGGTCTCGACCTCCTGCTGCACCTTCTGGACCAGGTCGCGGCGCCGGCTGCGGGCCTTGGCCACGGCTTTCGACAGGATGTTGTAGCGCCAGGGGCGCAGGTAGCGGAAAGCCAGGTCCTGCAATTCGCGGTAGGTCTGGTTCAGACCGAGCCGGTGCGCGATGGGCGCGTAGATGTCCAGCGTTTCCGATGAAATGCGCGCCCACTTCGCGCGCGGCATGTCGCCCATGGTGCGCATGTTGTGGGTGCGGTCGGCGAGCTTGACCAGGATCACGCGCACGTCGCGGGCCATGGCCAGCAGCATCTTGCGGAAGGACTCGGCCTGGTTTTCCTCGCGGGTCGTGAAATGCAGCTTGTCCAGTTTGGTCAGGCCGTCGACCATTTCCGCTACCGGTGCGCCGAAGCGTTCGATCAGCTCGGGCTTGGTGACGCCGCAGTCTTCGATCGCGTCGTGCAGTAGGGCTGCCATCAGCGCCTGCGCGTCGAGCTTCCAACTGGCGCACTGCGCCGCCACAGCGATCGGGTGGGTGATGTAGGGCTGGCCGCTGTTGCGCAGTTGGCCCAGATGGGCCTCGTCGGCGAAACGGTAGGCCTGGCGCACCTGCTCGATGCTGGCGGCATCCAGGTACTGCAGGCTGTCGATCAGGGCGGCAAAGCTGGCCGCAGCAGCGTTGGCTGCCGCAGGACTGGGGGCTTGGCGCGCCTTTTTGGCACGCGCCACAGGCGTGTCTGTAACTGAAGGGGGGGACGCGTCACTCATGGCTTGAATATAGCGTGGCTACGCCAAAACTATTTCCGCCAACAAAAAAGCACCGCGGGGCGGTGCTTTTGGGCTGCAAGGGATGTGAAGCGACGATCAGCTCGGAACCTTTTTCAGCATTTCCAGGCCGACCTTGCCGGCGGCGATTTCGCGCAGCGCGGTGACCAGGGGCTTGTTCTTGCTTTCGATCTTGGATGCATGGCCCTGGCTCAGCATGCGCGCGCGGTACGTGGCCGCCAGCACCAGCTGGAAGCGGTTGGGGATTTGTTCAAGACAATCTTCGACGGTGATGCGGGCCATGAATTTCTCCGGAAAACTAAAGGGTGCCAGGGGGCGTTAGCTGATGTTCAAGGATTTGAAGGTGTCGCTTCTGGCACGGCGCTGTGCCAGAAATTTGAGCCGTTGGGCATGGACGATGGCTTTCAGGTCGAAAACCGCCCTGTCAAATAACTCGTTGATTATAACGAAGTCGAATTTCGAGGCCTGGGCCATTTCCACGGCAGCGTTTTTCAGGCGCAGTTCGATGACCTCGGGCGTGTCTTCGCCGCGACGCTCCAGGCGTGAGCGCAACTCTTCCCAACTCGGCGGCAGGATGAAGATCAGCACCGCATTCGCAAAAATCTGCTTGATCTGGATCGCGCCCTGGAAGTCGATTTCCAGGATCACGTCGGCGCCTTGCGCGATGCGGTCCTCAATGGCCTTTTTCGAGGTGCCGTAGCGGTTGCCGTGCACCTCGGCCCATTCGAGGAAGGCGTCGCCCTTGACCATCGCGTCGAACTCCTCCGTCGAGGCGAAGAAGTATTCGCGGCCGTGTTTTTCCTGGCCGCGCGGCGCGCGGGTGGTGTGCGAGACCGAGGGTTGCACCTTCGAGTCGAGTTCGAGCAAGGC
>Ga0307514_10000948_pt1 | contig 43803 bp, 25 predicted proteins | sample 16_EM_MG_FD_203088 | JGI IMG/M metagenome (GOLD analysis project Ga0307514, IMG submission 203088) | Populus trichocarpa ectomycorrhiza microbial communities from riparian zone in the Pacific Northwest, United States - 16_EM | ecosystem: Host-associated > Plants > Roots > Unclassified | place...
GAATAGAAATAAGCTTCTATCACTTACAAGGGAGGATGGAGAGGTTGTCGAAGGACACGAGGCAGTCAAATCAGAAGTAATTGCGTACTTCCATCGTGTGTTAGGAGTGGATCAGATGCCTAGGGTTCTGAACGAGGAAGTGATGGAATCGACAATTAACTTGAAACTGTCTTCGACGCAACAACATGTACTAGCACAAGATGTAACAAGGGAGGAGATTAAGCATGCTATGTTTAGTTTGAAGAACAACAAAGCCCCTGGTCTGGATGGCTTTAACGCAGGTTTCTTCAAAAGAATGTGGCACATAGTTGGGGAATATGTAATCAACGCTGTTAGCTCCTTCTTTCAGACTCGTAGAATGCTTAAAGAAATGAATGCTACATCAATTTCCCTTATTCCAAAAGTTGCTAATCCTACGAGGTTGACAGATTTTCGTCCTATATCTTGCTGCAATACAGTGTACAAATGCATCGCTAAGATTTTAGCTGGGAGAATCAAAGCTGTTTTGCCATCCTTAGTAGGTCCGTATCAGACTGCTTTTATCTCTGGACGGAGAATCAGGGACAACATTCTTTTGTCTCAGGAACTAATGAAAGGCTATCATAAATCTACGGGACCTGCTCGTTGTGCTATGAAAGTTGATCTGATGAAGGCTTATGACTCAGTTCAGTGGGATTTCATTGACGCTAAATTAATAAAAATGGGATTCCCTAGAACAGTCATTGATTGGATCATGGTTTGTGTTACATCATGTCAATTCTCTATCAACGCCAATGGTGAGCTTGCAGGTTACTGAGAAATTAATCTCAAATAACTCTTGGTTTTCCTACACAAATAACCCTTGATTTTTCTCAATTTAATTATTGATATACGATAGTTAATTAATCAAAGGTAGATAACAGTAAAAATTATATCTTATATTAATTAATCAACCTTTAGCTTTCAAAATTCACTATAAAATAAAGGTGAAGGAAGATTTTCCAACTCAAATTTCTCAAATTCTGCACATTCTTCCTCACCTCATTTTTAGTATTCTTCTTCTTCTTTTTATACTTGGTTTTCCTCACAAATTTAGAGCTTAGGTTTATCTTGTTGGTAAATATTTGAGTTACATAATATTTGGTTTACCTTGTTTATAAATGCATCTAAACCAAGATGGTGTTGTTGGAATTTTGGGAGACATATTGCAAACATTCTAGTTGCACAAGTAAAGATTATTAAAACTTTAAGAACAAAGAATTCATCATTAACAATGACAAAAGATTCATTACTTTAAAGTGTTTCAACAAGTAAATACCCTTCTTGTTTTAATTTAAGTATAGTTAATTTTATTATTAGCATGCATGCTAGGATATATATATATTACAAATTTGAATATATGTTTAGTATGCATACTAGTATTTTATTATTATTTTTATGTTGAAAGCATGCTTGTCATTAATCATGCTTTTACTTGCTTATAGTTTTAAACAAGTATAAATTATAGGCTTTTGTTAGACATCTTTTGTTTAGTATACCTTGGATGATAAACTAAACATCATTGCTTACCAATCTAATATATATATCTACAAACTTTGATTTACAATCTTAAGGATTTATTCTTTTTATATTCAAATTTGTTTAGTTTACCTTTTGAGAAAAACATTATGAAAATAATAATATAGATTAATTGTGAAAGAGGTTTTTAACATCTTTAAAGTTGAAGTTATTATTTAAGTTCCTTTTAAGTTGCTATATTCTCACATATAGATTTAATTTTATTTCTATATACTTTAATCTATAACATTTTGGTATGTTATGATTTTTTTTGTTTAATTTTAGAAGGTTGCTATATATTTTTGTTTTAAAGTTATAATTTATCTTCTAAAATTATTTTTCATGCTATTTGGATGGTTTGATGCATGTCATAAATCTTATGGATTTATATTTTTCAATAATTAAATTATTAATTGTTTATGATAGTTTATTCTATCTTGCTTATATTATGTAAGATTGGCATCAAAGTTATCTGGTCAGTTTTGTTCACATATATGTTATTGTTTATATAGATAGAAAGTTAGTGCGGTGAATATATACAATCTAAAAAGTTAATCTTTCCTGCGAACTTACTTAGTGAAAATATTACTTACACGATACTATTTTTGTATACGATACAGTTCGTAAGTAAAATAATGATAATTGAATAAATTTCAGTAAACAAAATAAAGCTTAACATAGTAACTCAAGAAAATGAATGATTGTGGATTTTATCTTGCATAATTTAAATATTTTTACTAATTTTTTAATCTTTGAACTTTCAAAATTCACTATAAAAAGGGAGTGAAAAAAGAGTTTCCAATTAAAATTTCTCAAATTCCACTCTCTTCCTCACCTCCTTTTCAGTATTTTTCTTCTCTTTTTTATGCTTTAGTTTCCCTCTCAAATCTAGAGTTTAAGTTTATTTTGTTGAGAGATATTTAAGTTATACAATTTTTAGTTTAGAAACCTTGTTTAGAAGTCTATTTAAAACAAGGTGATGTTGTTGGAATATTGTGAGACATTTTGCAAATATCATAGTTTCACAAGTGAGGAGCAATAAAACAATAAAAGATTCATTGCTTTAAAGTGTTTCAACAAGTAATTATCTTTTTTATTTTAATTTAAGCATAGTTAATTTTATTATTAGTATGCATACAAGTATTTTTTATTTTATATCAATTACAAATTTGAATATTTATTTAGTATACATACTAGTATTTTATTATTATTTTTGTGTTGAAAACATATTTGTCATTAATTCTGCTTTTACATGCTTAGTTATAAACTTGTATAAACTTTAAGTTTTTTTTAATATCTTTTGTTTAGCATGTCTATAAGATAATAAACTAAATTTCTTTACTTCCTGTTCTAATATATATATATATATATATATATATATATATGCGCGCGCGCGCGCGCGTGCTGAGCTGAAGTCATATACGAATTGTACTGGTTAGTGGTTGGAGGGTTATTTTCATACCTCAATTTCTCTATCGGCTACTGCTAGGTGCAGGACAGTTGAGCCATCCTCATCCTTAGAACTGGTAAATCCACTTTCTTTGATTGTCTCTACCAAAAATTTCAAAGCATCTATCTGGTAGTGTTTAACACAGAGATGCAGGATGGCCTCACCTCGTTCAGTCCGGAGAAGAACGGCCTCAGGTTTAGTTTGAACCAATTCTTTCAAGACATCCACTCGGCCTTTGATCACTGCAATATGAAGTGGGCTCTGGCCATCTCGATCTTGAGCATAGCACATGTCAGGGTTGACCAGTAACAGTGCTTTTACTACTTCAAGGTGCCCATTTGCTGTTGCCAAGAGAAGCGTAGATATTCTGCGGAAATCTAGTTCTTTAGCAAACACAGGTGTTTGACTTGAAATATTTCTTTTAAATTCCAAGTGTCCAAGCATGGCAGATATGTGCAGAGGTGTCTCTGCAAAACAATCTCTAGTAAATCCATCAAGAACAAGCTTATCCTCTTCAAGCAATCTCTGCAAAGAATTTGCTTCGGAGGTTAATGGGGTCCCCATAGTTGTTATGTTTAAGATTTCAGTAGTTTAGTTGAATTAATGTCTCAGAAGCTGATGATGTGAAGCCTGCTTATGTGGAGCTGAAAAGATTTTTAGATTTAATAAAACATTTGCTGATTTGAAATTGTCAAAATCTGTTAGGATTGATATAAATCTTTTTTATTTTGTTATGATTTTTTTTTTCTGTTACGTAACAACAACAAATTTAGCTGCTTGTTACTTGCATTTCGGTTTTTTCAAGTTGCTTAAATAAGACCTCTAATGATCAATAAAATGTGAGGAAGTTTCAGAATAAATGTATTAATTACTGGTCTCTGCATTTTATTCTGTCAAAATCCAACGTTGACGAGCTAGATATGAGCATAGAGGAGTTCCCTAAAACATGGTCAGCATGAAAATGAGTGACATGTACGTCAATTGTTGCAGTAATTGTACAAGAAAAGAAAACGAAATCTTGTATTATGAAAGAAATAATTTTGAATTAACATTCATAAAACAAGAAAAAAAGAAGTGACGCAGATAGATGTGGGATTGAAAGGTGATTGTGCTGATTGTAATGAGGCCATTCTAAGGGATTGTGATCAGAATTTCTGCGTTGGCTTGGCTGGCGTACCATATTAGACGTTTTCTTTACTCGGTGCAAGTGATCCAATCAGAAATAAGAAACATTAGGACGCGATAATATATTGAAGATAAATTTTTTTGAGTTGTTCGAACATCTCCATCTAGCATTTAAGAAACCATAGAAACTTTAGCATTCGATTATATGTTCAAATGAAAGGTTTTAATGTTTCAACTTTACTATTAAGAAATCTTAGCATTTGTCGTCATACATTAAACTGAAAGGTTTTAACGTTGTCAAATCAAGTTGAGTTGTTCAAACTCCCCCCATCTAATGCTATTGCAATTAAGAAATGTTATCTTGAAGCTACTGGTTGTCGATTAAGACAAGGTGCATCATAGATCAGCCTATAAACACTAACAAGGAGCAGAGACCTATTATATGTTAACTTGATCTTGAAAGAAGTAATGAATGTATTTGTTTTAAAGGTTTCAAATAAGTTAGATTTAAAGGATTTATTTGAGCATCAAAAAGAGATCTTAGTACATCTTATCCATGCATAAAAGATGTTCAATCCCATCTTATTTGGGCCTTGAGATGAGGAGAAAACATAATTAAAAAAATAAAAGAATCCAAGCTGACTTAGAAAACAAAGTGACGGCAAGGCTTTCTAATTATACAAGGAGATTATTTCAACAACTTTAATTGTGCTTTCTAGTATTAGAAGGATCCTAAGAGGTAGCAAAAGAAATGAATTAATACCAGCAATTAAATTTCCTTTCAAAAGAAGTAAAAAACATAAATCTGAGATCAAAATCCTACTACAACTTGAAAAAAACATGGGCGGCTACCTTTCCTTTAGTTTCTAAGATTTATGGGCTGCACGGAAGGCTATAAATAAGCCTTGAATCAGTTCTGTAATATTTTCTTTCTTTCTTTCTCTTCTTCTCACGGCGGAACAAGGATTTAATATTATAAGCTTTATTTTATTTTGTTAACTACAATTCAAGACTTGTTTGAGCTTAATTAATACTTTGTTTTCAATTAGTATCCAAGAGTTGTTTGAATCAGGTTATGTGCTTTTCAGTTTAGGGTTTTTAAGTCAATTTTATAAGTGAACCAAATCAATCAACTAGGGTAAATTCATTAGGGTTATATTTTCATATGTATTTAAACCCTTGTAAATCCTAACGATGGGACATTTTGATCAATAAGAATTCATAACATTTTTTTTTCTAACTTTTGTGAAAGTGATTCTTGCATTTTCAGTTTTTCAACAAACTGAATCTGACTTATCGAAGATTAACTAGCTTCATGGCATTATTCGACTTCATTCCAATAGTGTTAATATCTTGGGACAAGTTTTTATTATGTCACACTCTTATCAGAACTATTTCGGGTTTTCAAGATTAGATCTCAATCTTGATTGTGACTTGTATGACCACATGATCACGAGGTTCGCATCAAATTAGGTAAATCATTAACTGTAATTAAGCAACTCTATCAACCTGAAATTAGAAAGGATATTCTCCCATGGGCTGATTGAAGTATATATATTTTTGGATTTTTCAGATAATATTGATGGATTGAAACGTAAGCTATCAAGAATGCTTTCTGTGAATGGAGATGGAACAGATCACTGGGAGGTAATCAGAATGGTGTTTAGTTGTGGTTTTATTGTTGCATGTGCTGAGAGGTTGCAGATTCTCAATGTTTAGGTGGGAGATTGCCTTGGAATGTGGTGGAGGTCTGACTTTGAAACCATGTTGCTTCCATACTTGCCCCATAATGTTAAAGTACCGAAGGTCAGTTCACTGATACTGCTCCTGGAAGTTTTGGTTTCTTAATTCTTAATACTTGTTTCATTATTCAGGAATGCATGAAACTCTACCTTGTGAGATTACCAGAGAGCCGAAAGTTCATTGTACCGAAGAACCTTAAACTGCTTGCAGTTCCTTTATGCCAAGTTCACGAAAATCACAAGGTACAACTCTTTAAAAGGATCCGCAAACATCAATGGTATTTGGATGTCCTTAGAGATCAAGTCAGTGCACAACATTCTATTTTATGGAAGATTTATTTGGCTAGATTTTATCTGGTTTTATTATGTTGTCATTGCATTCAAGTAGTCCTTTCTCAAGAGGGGGCCAGAAGCTTTGGGATATTGATAGGCTGCTGTCTTTCCCTTCAGTCTTTCTTATTGTAGTTTGATCTTCATATTCCATCATTATCTTGTTTCTCCAATTATTATCTGACTGCTCCTAACTGATTCAATCGCCATGAACATTTCTTTGTTAAAATTTCCTAGAGTTGGTCTTCCATTTTCTAACAAATACTAATTAAAATATTTTGTAGACCAGTAATATGAGGAGTTCCCCAGTTGCTATCAAAGGTCTCCTTCAACATCAACTCTTGAAGAGGGACTTGGTCATTGTGTTGAGGATGCTATAAGGTAAATATAGAGGATATCTACTTCTAGTGAAATCTTGAATGGACAGGTTGTAGATACCATATATAGATTTTTAACGTTGTCGGTGTTCATGCTTTGTCATTTGAGCATAACAAGTACAAAGTTACATTTGTTTTCTTTCTTTCTTTTCTGAGTGTGACGGTATTGTTTGGATGTTCGATTACACATGATAGTTCGTCATAAAGTTGTTATTTAATTTATTTTCCAATGATTGGAATTTGTGATAGTACATTTATACTGAGTTTGGCAAAAGGCAAAGGCAAAGGCTTTGATATTGTTTTCTTTATCCATATTATACCATTCAGAGAAATGTGTAAGAATGTTCATTTCATACTAAAATAAAATTTTAATTGAAGCACAGACTCCTTTATAAGAAGTAGATATTATTAACTGTTTCCTTGACGTTAGCGAATCCTGAACTCTGCAATCTTGGCATCCGATAATTATCATCTCTGCTCAGACTGGAAACTAATGTTTTTTTTAATGCTGAAGGAATAGTTTATAAGTTTGAACTGGTTCTTGTCAGGTGTTCAGGGAATGTTCTTTCTAGTTATTTGAGCATGGTGAGGAATTCTCTATGAATTCTACCTATCAGCAGGCTTCTTTCAATGCACTGCTATTTTTCACTTGCTAAATCAAGCTTTTAGGCCGGGTTTTGTCACAGGCCATGTTCCTGTTGGATGCAGTTATTTTGAGCCAACTGCTAATTTTCGACCAGCTAGCTTAAAACTTTTAGGTTTGATTCTTTAAAAATAGAGTTTCTGGCAAAATTTGTGTTGAGTGACAATAGTGATGCAGGTGACTTAAGTATCTGATCGCTGTATGGAAGTTATACTGCTGCACAAACTTGAAGAAGATGTTTCTCTAGATCAAGTAATTATCTGACTCCACTTTAGATCAAATAAAACGTAACCTCGTGGGCATTTGTCTTACCGATATCACCCATGCCGAACAATTTGCATATCTTACCAAGGCTATTTGGAAATGGTTTAGCCGGCTCGCAAATTCCATAGTTGTAAATACTACGTCCTCCAGAGATATTTAAGGTGGTGAGGCTCTGAAGTATTGAAGGAAGAGATAGTTTCCCATTTTTGATATGTACTTCATGTCTGTCTGTTGGGGAACAGAGGCCACTGTTAAAAGAAAGCTTGTGGTTTCGATTGGTCATGACAAAACTAGGCAGATAACTGACAAATTTATAGACATATGTTATGTTAGGTTGAGAACTCAATGGATCAGGTTTCGATTGGTCATGGAAAGCATGAAGATGAATTTTTAATATATCATTTCTTAAACGATGAAATTAAAATAAATAAATTTAAAAATGATAAAAAAAAAAGTAAAATCAACTTGCGTTATCCTATGAAACCAGTGACTTTAATCATGAATCCGAGACTAACCCTATAAAAGTCAAACAAAAAAAACTGTAGAAACAAGGGTTAAAAAAAACATCAGCATAAAAAAAGAAAAAAAGAAAAAGCAAACTTCTTAAACTTGGTTGAATCTCTAAAACTCACATCCTATGAAATCATGGACCCGAGTTGAATCAAGAAGTTTAATTTCCAACTAATTTAATTTTGAAGGAAAAAATCTTTGAAATAAATACCGATTTTAAAACTTGCAAAAAATAGCAATCAAAAGAATAAAAATCAAATTTGATAGAAACAAAAACTCATGAAGGATGAAAATGTAAAAAAAAAAATCTAAAAATTGATCCCTAAATAAAAAAATAGCAATAAAAAAATAAGAATCAAATCTGAGAAATAAAAAAAATAGAAGTGGGTGGAATTGAAAAATATTTGTAATTTTATGACGCAAGAGTTTTTTTAAAATAAAATGTGACTCGGGGTAGAGACGCAGTCACGGAAAAAAGATTGATATATGGACAAACCAAAACAAAAAAGAAACGATAAAAAATGCATGGTTAAAAAAATCATATAGAAGGCAAATAAAAAAAAAACCCTAATCACTAATGATATAAATGTTGAATGATAAAACTTTTAAAAACATCGAAGGGAAAAAAATCAATAAAACTCGGGTGACCCTTCTAAACTTGGGTAAAGGTCTCAAACTTACAAACTATTAAACTTAGACTCGAACTGAATCAAGAAGCTCAATTCTTAACCAATTTAATATTGATTATCCAAAGTAAATTCAACAAATAACAACAATTAAAAAACCCCCAAGAAAACCAGGTCATTTTTAAAATTAGTGAAAAATCCTAGAGAAAATGAATAAATAAAAATGATTTAAAAAATAAACTAGGCAAACACCTTAAACCTGGTCAAATCTTAAAAACTCGCAACTCGTAAAATCCTGGATCCAAATTCAATCAAGTAGCTTTATAATATTTTGAAATAAAAAGAAAGGTTTTAATAGGAAAGGGCAACAATGCCCCTAGAGGAGTAGGTTTGAGGTATAAAAGAATGAGGAACTTTCAGGTAGTCTCACAAAACTTGATAAATATAAATAGGAAAAGGACAAAAAAAGAGTTATCAGATTTTAAAGAGAGAGAGAGAGAACTAGAAAAAAGAAAAAAGAAGAAGAAGAAGAGATAAAAGAAAGGGAAAAGGATTGGAGAAACAAAGTGTTTAAGGTAAGATTTATGTTTTAATGTATAATTGTGGTAAGTTGCTTCGATTTTGATCTTGTTAAGGGACCGGTCGACTAGTTGGCTTGTTTGACTTTGGTCGACTGGTTTGCCTGACTAGTTTTGATCAATCAGTTGGTAGATTTCGGTCGACCGATTGACCAAACAGTAAAGGTTGATCAGTTTTTTTTTTGTTTGAAAAGTTTAGGAAATATTTAGGATCAATCGAGTAGATTCGTCTCACTTTTGTATTTATGTTTTTGTCTAAATTCTTATAGATGTAATCTCTTATTTTTTCTGTTTCGAGTCATTTTTTAGTACGTCTTCTTTTATATTTAGATACTCTTGATACTCAACCTGCTGAACATCAGTAGGACTTTTGTCGATATCTACTTTTGAGTTCTAACTACTTTTGAGTTAGGTGAGTGGATAATATTCTATATGCTAGAGGATTGATATAAATATTTGAATTCTTAATATAAAACTAATCATGCTTCTTAGTAAGTTATATATTGTTTATTATCTTTTGTCAATGGTAAAGGATGATCATTTATTCAAACTAATTTCTTGATACGAGCCATTATGTACTTCTAAATTGATAGCTCCTCATTTGATTGATTGTATATTTTAGCCTTTAAGAAATAATTTTGTTTTGTTTGATTATGATCTTATGGTATGCTAGTTAGAACACTCATGCTAACAAGATAGTGTTTCTTTATGCACATCGTATTTTTGAACCCTTGTTGGTCGAGGGAGTTATCAACCTATGACGACTGATCATCCCACAGTCTGGAGCATCATGCTCATTGCATTTTGATTTTCTGACGAGCCTTACCTTATGATATTTCTTGTTATGATATGTTTCTTAAACTCTATTGTAAGAGCATAAGCCAAATTTATATATATTCCTTATTGATGTATTATTTCATATGTGTATATTGAACATTATCTATTCACTGAGTTGTTGAACTCACCCTCTTGTTACTTATCATTTTCAGGCTTATAACTTCATTGATAGGTTGCTTTTATGGACTTTCAGAATCTGTTCTTTTGTTGTAATTAACATTATTTCGTTATGTCTAGTTAGAGCTCTACAATTACAGAATTTATATTAAGATGTTGATTTATGTTATGGACTTTAGTTTTATGTTATCATTGTTGCGTTTAACTCTGATTGAGTTAATAGGAAGAAAAAGTTTGTATATATGTTTGAGTTCATATAGGTAAGGAACCTGGAGGGAGACCTTATATGTGTGTCGGTCATGGATCTAGGGATCGGGACGTGACAAGTTTATTATGAACCAGTTTAAAAATATAAGTTTTAAAAACTTCTCAAAGCAAAAAAAAAAAAAATAGCAATCAAAAGAATAAAAAGTAAATTTGATAAAAGAAAAACCAAACGATGGTGAAATCATCAAACAAAATCAATTTAAAAAATGATTTTAAACAAAAAAATAGCAATAAAAAAGATGAGCAAATTTGAAAGATGAAAAAAAATATAAAAGGCATATCAATTTTATAAATTATTCAAGATAAAAAAAAATCATAATGAAATGAAAACAGGACCAAATCTAAAGAATCAACAAATTAAAGGGTTATTCTTGAATTTTTAAAGGGTTGGCACAAAAATCTAGATAAAGATAAAAAAAAAGGGAAAATAAGAAATGGCAACTATTACCAAACTGCCGTGAATCTTGGAGCACGCACCACTACATCAGGTCAGGGGTATTAAGACCTTTGAAACACTACCCTAGTTCGGCTACGATTGGTTGTCAAGTAGCCCTACATGCCTCCAAGAATGGTGCGGGGATAGTCCACATGCTGGCGGGTGCATGACGCGTGCCATCAATTTTTTTTGTTTTTATAATTATATTTAATATATGACAATTACAAAAGAGTTCCTAAACAACCTTTAGATCTACAATAAAACCAATATAAAATGACAAAAAAAAACATTTGTGAGAGAGTTAAGTTGATTTTGTTCTTAAGAGTATCAAAGTAATTATACTAGTTTGAAAAAATTAAAAAGACCAAAACATCCCTAAATAATAGACATTGTTTTTTTTTTCAGGGTTAGATTTGTACTTTTACTATGCAAAGAAAAAAAAAACAAAATGATCAATCTAACCCTATAAAATTTATAAAAGAAAATCATGTAATGATAAAGAGACCACCATACTAAATTAAAAGGTTTTTTTTTAGAGAGGGACAATATCATCAAATAACTATTATAACGAATAGTAATGCGGAGTCTTGGGCTATAGCAATTTTTCCTTCACACTTAGTTTTTTTTTTTTTTTTTAATCAGCAAAGTACAGGTACTAAATATACTTAAAAGGCTTTTGGTATTGAGTTTCAAAATTTGACTTGTATGCTTTCATTTACTTGATTTAATATCAATTATTCCTGTCCAGTTCATGGCGTTGCATATTCAAATTCTAATATATTGAAGCCGACAAGGATAAAAGAGATGACTTCGAAACTGGATTGTGTGACTCGCAGCCGGCAAGGGGGCAAATTAATGCCCACTTGCCCAGCACCGAAGAGGCAAGTAGAGCCACCTTCGTTGCTGGTCAAAGAAAGCACTCTGTCGCGCTTTAATTAATTGGTTACGTATGATAAAAAATTAAAAAGAAAAAAAGGAAAATGAAAAATAACTTCATTAAGGTCCCTTTCTATGATGAAACTTGCATTTACATCCCTTGCTGCCGATTCATGCAATAACCTCCACTATTAGTTCTGGTCAACAGACTCTTTAGGAGCCTTTTTTGATAAGACTTTTCAATTTGTGTACGAGAAAAACAAGCCTTTTTTCTTTCTATTTTAAGGAGCTTCATGAGTAGCTTGAAGCAGTATTCGTAGAGGGTACAACATTGCATTTGGTACGGGAGGTTATATGTCATGATTTGAACGGGATTTAACCTTAGCATGTATGTTAAATTAAAAAAAAAAAAAAACCTCTTTAAAAGGGATCAGGTTTCACTTACACGTTACGATCAAAATAATCTTTTTCATGAGATTAATATATTGATCGAAGATAAATCAATTTTTTTATACTTTGATGAAAAATGAAATGCCTTAAAAGCAAAAATAAATAAAATTGAAGTTCAGAAGCTTTTTGATCTTTTAATGTTTTAAATGCACAATAAAATGACTATATTTCTCTTTAAAGCAAAAAAATAAAATTGATGTTCATGGACATTTTAGCTTTTCATCATGGATTTTTCGTTATTATGAATGTTAACAAGGGGCAATTTAGACTTTTAAAAAACATAAATATAATTTAAAAATAAAAAGTTGTTGGCTTGTGACACGCACTCATCAACGAGTGGGAAGCACCCATACTTTTTGAGCTGCGAGTGCATCACCTCCCGATGATCAAACTCCGCCTTCCATGGTGACGTTTGAAATGTTGTGCCATCCTCTTCTCATTGGTTAGGGTGTGTGGATGGCAGAACAATAGTTGGGCTATAATTGATTTTTTTTTTCTTTTCCTCTCTCTTTTCTCTCTCTTTACCTTAATTTTCACACCAGTCCTTCCAAAAAACCAATTGTGTCATCTAGTTTGTATTTTAATCAATTTTGGTCCTCATTCTTTGGATTTTGATTATTATTTGTGCTGCTTTTAATACTTTTTGAAGGGTTTTGTTTTTCTTCTTTTTTCATTTTTTTCATTAAGCATTTTATTTCACTTAATTTTTTTTATCTAATTTTATCCTCATTGTTTTGATTGCTTTTTTTTTTTTTTTATCATTTTCTTGATTATTTATTTTTTAATTTCATACCTCAACATTCTATTTCATTTAATTTTTGTATTCAATTTTGTTTCTCATTCTTTTGATTGCTATTTTTTTATATATTTTCTTAATTTATTTTATTTTTCAATTTAGTCCATCATTATTTTCTTTTATTTAGTTTTTGTATTAGATTTGGTCCGCACTATTTTGATTGCTATTTTTAGTTTTTTTTTTTAATTTTTAATGATTAGGAATTTTTCTTTGTTATTTTTTCATGTTTGCATTCTATTGAATAATCTGATCTCATGACTCAAGTCATTGGTTTCAAATATTAGCCCGATTTAACTTCAGTCTTTTTTACAGGTTCTTTTTTAAAAATTGATTTTTTTTTATTTTCATCATTCAACATTAAGTTATTAGGCTCTAAGCCACGTGATTTTTTTTCTTTTTTTTAGGGTTATCCCGATCTCATATCTCAGGTCAGGGGTTAGTCGAGTTAATCTGGGTTGACTTGGGGGTTTCTTTACTTTTTTAATTAATTATTTTTCAGTTTCGCCTATCATCATTAAGTTTGCTTCAAACTTAACTTACATTGTTTTATTTAATTGCTTCTATATAAAGTTATCTCGATCTCATGATTGAGCTACCAATTTGGCATGTTAGCTAGTGTCATGTTTTTTTTATCCTTCTTAAAAATTGAATTTTTTTTTTCCAATTTTTCCTTCAATGTTTGATTTACTCGTAATTGAGCTTCTAATTTTTTTTCTTCTTTATGAGGTTATTCCATTTTCATTTATTTGTTTCTTTATTATAAATAAAATCATTGAGATCTCTTCAGAATATTTAGAATGTATCTTTTAATAATATTAACAAGCATTCATATTTTTTTATTGGTCATTAGCATTTTTTTTATTGTCATTTGCGCTTTTTAATAACGTTTTTAAATTTGCCGAGATTATTGAACTCATTCAAATTAATAACCCAGGTCTTAGATTTTTCTTGCTCCTTTAAAATTGTTATCATCGCTTCATAATTTTTTTTACATTATAAAAAATTTTACCTGGGCTATAATATCCCAATAACTCAAAGCCGAAATAAATGGTAATTTTTTTTTTGTTAGCCATCATATTCTCAATGCTTCTCATAGTAGCATTCCGAGTGTTAGTACATAGGTTCCATCCATTAGCATGGCATAATACTCATATGATTGCGTAAATTACATCATAAGAAAGAAAGTACTCAATACACATACCACACAACATCATATTTACATATGCATAGGTTCATATTACATTATAATAACATATGCATAAGTTTGCATCCCTATTCGAATATTGTTATAGTTACTAGATTATACAAAAGTGTTGAACGATAATTCTACAACTAGGACATTCGTTCCTATAAAATACATAACACCTAAACATGCGAATACACAGTTCTTTTAAAAATATATGCACCCGTGGATCGGGATTTCGTACGCACATTGATCGTGTGATGTTCCTGTTACAAAAGCAAAATGGATACAAGAATTATAAATAATGTAAACATGATAATAAACAACTAGAAGAATGTTATCGTTACTTTTCGTTATCAACTTAGTGAGTACATTCTTTTTTTTACTTCTCATATGCATATTACAATCCTTATTATTTCGTTCAATGTATTATCTTTACTTAGACGCCCAAACCTCTCCATAGGAGTTGTGGGGCCGAAGTTAAAACATCGGTCAAGGTTAATTACTTTGCTTTAACCCGGTCATCCACCTTGGATGCTTTTAGTTGTAGCTAACGCAATATCCAAACTCGGTCATCCATCTCGGATGTCATTAACCGAAGTTAATCACATGATCAAATCAGTCATCCATCTAGGATGTCATTAGCCAAAGCTACTCATTATATTCATTTCGCCCATCCATGTAGGATGTCATTAGCCAAAGCTTAATCATTATACTCAACCCGGTCATCCATCTAGGATGCCAATAGTTGAAGCTAATCATTATACTCAATCAAGTGTTCCACAAGCGAGTTATTATTTATTACAAGACAACACTAAATCATTCGTAATGAATTCATTCAGAAAATTTATATTATACTAGGAAAGGGTGGAAACCACCTACCTGTTCCTCTTGTGGAGTGCCCTCGTCCGGTCGAAGATTTGATCTTGGTTGTACCACATGACATATTAAATGATCATAATCAACATACTTGTATCAAGCAACCATATAACCATCATCATACATATCCCAAGAATACTCATGTTCACATTCAAGTATTCCACACATTATACAATCATACAATGAACATCATCATATTAAGACATTCTCTTTATTTTAAATGTGACCACTCACGGGCATCCTAGTGTTTAATTCTTGAGTTTCGTAGTGACTTAGATCAGACCGATGAAAAAATCATCACAAGCATTAAATCATTTCTGATATGGAATTCATCAACGAACTAAGCCACTGGTGTCACAGAAAGTTGTCAGCGAAAACTGGGTCGCTGGTGACATATAAATCATCAGCGAAAACTAGTTTGCTAGTGACAGAAATCGTCAGCAAAAACTACTTTAATGGCTGACGTCTGGAATCGTCAGCGAATACATTCACTATCAATTCAGAAATCATCAATGAAAACTGAGTCGCATAGACTCAAAAATCATCAACGAAATTGCTTCCTTGGCTAATGCTTGGATTCATCAGCGCACACACTCACTGTTGACTCGAAAATCATTGACGAAAATTGCGTCGTTGCCAACCCAGAAATCATCAACACGATCCAGTTCTATTATTAGCGCATGAAATCATCAGTGCACATAAGCTATTATTGACTAAAAAATTATTGACAAAAATTGCATCGCTGTTGATCCAGAAATCATCAATGCGATCCAGTTCTACTGTTGGCGCATGAAATCATTAGCGCACATAATCTACTATTGACTCAAAAATTGTTGATGAAAACCGCATAGCTACCTACCTGGAAATCATCAACGCGATTCAATTCTACTACTGGCGCATCAAATCATTAGTGCACATAACTTATTGTTGATTCAGAAATCGTTGATGAAAACTGTGTCACTGCTGACCCAGAAATCATCAACGCAATCCATGTCTCTACCGATTTAGAAATTGTCAGTGATGATTGAGTCACTTTTGTTTTTTACTCTTTCCCTCGGCTAAGCATAAGGTCCACACTAGGTTTTCCCCCTTTATAACTCACCCCTAACCGAGTTTGAACATATACCGAAATCAATTACATTTAAATTTTATCACAAGACCATCAACAATGCACAACCAAATCTCAACATGTATATTCTTCCAAAGAATCCCTTAATCATCACTTCAAGGCCGACACCTAGAGTTGCCACACATATTCATATTATGTTTTCATTGGTAGCACGACAATTTATTAACATAATTTAATAGCAATTTCATACTACATAAGGGTTTCATTTCCGTTCTATGACTTGTTTCCCCTAAGGTGTTCATCATGATATATCCCTTCATGGTTCTCACTTTTTCTATGGTCGGACATTGCTATCCATTTCTCTCTAATTTGTGTATGTGCAATTCATCATTTTTTATCATAAGTATATTCGCAACCATATGCTACAACCATACCTTCATTCACTTGGTTCATAACCATGCAAATTCATCAATCACATAGCAAAATCAAAGCATTAACATCAACATGAATTCAGTTTCAGCACAAATGTGCTCCTAGGAATTCAACAAGGTCATGATCCATGCATTCTATCATTTCATCTCACATTTCATACAAGTTCATTAATCACATGTGTAACAGCCCGACCCAACTTGCCATATATTATCCGCTTTGGGCCTTACCATCCTCACGGTTTTGTTCATGATGACGCAAGCCCACTTCTAAGCCTGATGCCCCAAAACACGTATGACAAGTTAGCGACCAGCACTCTTAATAAGGCCAGTTACCACTTCCTCACCCGCCGATGTGGGATATTACAATCCACCCCCCTTAAGGAGCCCAACGACCCCGTCGGCACAATCGGACAGCCAGTAAGGTCGGCTCTGATACCAAATGTAACAGCCCAACCCAACTTGCCATATATTGTCTGCTTTGGGCCTTACCGCTCTCACGATTTTGTTCATGGTGACTCGAGCCCACTTTTGAGCCTGACGCCTAAAACGCGTATGACAAGTCAACAACCAGCACTCTTAATAAGGCCAGTTACCACTCCCTCACCCGCCGATGTGGGATATTACAACATGTGCAAGGTCAAGACATTAACTTCACCATAGATTCTGTTTTAGCATGTTTTTAGGACTTCAACAAGATCATAATTTAGGCATTTCATCATTTTATTCCACATTCCATTCATTCTTTCAATTTGGTCGGCCCCCCTCTTAGGTTTACACCCTCAAAGTCACTCATATTCACACATATTTCTTTTGTAAAAGTCTGTCCTTGTGTTCTTCTATTCATTATTCTACTTAGAGCTTCACATTTTATCCTTGTATTCTTCTATTCATTATTCTACTTAAAGCTTCACATTTTATCATTCCCGAAAGCATAAGTGCAAGAACCCTAAGCCTTCTACTTTGGGGTTTCATCCTCTTCTTGTCCTGAAATCATGAGGTAGTATCTAGTCAAGGAAGTGATATTCCTCTTACCTCACATTTTTAACAACTCTAGGGAAGGTTTAATGATATTATTCTTCTCTTCCTCTCGGTTTCTTCTTTTTTTTTCCTACTGCAGCAGCCGGTCCTCTAGGCTCCTTTTTGTTTATGGTTTCATTTGCCTCTCTTCTCTCTAACTCTCCCTTCACTCAAACATTCAAGGAAGACAACATGCAACTGGGTTTGGCAGGTTTTTTTTTGGAAGAGAGACTGTTATAGTTGGAGCTGCAGCTGATTTTTTAGGAAAAGAAGAGTCATCTCTTTTTCTCCCTCTTTTATTTATATCACTAAAAAATGTGATGGGGGTGTTAGGGGGCTGATTATTCATGTTCTTATCCCTCTTTTAGGTTATCTTAGAGCTGGTTACTACACCACAATTCCCACCTAGGATAGGTTGGTTTTCCTTCCTCATTTTCCACCTAGAATAGGCCAGTTTGTTCTCCTTAATTCTTGTTTAGCTTAGGCTAGCCTTTTACATAAATTTTTTATTGGGTTTTACATGGCCCATGACGTAATGCTGATCGTCTATCTAGTTCAAACTATATAGGCTACTTTATGACTATGTTGCTTAAAATGATAGTTCAAGAATGTAATCAGAAGTCGCATGATAGTTGGGAGACTTGCTCAAAGTTAACCCAACAACATTATTGGAATTAAAACCCCCACCCAACAATTAGCAAATTACAAATGAGAAGTTTAAGGAAGACGCCATGAAGATAGTTGTTCTTTGACAAGTCAATTTTAGTTCTTTTAAGCCCAAGTTAGGGTTGAGTTGAGCCCTTCTTGCATATGGATTAGGTTGATTATAGGTTACCTCATATATGTTGAAGTCCCCTAGAAATCAGCCTTGCCCCAAATGCTTTAAATAAGCCAATTTAGTGCTTCATTTAGCTTCTTAGCCTTTGACCTTGTGATTTGACCAATTGGCACCTCTAGTGGATCCTTTGTTATAGTGGGTTCATCCGTATCACTTTATCTCACCTCTCTCAAACTAAAGGATCGATATGTGAATAAAATGAATTTTTGGACCAAAACATAAAAGGGTCAAACTAAAGGGATCAAAAATAAGATTTTCCAAAGTATAGAGGTAAAATCGTTGAAAATTGCCCCATAAACAGTAGTGGGAAAAAAAGGCTTTCATTTTTCTCTCAATTTCAAATTTGGTTCTCACATCTTGATTTTTTTTATAAGCAATGAAACCAAAATTTATCATTTAAAATCGAGTATCAAATTAGTGTTAGAATGTTTTTCTAACACCTCAAAAACCTCGTAGAAAGCAAATTAAAACAAATAATCTAGCCTAATTCATATTCAATGCAAGTAAAAGTATGACATTAAAAAAAAAAAAAGTTTGATGATTGGAGTGGGAAAAAAATTTAAGGATAAAAAAAAAGAAACACAATCACAATCAATAGTGTTTCCTCTTGGAAGCTTCATAGTTAAAAAGCCATACATGTTAGGTTTCTTAATTAATTAATTGGTAGAGAAAACTCTAAAAACTTTTATATGTTGTATAAGATCTTTATTTCATTCTTTTCAATTTTGAAGAATATTCTATAAGTTTGTTTAAATACAAAAAAATCTAATTATTAAAATCGTAGTTAAATTGAAAGTCCTAATTCAAATAGCAAAAAGTGTTAATTATTAAACTTGTTTACTAAGATTAAGTGTATTGAAGTTAGTACAATGAATAACTATGAAAAACAAAAATACCATGAATTTAGTGATAGTAGTGAGGAGTATGATATTTATTAAGAACTTTCAAGATTGTAAAAGACATTTTATAATGTCTATATATATTATATGAAGGTTGATAATGAAAAGTGTGAGAGTACTATTATTTAGTGTATTGTATTCCACCAAATCATGTGAGTAGCCCCTCCTCCTCTATCATTCTATTATTGTTTTTTCCAACAAATTTTGTATCAGAGCTTGAGAGTAGATATGGCTTCCAGTAATAACAGTGCTTAGTTTCATATTCCTCATCTTATAAAACAAAACTATGATTTGTGATGTATTCAATACAAGGCACTACTAAGATCACAAGAGTTATGGGAGTTAGTTAAAGATGGTTACACTGAACCAGAATCAACAAGAGAAGAGGCAGCAATGAGTAATATAGAAAGACAAATGTTAAGAGAATCAAGGAAGAATGATAATAAGGCTTTATTCACGATTTATCAAGGACTTGATGAAGCAACTCTTGAGATGGTGGCACCAACAAAGACATCAAAGGAAGCATAGGAAATGCTTAACAAGACTTATAGTGGACTTGAAAAGACAAAAAAAGGTACAGTTGCAAGCATTAAGAGAAGACTTTGAGAAGTTGAATAAAAAAAGTAATAAGATAGATTCAGATTACTTCACAAAAGTAATCTCTTTAATGCACCAGATGAGAGTAAATATGGTGAAAATCATGAATCTCATGGTGCATAAAATCAAAATTTTAATTTCAGAGGTCATGGCAGAAGCAGAGGAAGAGGTCGTGGAGGATATTCAAATTGGAGGAATAATAATGCAAACACACAATGTTATAATTGTAGAGAGTATAATCATTTTGCTTCAGATTGTTCACAATACAAATTTAAAGACAAAAATGTCAACTTTGCTAAAATAGAAACTGATTCTGAAGAACTTGCATTATTGTTGACCTGTGAAAAATTTAATGGCAGCAACTCTAGCACCTGATATCTAGATGCAGGAGCATCAAATCATATGTGTGGTATGAAGGAAGCATTAATTGATATCGATGAAAATTATATAGATAACATTGCCTTTAGAGATCTTTTTCAAAGACTAGTTGAAGGAAAAGGCAGAATTCTTATTAGACTTAAGAATGGTGAGCAAAAGTTCATTTCAGAAGTTTTAATGTTCCAGCATGAAGAATAACATTCTAAGTTTGGGATAGTTTCTGGAGAAAAGCTTTGAAGTGCAGATGAAAGATAAGAATTTGAAGATTTTTGATGAGTCTGGAGCTGTAATTGCTTCAGTTAAAATGACTAGAAACAGGATGTTTCCTCTAGATTAGAGTATATATCTGTCAAAATGTTTTAAGGCAGAAATCTCCAACATGATGAATTTATGGCATCTGTGATATGGACATTTAAACTTTGGATCACTGATGTTGATGGAGAAAAACAAAATGGTTCTTGGAATACCAAAGTTAAAGCATACAAGCAAAATGTGTGAAGTGTGTATAATGGAAAAGTAGCACAGAAAACCATTCCCAAAGAAGAGTTCAAGAGCATCTTAGCCTCTCGACCAGGTGTATTCAGATGTGTGTGGCCCTATTTCGCCTACTTCAATAGGTGGATGCAAGTATTTTCTCACTTTTACTAATGATTTCGGTGGTAAGACATGGATATTTGTATTAAAAGAAAATAAAGAAGTGTTGAGCAACTTCAGGGAGTTTAATAATTTAGTAGAAAAACAAAGTGAGTGCAACCTAAACTCTCTAGGAATAGATAGAAGAGGAGAGTATATATGATTTTGATGTTTATTGTAAAGAAAATGATATTGTTCATCAGCTCACAATGCCACAAACTTCATAACAGAACGGAGTATCAAAGAGAAAAAATAGAACTATAATGAACATGGTTAGATGTATGCTAAAAGAAAAAAACTATCCAACAAAGTTTTGGGGAGATGCAGTTGTATGTGTTGTGTATTTGTTGAATAGATTTCCAATAAAAAGACTTCAGAAGATCACGCTAGAAGAAGCATGGAGCCTGAAGAAACCAAGAGTTGATTATTTGAGAATTTTTGGCAGTGTTGCTTATGCCAAATTTCAATAAGAAAAAAGAACTAAACTTGAAGATAAAAGTCAGAAATGCATATTGCTGTGATATGGAGAAAATTTATATGGTTACAACTTGTACAATCCGATGACAAAGAAGGTGATCATGTCAAGAGATGTGAAGTTTGATAAAGAGCAAGAATGAAACTGGAATTCTGAAGATCAGCCACATAAATTAATTGTAGATGAAGAACAAATTCAGAAAAATAAAGAAGAAATCATGTTAGCTCCATCTCCATCAACTTAAACTAACAGTCATACTGGTCCTTCAAGCTCAATAACAAGAAAGAAAAATAGCATATAAGAGATTTATGATATAACAGAAAGAATCAATTTTGATGATATTAATATGCTTTGCTTGTTTTCAGGAAATGATCCTATTACATTTGAAGAAGCATATCAAGAAGATAAATGGAAAAAAGCAATAAAGAAAGAGATCAATTCCATTATAAAAAATAATACATGGAAATTGACAACACTTCCCAAAGGACACATTGCAATAGGAGTAAAATGGATCTTCAAGACAAAGAGGAATGTAGAAGGAGAAATTGAAAAACATAAAGCCAGATTAATAGTGAAGAGGTAAAGCAACAATATGGAGTTGATTATGAAGATGTTTTTGCTCTAGTAGCAAGAATGAAAATAGTAAGACTGATGATTTCCCTAGCAGATCAGAAAAGATGGAAGATATTTCAGATGGATATAAAGTCAGCATTCTTGAACGGCAACCTTGAAGAGAAAGTTTATGTAGAACAACGAGTTGGCTTTATGGTAAAAGGACAAGAAAAGAAGGTTTGTATATTGAAGAAAGCTCTTTATAGACTTAAATAAGCACCAAGAGTATGAAACTCCAAAATTGATGGTTATCTTTCACAAAAGGATTCACAAGATGTCTTTATGAACATCCATTATATGTGAAGAAAAGTTTACAAGGTAGAGTAATGTTTATTTATTTATCTGTTGATGATATACTTTTCACAAGGGATAATCATACTATGATTCAAGACTTCAAGCAATCCATGGTGAAGGAATTTGAAAAGACAAACTTAGGTCTCATAGCCTGCTTTCTAGGATTAGAGGTGAAGCAGTGCAGCGATTAAATCTTCATTTCACAAGTCAAGTATGCAACAAAAGTTTTGAAGAAATTTGCTATGGAAGATTGTTGTCCAGCAGACAATCCAGTTGAATATGGAACCAAATTAACTAAAGAAGGAGAAGGAGATTTAGTTAATCCTATATACTACAAAAGTATTGTGGGTTGCTTATGTTATTTAACATATACCAGGCCAGACATTTTGTTTGGCGTTAGCTTGATTAGCAGATATATGGAGAAGCCAAGAAGTTCACATTTGAAGACAACAAAGAGGATCCTTTATTTTGTTAAAGGAACTACAAGCTATGGATCATTTTATTCATCTTCACATAATCTTGAAATTACAGGTTATAGTGATAGTGACTGGGCAGGAAACTTGGAAGATAGAAAAAGCCCAACTGTATTTGTATTCTTTATGGGAGAAACAACTTTCACGTGGACATCAAAGAAACAATCTATTGTTGCATTATCCACATGTGAAGCAGAATACATTGTTGTTGCATCGTGTGTGTGTCATACAATATGGCTAAGGAAATTGATGGAAGATTTGCAAAAACAGAGCAAGGCTACACGAATCTTTATTGATAACAAGTCTGCTATAGTACTTGCAAAGAATCCAGTTCATCATGAACGTTCAAAACATATTGATACTCGATTTTACTTCATTAGAGAGCATATAAAAGAAGGCGATATGGAGTTAGCTCATGTCAAAACTCATGAAAAAAAAAATCCAATTCATCATGAATGTTCAAAACATATTGATACTCGATTTCACTTCATTAGAGAGCACATAAAAGAAGGCGATGTGGAGTTAGTTAATGTCAAAATCATGAGCAAATTGCTGACATTTTTTAAAGTCATTGAAGACTCATGCTTTTTGCTATTTGCAGAAAAAGCTTGAAATTATGAAGATGAATGAAACAAGCTTAAGACGGGAGAATGTTAATTATTAAACGTGTTTACTAAGATTAAGTATATTGAAGTTAGTACAATGAATAACCATGAAAAACAGAAATATCATGAATCTAGTGATAGTATTGAAGAGTATGATATTAATTAAAAACTTTCAAGATTGTAAAAGACATTATATATATATATATGGGCTACTCACACGATTTGGTGGGAATACAATACATTAAATAATAGTATATATGTTCCACTATTATTTAATGTATTGTATTCCCACCAAATCGTGTGAGTAGCCCACCCCTCCCCCCCTCTATCATTCTGTTACCATTTTTTCCAACAAATTTGATATCATAGCTTGAGAGTAGATATGGCTTCCAGTAATAACAGTGCTTAGTTTCATATTCCTCATCTTACAAAACAAAATTATGATTTGTCGTGTATTCAATACAAGGCACTACTAAGATCACAAGAGTTATGAGAGTTAGTTGAAGATGGTTACACTGAACCAAAATCAACAAGAGAATAGGTGGCATGAATAATAAAATAATTAAGGATTTTTTTAATACAATAAAATAATTATTCCATGAATAATAAAAAAGGTGCCCCCATGTTAGCCTCCTCTACTTGTGAAAAACAACCTCAAGTTAACTATCAGAAATTACACTCGACCACTTTAAAGAAACAAATACTTTTAATATAACATTGTCACCAATTTATTCATGAGATAACTTGCTCTAAATATCTTTAATCCAATTTTAGCAAAGATATGTTCATGTAGAATTTTTAAATCTTGGCAAAACTTCTCAAGACCTAAAAAAATGAAGATCATATGAAACTATCTTTTGAGATAATGGAAACTTTAGTTGACATGTGTGGTTATCCCTAATAGTAATGTTTTGACCACTAACTAAATTGGTAATTTTAGAAGATTGATCTAACATAAATACATTTGGTTTGAATGATATATCTATACTTAATTTATCTTTGATAATAACTTCAATGTCTTAAGTAATTTCAACAACTTGTTTTGCCTTTTCATTAGTTAGATCTTAACATGTTCATCGACTTTAGATTATCCTTCAAATTCCCCCTACTTCAAGTTCCTATAACTTTTCATCATGTTTAGTGACTTTAGGTTATTCCTCTAAGATTGGTAATAATTATGGCTCTTCAATTTCTTTGAGAACAAAATATATAGATGGAGCAACAAATTTACCATTAAGAACATTAGACACCAAGCCAGAACACTAGGTGTGTGTGATTCAGTAATGGAAACTTTTTTCAACTCTTTTTTTATTATTAACTCAAAGAATTAGTGCCTAAATTAAGTTGCTTCTCCTTTACCTTATAAGCTTTGGGTTTGGTTATCCTTTTAGAGGTATAAACATATAATACCCTATAAGATTTCTAAAAATAAGAAAAATATCTTAATTATAAAAATTATAATTAAATTGAAAGTTCTAATATAAATAGGAAAAGAATTCAAATATAACAAGAAAAATAAACAAAATTTCAAGCAGTAACTTTTGGGCTAAATTTAAGCATGTTCCTAAACTTAGAGAAGTTGTTTTCTTATTTTTATAGGTAATAAGGCCTTTAGAACATTATGAAAAAAAAAAATTATGCACGATCTAAATGTTAGATCAAAAGTTATACTTTGTTTTACTAAACTATACATTGGATTCTTTTGAAACTTCTCAAAACCCAACAATCTTAATAATTAAGAAATACAATAGAAAATAATTATTCCAAGAATAATGAAAAAAGTTCTCCATGTTAAAAATATTTATACATAATTAGCATTGATAGGTAGTTTCATCCTACAAGATCATACAAAAAGAGATAATGCATGTCCTTGCGAAGGTTTGAACTTTTAAGCAAGTGATATATAATTAGTTATAGTATTGATGAGGTTGTTGAAATCCTCACATATATTATGGTTCTTTCAAGGCTATTATAGATTGAAAGGTATAGGAGATTGAGTTTAAGTAACTAAAACACCTATAAAATAGTATTGATGAGGTTGTTGAAATCCTCACATATATTGTGGATCTTTCAAGGCTGTTATGGATTGAAAGGTATAAAAGATTGAGTTTAAGTAACTAGAACACCCATAAAATAATCTCATTTATAGGAGGACACTTTCATGCTTAAGTTAGCACTAATAGTGAAAGAAAATAGCCTTAACAGGTTGTGTTATTTGTGTTTGTAAAGGTTTTCTTTGGAAGAAGTTGATTGCTTACTTTGGGATTTATGACTATTTATATATACTTAAATCCATGTGTCCATGCATTTAAGATGGCCAATGTGCTTGCTACCTAGAGTTTTAGATTAGTTGGGGACAAAGACTAAGAGTGATAATGGGCCATTTAAATGTTGCTTTAGTTTTTTATTTTATGAGTTATATAATATTAATGACAATATCAAAACCAATATTTAAGGATACTTGGTTAAAAGCATGACTTCATTAAATGTGTGTATGTTTTTTTTATTGTCGTTGGTAGCAAATAGACTAGGTTTGACTAGGGATTAGTGTATCTAGGCATAATAGTTGGATTTAAGTGTATCAATTTATCCAATGTAAACCTCAGCCCAAAAATTGGTAAATTAGTGTTAAATAAAAAAAAACCCTTAACTAGAAAATAATAAATTAAAAAGGAAAGTTTTAGTATTGGAGGTGAAAATTCCTAGTAAAATTAGTTAAATCTCATATAAAATAAAGTAATAAAATCGGTACGTGAAATGTTAACTATTAATAATTGTGTAAACTTCTCGATTGAGTAAAATAATTATTTTAAAGAAATTTTTTTTTATAAACATGGGTTCAAAATATTTTGGAATTCTAAATAAATAAATTGTTATTTTACATCAAAATAACATTAACTAGTAGTATAAGTGTCGCATACAATCACAGAGTTTTTAATCGAAAAGGGATGAATGTTTTTAGTGAATTAGTTTGAGAATACTAACGGTTCAAGTAAATAAACAGCATGTAAATGATACAATTCAAGGAATGTTTGAACTAGCAAATTCATTTTTTTGGTGTAAGATTATTTATTATTCAGTTATACGGTATCAAACATAACTTTTAATTCGGTCAATGAATCAGACTAAAATTTTTTAAAGAGCCTCCTACTATGTTGTTCTATCTTGAATTAAAATTTCAGGTCAATTGGAGTTTAGGAAGGGCATACAAATTTACTGGCAGCCAGGAGAAAATATCAAAAAATGACATATGGACCATTAGTGATGGAAAAATTGTAAATAAGACAAAAATCTCTTCTTTTCCCTATATAAACTGACATGCAACTAGAATTAAAAGGAGAAACTATAGCTTATTTTTTCTTCTTCTTCTTGTTCTTCTGCTTCTTCTTAGTTTTTCTTTGGGAAATTGGTCAGTGAGATAGGAAATGAGAGGGAATTAAGGAGAAACTATCTTGGAGGCTAAGAATTTGGTTGAGGAGAGGAGAGAGAGAGAGAGAGAGAGAGTTTTGGCTAGAGAGAGAAAGAGACAAAAGAATTGAAGAAGAAAGGAGTTGAAAGCTAAAGCTTGCAAGGAAATGGTTTTGACACCAAAATTGATTGGTAATGTATCATTTACTATGAATTTTATTGTTGATTGAAGTTTTAAGCAATTTTGAATGAAACTCTCAAATCTTTCAAGTTAGGGTTTTTAGTCAAGATTTAGAGTAATTGCAAAATTGGTTTTAAATAAGTTAACTGGTATGGAATGGGTTGTAATAAGTGTAAAATTATGGAGAAATGAAGAAGGAAAACTTGGTGTTATGGGGATTTAAGGGTCATTCAAATTAGGGAGAAAAAGGAAATTAGTTTAATTGATTCCAATATTTATAAACTTTATGTAATTAATATGTATTGGCATAAGGATAATGGTTTAAGATGAATTTAGTTATTGTATTTGATTATGGTTGATTGGATGATTATGAAGATATTCATGTAATGAACCCGTGAGTATGAATGACTAGTGTTGGGAAAGAATTTTGTGTGTGTGATTTAATGTAACTAGTGTGATAATTATAAATGTTGAAATTATTTTCAAATTCTTGTTTAGAAGCATGTTTAATTATATGAATGAATAAGTTATATACATAACATGAGTTTGTTGTAGCAATGTATGATTTAGGATGTGTGTAGTGTGTTGCATTGAAAATGTCATATATAGAAAGGAATGGTGTCCAAATTGTGTGAATGGTTAAATGAAAAAATGAAGTAGAATGTTTTATGGAATGGATGTTTGGCATGTTGTGATGTATGTGTTGGAAAAGTAGAGAGTAGATAAATTGTATAGACTATGATGTTTTATATGCTTGACAAAAATGAGTAAATATTTACAATGAATTGGTATGTGAAACATGAATATTATTATTGGATGGTGAGGTGTTCAGCATTAATTTTGGAACTTGGAAACGAAATAGACCTAAGTGAGGATTTAATGAAATAAAGTGGAAATTGATTTATGGAATTAGATATTAATTCAAGTTTGAAGTGTGTGTGGATATTAAGTTGAAACCTTTGATGTTAAAAGTGTAGATTGAATGAAATTAAAATAAAGAGCTTAATAGATGTTTAGAAATTTATAGGAATGCTTGAGATTAGTGTTGAACGTTTTATATATATATATATATTGAATTATTGAAATGTGTGAAACTATGTGTTAGGTTAAATTGATTTTTAAACAAATGGTTGGATGTGTAGGGTTAAACAAGCCATGGTTTTTGTTTAGGAGTTGTAAGAGAAGTACCCGAAGTGCGATTTAACTTCTTGGGAGTTGAACAACAAGAGCTCAAGGTAAGAGATTGCCCTCTCTTGCTCTTTTTATTTTAATAATTTAAAATGCTTTGATAGTTGTTCGATTTGCAATGAATATTTAATTATGTTGCATGTAATTACAAAAATATATGAGTTTACATGTTAAATTGTAATAATTCACAACAACAATAACCAATACATATATAATTGTGAACAATTAAAATGGCATATATCCATTGAAAGAAATTAGAAACAATTGTAACATTATAAAGCAATGTATGAATTTTAATTAGACCATAACAATGAATTTGATAAGAACATAGTTGGCCCTGTGATAGGGACTATGGAATTAGTTGGCCGAGGATGACAACTAAGAGAATTATTGTTTACTTAGTCAGCTCTGTAATGAGATTAAAGTTATGGAATGGATTACTTAGTCGATTGGTCGGGGATGACAATTAAGATAATTATTGTTTACTTAGTCAACTGTGTAATGAGATTAAGGTTATGGAATGAATTACTTAGTCGACTGTGTAACAGAACTAAGGTTATGGAATTAATTATTTAGTTAGTCGTGTAACGGGACTAAGGTTATGGAATTGTTTACTTAGATGGCTATGTAACAAGATTGTGGTTATAGAATTAATTACATAATTGATAACGTAACGAGTCTAAGGTTATGGAACATACTACTTAGTTGACCGTGTGGATGGTGACTAAGGTTATGAACAAGATACTTAGTCAGTTATATGGACATGACTAAGGTTATGATTATAGAAAAAAAAATGATATGAAAGGAAATAGGATTTTCATGATGGGAGTTTAATAATTACCAATTAAATGTACCACAATAGAAAATTTTAATGCATTAAATGCAAAACAACCACAACGATAGGATTTAATTAAATAGACTACAACAATAGAATTTAATATATTAAATGGGAAATAAACACAATGGTGGGATTTAATTAAAAAGTCCGCAACTGCAGGATTTAATATGTGAAATGATAATTAACAATAATGGTGGGACTTAATTAAATGGGCCGCAACAAAGAATTTAATACTTAAAATTAGAATTAACCACAATGATGAGATTTAATTAAATGGATCGCGACAATGGAATATAATACATGAAATGGGAATTAACCAGAATGATGGGGTTTAAATTAAATGGATGGCAAAGGCAGAGTGTAATTTGTAAAATTAATTAATTAATTAAATTGACCACAATGATGGAATTTAATATTTAAAAATTAATTTGGTCACAACAACAAGTCTAGATTAAAGAATATTTAAGGTAGAGAAAAATTTAAAAATAAAATAATAATTTAATGTGCCTAACATGGACTCAATGAATATTTAAAATGGAAGGATATTTGACAGAGCCATTAATAGGCATGAGAACTATTTACATGGAAAAAAATATTATGATGTGCATGAATGGGCATGAGAAATATTTGAATTAGAAAAATATTATATGATCCTATAAATGGGCATGAAAAATATTGGAACTTGTCATAAATGGATATAAGAAATATTTAAGTTGGAAAGAAACATTGGAAAGTACCATATATAGGTCTAGGAAATATTCAAAATAAAAAATATATATTTGAATGAGCTAGGATGTAGAGTACATGAGAATGGAAAAAATATATATGTATAAGCTATAAATGGATTGAAAGCATATTGAATTTGAAAATTTATATGGATGATTCAGAATAAATATAATAAACATGAAATTGAAATTAATATTGATGAAATATAATGGATGTTGAAATGAACTAACAAAACTAGTTGACTAAAATTGAATAAATGCTTGTGAAAGCCGAGAAGGCAGATAATTAAAATTAAGAGATAAAATGTGGCATGAACTAAATATATTTGTTAGATGAGAAGGGATACATATAAAATATGATGTGGAAAGGGAATATGTTATTGAAAAGTTACAATAAATTCAATGAACATAAAAGAAATGAGTGAAAAAAATCATATTGAGATGAGCTATGGAGCAAATGTTAAATCAAGAAGTTGTAACATGTATAATGATAATAGTATAATCTATTTAATGAAAAAGAAGAGTTCATCAATAAATGATAAGGAAATATTAAATTGAAAATGACACAAATTGATGTGCTTGTAGAATGGAATAATGATATTGGTTATATTCATGTAGTTGTAAAATGTAGTAATGATGATGAGGTAAATACTTATGGTATTTATGAACTTGTGTGTTTTACATGTGTTTCTTTGGAAGGCCTTAGTTCTCATAAAAAGGTTAGTGAGCTGTTTGGTCATTCCTATTAGATAGGTACTAGTATTCTTTAACGATTGTATTGAAATCAAACTTATGCATGGAATTTTTTAAAGGTTGTAACCACACTAACATGTAAGTACAAATAGTATATCAATGTACTTGTAGATTAAATGAATGAATGGTGAATCAGATATTATCCTTAATAAAAAAACAATTACACCTAAATTTCACATATATGATAATTAGAAAGAAAATAAGTGTCTGAAAAGTTCTAGGCGTTACATCCAGGGTTAGGTCTTTATAGGTTTAAATGTATCAGCCCATTCATTCATCATAGATTTAGGTTTATCAGCCCTTTTTAGGGTTCGGTCTCTATAGAATTTCAGTGAGCTTCTTATCTAGAGATATTGCTTTTTTAAGCCTTATAGACACCCTAGGTCCAATTTGGTAAGTTTTGTATGAGAACTAAATTTCATCTCTCATCAGTTATCCCCATATCTCAAAGTGAGGTTCACTTAGTTTGAAATAAAATAATTTTCTTAAATGATGTAATTTGAGCAGTTCACGACTTTGAAGATAAGATAAATAAGTTTTAATTTTTGCCTCCTTTTTTGAAGAGTTAACTAGAAGGACTAGGACTTTAGAAAGTGGCATATAATCCCTAGTATGTGAAACAATTAGGAAAAGATGGATGATACATATTCATGGTTGGATGATTAGCCAAAGTACTTCCTTAGATGACTAAAAAGCTATCTGGGATGACTTTAAATTTTTTATGATTTATTCTAAATGGTATAATGCCTTTATATATAAGCATGATGTAACCATACATTTATAGAAGAGCATTGCTTTTATATCTAGTAATGAGGTTATGGAGAAAGCTCATATAAAAAATGTGTTTGAAGTGCATTACAACCATAAAACAATTGTGGCTCTTATATAAGGAAAGACTTGCACAACTAAAGGAAGTCCTCTTGAGACTTAAGACCCTTTATATAGTCTTGTTCATACATGGGATTGTTGTGAAACAATATCTTAGAAAATACATAGGGTTAGTATAAAGTTCATGCCTAATGTATAGGCTTTGCCTTCTATAAGATGTAAGTCCACAAATACTGAAGAGGAAGTTGAAATAGGTGTTTTAAACCTTAGTTTAACAATTCAGTTTTAGATCAATTCACCATAAGATACATAAGCACACCCACAATAACCCTTTTAATCACACAACAATATAAAGCGTACAACCACAATAATATTTATCACACACACACACGGCAATGGTTTGCTAAAACACAATCCATACAGCAACACTAGGAAGTAATAGTGCAAAAAGTAAAGAGACATGGAAGTGTGATATATGTAGATTTTGTAGTGGTTTAGCTTTAATCACCTACTACATTCTCTAAGCAGTAAGCTTAAGATTCTATTATGGTTGTCAGATAAACTGATGCTAATAGTACCACTCAAGGTTCTAGTCAAGTAACAACTATCACATTATCTCAATCATGGTTAGGATATGTACATGCATGTAATTAGGAAGAACACGTTTAAAAAAGATTACAATTGCTTATACCATTAAGAAATTTTATATTTAACAATGGGAAGTGGCGCAAAGCATCTACCTAGTGTCTGCGCTCGAGCACTGATCCCCTGCTGCTGAATGGATCCCACGACTTCTTTTTTACCAACAAACATCCAATCATCAGCATGTATTTTAATAAATAAAAAACCAATACTCCTTTGAATACAAGTTTTAACATAGTAAGGTTTCTACCCTTTTTTTTTTTACCATTTCACATTGGCATAACCAATCGGTTGACCGGATAATACTAAATTTCATTGGTGTTCTTAACAATCGAACAAATAATCAACCAATTTGATCAACCAAATTAAACAACAGCAAATTTTATTATTCCTCCTATCAATCGATCGACCGGATCATTTGGTAATCCTAAATGGTCGATCGGTTTATGTAGTAAATCAAATATCTATTCAGGTTTTCATAAAATTAGTTTCTTACCCATCCATTTCCTACCTATACTAACACAATTTAACCTAAATTCCATAACAATTTGAACCAATTCAATTCAATTCATTTCCTATTTTCTAAGTCTAGGGGAACATGATTTTCTTTAAATATTCCATAATCATTATATTACCCATTAGTTTTTTTCATATCTAAGAAAATAATTCCAAACTAAGATTACCATTACAACAATTCAACCTATATAACTCAACATTCCATAATATATACACAACACAATAACTTCAAAACACATTAGAATTTAATTGAAACATATTAGGGGTAGTTTTGATCTCCTAATAACAAGAATCTAAGAAGAAATTGCAAGAAATAATCCAAATTTTCTTCACCTTCTCCTCTTTCTCCTTGTAATTCCCAATTCGACCTTTTTTCTAAGCTTAAAACCCCATTTAAATATTTTCTTAATTCATTAAAAAAAATCCTTTTGATTTACTAATCTAACTTGAAATTACACCTTTTCTCTTATAATTTTGGTGAAAAAAATGAAAGAATCCTAAACCCCTTCTTTTCTCTTTAAACCGTCAGTTATTGGCCAATATAGAGCCATATATATAGTCCTAAAATTAAGTTATTTATAAAAATTCTCTTATATTTGACTCATATGTTTTATTTTTCTTTTAACCGGATACTTTGACTTGAACCACTTTTAAAATATTGCACTTAAAAGTTTATTTAATAAAAATTTCTTTCCAATTTTTTTTTCCGTTCTAAATTGTACATTAACTCATTTTGTTAACAAGTTTTATTTTCAATATTTTTATTAACACCGTAAAATTTTAAATTGGTGGTTTACATTAAGGATTACCGACAAGTCTTAATGTTGCGATAAAAACTTGGAACCACATTGATTAGATATTATTCTTCAATGGACTAATTTTACTCTTAAAACCAACCTCATATACCTAAGATACTATTCTAAAATGTTTGCCCTAAAATACCTTTTTTCTATACCACCAAAAGGAAGTTCAGCTTCCATTCCCCAAACTATTAAAAAACAAAAATTATTTTTTTGTCTTTTCTTTTTTGTTGGATCTTTAGAAAGGAATTTAAATTTAGCTCTGGGCTAAGGTTCTAGTCGAAAAGGAAATAGGATCTTTATTTGAATACCGTCTGTTAACCAGTTTTTCAGAAATTATGTTTCTGATAATTGAACTCCATTATAGGTGCATTTAACATGCATTTCTCTATTCCAATCCTTTAAATCCTCGGACCATTCAGGAATTTGAAATAATAGCATACGAATGATATTTTTAGCTATTATTAATGAAGGCAATAGAATATATTTTCGAAGAATTGATTGAATTATTGAAACACAACCTCTTATTGCTTGAGCAAAAATAATGCTATCCCAGGTTTTGGCTATTTCTATACATACTTTTTCTTCTATTTTGTCTTCTTCTCATCTGTTTTTGTTCTCTTATTTTTCTTTTTTGTCACTTTCTTTTGTTTTTTCTTTTGTATAAGTAGAATCTGAAATTGTGAATTCTGCGTTGAAAACACAGAGACAAGGGGCTGGTCTTTGAATAGAAAAAAGAGTGGATCTGCAGGGTCCCAAATGAATTGGCTTATTCGAAAAATGCCTTGTTCTTTGGAAGATCTATCTCGTATCTAGTACTGCATGGTTCCATTCTACAAGAACTCTGAATCATTCTCTTGAATCTCATCCTCTTGAAGCTCATCCTCTTCATCATAAATGATCCGCTTACCCCGAAATGACCTGGCCCATTAGGGAAATCCCAATGAATTGGGCCTTTCGATATAATCAAATAGAAAGCCCCAAGGGCTCTATATTCTAGGAGCTCAAACTATGTGATTAAATAAATCCTCCTCTATCTGTTGTGGGTCGAGGATTCCTTCTACTTCCCCTTCTTCAAACTCTGATTCATATTTTTCATATAGCTCGTCCTCGAGAAAGGATAGATGAAATCAAACTAAAATTAAATAAGTAAAATAACAATAACTAATCTCTTAATCTCCCATCAATGTCCAAGAGTACAAGCATTATAAACAAGAATACAATCAAGAAGGATACATAACATAAATTTTCATGAATTTATTTACATGCAAACTTCAAAACTCAATTAATCATTGAGACTTAAATGAAATCTATGTCATGCCAAAGTGAAAGGTCCTCTCATTGATATACACTCCAACACTCATATATTTAGGGCTTATATGTTTAGATCTCTCAAATTCAATCAATGAATATGTTCCACCATAAGCTTGTTCTTCAATCTTATCTCCATTACTAAAATATTACAAGCAATGCATGAATCAAAAGGTCTTACTTTTTTGTTGTAATTGGGCTAAAATTAAGGTGAGGTAAAAGAAAGGAAAAGAAAAGGCTAAAACCAAAGGAAATAAAGCATTCTAAAAAAATGAGCTTTTGAAACAAGATATCAAAGCACATAAATTTTTCATCTTTAATCACCAATGCTTAACTTCTTTTGATATCAAGCTCCATCAACATAAAATCTTAAGAACACAAAGGAACACTTTTCTTTTCTATTCTTTTCTTTTCCTTTCCTTTTCGTTTTCTTCTTTTTTTCTTTTTTTTTAACCTTTGGCAACTTTGCCCATCTTTCATCAAGCATCACTTTTTTTCATTTCTTTTCACATAATTTCCAACCATGATCCATGAGATATCAATAAGTATATGCTCTACTAATCCTTAGCCAGAGTAAAAGGAAAACATATAAAAAGTTAAGGCTTACATATGGGTAAAGAAAAAAAAAGATAAACAAGCTCAAAAAGGCTCGCTAAGGATAATATGTTTTAGGTTGGCTTTTTGGCTCAAGTGGTTAAAATTTCTAATGTCTTTATCATCTTTATGTACACATGTAATGTAAATATAATCTCAACAAGTTATGAAGCAAGTTTTAGAGATACATATCATTGAAACAATGCAAAATCAAATAATATAATGTTAAAGGCTCAAAAGCTTGCACTGGTATAACACTATGAAGTCAACATGATATATTTTCAAAGTCAATCCCTAGACTAATTAAACTTTAAAACTTGCATGCACACTCATTCATTCAATTTATATTTTCATCTATCTATCTCAACTAATTCTCAAACATAATACTCATATTCTCATAAACCAATGGGAGTTTAAAAGATAAAACTTAGACTTTTTTTAAAAAAACAAAAACAACAAAGTAAACCACAATTCTAGAAACAACAAAGAAAATCAAAATTATCTCAATACCCCCACACTTTAAACATAATATTGTCCTCAATGTTGAAATAAAAGAAAAGGAATATAAGAGAATGACAAAAGTAAAGTAAAATGCAAAAAATAAAAGAAAAGGGAAAAACAAAGCAAATCTGTTTTTTTTTTTTGTGCAGGGTTGGCTCCTAGTAAGTGCTTTTGTTTTATATCATTGACTCGACACATCACATGCTCATGCTTCATAGATTGGTTCAGCTAACTCCATGGAAGCAGTGAGTTCTGTCGTCCAACCTTCATAAAAAGTTTTCAATTGATGTCCATTGATCTTGAACACTTTGTTTGTTTCTAAACTTGTAATTTCAACTGCGCCATAAGGATAAACATTAGAAACAAAAAAGGGTCCAATCCAACGAGAGCGCAACTTTTCAAGAAAAAGTTTCAAATGCGAATGATAAAAAAGGACTTTGTCTCCAACATGAAACTCATTTCTTGTAATCATTCAGTCATGAAGACTCTTGGTATTTTCTTTTATAAATCCTTTCATTCTCATAAGAATCATTTTGTATCTCTTCCAACTCTTGCAATTGCAACTTTCTTGCAATCCCAGTAACATCATAATCCATGTTACATTGTTTAATGGCCCAAAAAGTTTTGCGTTCAAACTCCACTGGTAGATGACATGTTTTTCCATAAATCATCCTATAAGGTGACATTCCTATAGGTGATTTGTAAGCAGTCTGATAAACCCAAAGCGCATCACCAAGTCGCAGACTCTAATCTTGTCGGTTAAGTTGCATTATTTTCTCCAAAATGGACTTGATTTATCAATTTGAAATTTCAGCTTGGCCATTCGTTTGGGGGTGGTGGGCTATGGAAGTCCAATGAGTCACATGGTATTTGTGGATTAATGCTTCCATCGAACGATTGCAAAAATGAGTGTCACGATCATAATGATAGCTTTAGGGATTCCAAACCTGTCAAATATGTAAGTCTTGATAAAATCTAAAACAACCTTAGCATAACTAGTTCGTGTGGATTTCACCTCAATCCATTTGAACACATAATCAACAGCAAGAAAGATATAAAGATTACCAAAAGAAGAAGGAAATGGAGCCATAAAATCAATACCCCAAACATTAAAAATTACACTTACAAGAATATTCGTTAAAGGCATTTGATTCTTATGAGTGATATTACCTGTTCTTTGGCATTTTTCACATGATTTGAAAAAGTGATATGCATCCTTAAAAATAGAAGGCCAATAAAGACTACTTTCAAGTACCTTATGGGCCGTTCTTTTTACTCCAAAATGCCCACAACAAGAATAAGAATGACAAAAAGTGAGAATGGAATGAAATTCATCTTATGGTACACATCTCCTACTACTTGATCCACACAAAATTTCCACAGATAAGGAGTGTCCCAAAAATAATATTTAACATCAGCTCATAACTTGTCTTTTTGGGATGTAGACAAACCTGGAGGGAATTCTTTGGTGACTAAATAGTTCACCAAATCAGCATGCCATGGTTTTGTAGAGGAATGTAACACATACAACTGCTCATCGGGGAATGTCTCTCTTATTGTTTCGGTTTGTATATCCTTGGTCCTCAGTCGACTCAAGTGATCAGCCATATGGTTTTCGGAACCTTTTTTGTCTTTGATCTCAAGATCAAATTCTTGTAAAAGCAAGATCCACCTAATCAATCTGGGTTTGGACTCCTTTTTCTTCAAAAGATACCTTAAAGTTGCATGGTCAGTAAAAATAATGACTTTTATACCAAGTAGATATGACCTAAATCTTTCAAGAGCAAACACCACTGCAAAAAGTTCATTTTCAGTTGTGTGATAATTGCATTGCGCTCCATCCAACATGCGGGAAACATAAGCAATAACATGCAAATTCTTCTCTATTCTTTGCCCAGGCACAGCCCCTACCGCATAGTCACTCGCATCACACATTATCTCAAAAGGTTCATCCCAATTTAGTGGTTAGATGATAGGGGCAGATGTGACACGCCTCTTAAGCTCACCAGGGGTAAGGCAATGATGAAATAACTTCTATTTTAGATTTATCAACCTCTAATCCACGCGAACACATGACATGGTCAAGAACTATTCCTTGTTCTACCATAAAATAACACTTTTCATAGTTCAAGATAAGGTTAGTTTCAATGCATCTTTTCAAGACTAAAGATAAACTTTCTAAACACTTATTAAAAGAATTACAGTACACCATGAAATCATTTATGAAAACCTCAATTATTCTTTCAATATAGTCAGAAAAAATACTCATCATGCATTTTTGAAAAGTTGCAGGTGTATTATAGAGACCAAAGGGCATTCACCTATATGCATGTGTACTAAATGGACATGTAAATATAGTCTTTTCTTGATCTTCAGGATTAATAACAATCTGATTATATCCATTATATCCATCAAGAAAGCAATAAAAAGACTTATCTGCTAGACGCTCAAGCATTTGGTCCTGAATGGTAATGGGAAATGATCTTTGCATGTAGAAAGATGAAGCTTTCTATAATCAACACACATTCTCCATCCACTCGAGATGCGAGTAGGAATCAGTTCATCATTTTTTTTCTTTACCAACATGATTCCAGTCTTTTTAGGCACCATATGGATTGACGCCACCCATTTAATGTCCGTGATGGGGTAAATGACTCTTGCATCTAATAGTTTTAAAATCTCAACTTTCACTACCTCCATCATAGGGGGGTTCAACCTCCTTTGCATTTCCCTTGTTGGTTTCGCATTGTCCTCCAATAGTATGTGATGCATACACTTCAAAGGACTAATACCCTTGATGCATACACAACAACTTCACAAGTTTTTTCTCTTGCGCACTTGTCAAACCTTTTGTTATGATAACGGGAAGTGTATTGTTGTCGCCAATGAATACATACTTCAAATTATCGGGCAAATGTTTTAATTCTAACTCGGGGGCTTGTAAAATAGATGGCAAAAGCTTTTTATGTGAAAGTACTAAATAAACAAAGACATTACCATGAGGAATGGTTTGCAATTGCAAAGCCAATGTTGATTCCTGCATGTTTTGGGGAACACATTTATGCCTCTCCATCTCTTCTATTTCGGTAAAATCATGGCCATAGCTCAAAGCCACGCTTAATTCATCCTCACAATCAAAATAAAAAACTTGTTGCACACACTTATCAACTTGGTCATAGCATGTGATAGAATAAACATTGTTGTAAGGATATTTCATTGCATCGTGAAAATTAAATTCAATTTTTTTTATCTTCCACTTCCATTGACAAAGTATCCTTACCATAATCAATTTTTGTATTAGCAGTTTTCAAGAATGGTCTTCCAAACAATATAGGAGTGTTATTGTTTGAGGAATCACAAGAATCACGTTCTATATCAAGAATATAAAAATCACATGGAATAACCAAACTATCAATCTTAACTAGGACATCTTCTATCACACCAAGTGGATAAACAAAACTACGATCCGCAAGTTGTATTACAATACTAGTTTTATTCAAAGGCTCCAAACTAAGAGAATCATAAACATGTTTAGGCATAATACTAAGGAATGTTGAGTTTCATTTTCTTGAAAACCTCTAAAATCTTTTTTTCTTTGTCCACTTTCTTAGACCTGGAAGGACTCAAAGGAAAGGGTGGGAATGTTTTAAAACTAGAATTCAATGAGTTAGTACTTACCTTTGGAGTGTTGGTCGTTTTTTCAATTTGTGGAGGAAGAGGATATTTCTTCTTTATACTCAATTCAGTTTCTATCCCCTCTTCTTCCTCCATCTCAATTTGTTTTGACCTTTGCTCTTCAAGTTCTTTCCCACTTCGCAGCGTGATCACACTAACATTTTCTTTTGGATTCAATGCTTGGGAGGGCAATTTTCCATTCATTTGTGCTTCCAATCTCCCTATACTTGAAGCTACTTGCCCCATTTGCTTTTCTTAGTTGTGAATACTTGACCTTGTTTCCTGTTGAAAAGACATGAGATTTTATTGCAAGGTCACTATGTTAGAAGTCAAGGTTTTCATCATCTCACGAAGATCATCACTCGATGACCCCATAACATTGGAATTTATGAATGCAGGGGGTTGTCTTGCTTGATAATTCTGTTGGGGCTGAAATCCATGGAATTGTCGGCCTTGATTGCCTTGTTGAGGTGAGTTCCCATAATGTAAGTTTGGATAATCTCTCCATTCGGGATTGTACGTGTTGGAAAAGATATCATACTTACGCTGGGATTGTCCATTGAATGCTCCATCAACTACATTAGCTTGTTTAATGTAATCTTCTTGCATTGTTGGACACATATTCGAAGCATGTCCTTGTAAGGAGCATATGCTATAAACTTTCACCTGCTGTACATTTCCACAAGCCGAAGAACGCACAAGAGAAGTAAGATCATTAACTTTATTCTCAAGGTTAGAAATACTTACCTCATTTACGTGTTTGCTTGTGAAGTCTCCACGCGTGCCAAATTGTTTTGAGTTGGCTGCCATATTTGAGATCATTTGGCGTGCAGCCTCGGTTGTCTTATCTACCAATGCCTCTCCACTTGCCACATCAATGATACTGCGATCAGTAGGCATCAGTCCTTCATAGAAGTATTGAATGAGCAGTTGATTAGGTATTTAATGATAAGGGCATTGAATACACAATTGCTCAAATCTTTCCCAATACTCGAAAAGTATCTCCCCATGAGATTGTCGAATCCCACATATTTCTTTTCTTAAGTTGGGAACTTGAGAGGCGGGGAAATGCTTTTCAAGGGAAATTTTCTTCATGCCATTCTAAGTTCCAATGGAACCTGGGAGAATAGAGAAAAGTCATGCCTTTGTTGCCCCTTTTAAAGAGAAAGGGAAAGCTTTCAACTTAACATGTTCTTCGTTAACTCCGTTCGGTTTCATGCCAATGCAAACCATATGGAACTCCTTGAGATGAGTATGAGGATCTTCTCCAGCAAGTCCACTGAATATTGGCAGTAGATGTATAAAACCAGACTTGAGCTCGAAATTGGCATTGTTGTTGATGTTTATGCACAATAGTTGACTCTCCACGTTAAGAGTAACATAAAATCACTTCCCCAACAACGGCGCCAAAATTTATTGCGATGTCGCGGTCGCACAATTAATTACCCTAGCTTAAATAAACAAGATACTATAGAGCAAGAAAAGGGTCGATCCCACGAGGAAGGTTTAGTTCAGATTTTTATGCTATATAATATGCAACTGGAGGGGTTTTAAAATTATTTATATTATGCTATAGTAAACAGAAAGAAACAAGCAATGCTAAATCAAACAAAATCAAAATTTATCAAGAAAACAAACCTTGGTCACAAGTAAACATTCACCTACAAAAATCAAAATTGATCATGGAAACGAAACGTCAATTTATACTCTGAATATTTATCTTTTTTACGTTGATTAGTTAACATATCTGCTGTATAACTAATCTTAATCATCAAACAACCATAGTATCCGCACTAGTAATTTAATTCAATAGCAACCTTAAGAACTAAATAAATTAATTAATCTAGACAACATAACTATTTGTAGTTCATGTTTGATTTGTTTGAATGTTCTCCTAAGATTAATAACGTAGATCCACCACAATTATTAAAATCAATTGCTTCACAAGTTTATATGCCACAACTCCGGTTTTGATAGCAAACTTAGCAATAGATTGTTCACAATAATAACTTAGAGTTTGCTCTAGGAATTAAAATAAACAATCATAGAAAATAAGCGTAGGAGAAAAACATATTCATTCACCATATAAACTGAAAATAAAAGGTAAAATAAATCTCACAGTTCTTGAAATCCAAAGGTTTCTGTGTCTTTGCAACCAAGAAAAAGAGTTTAACCTTGCATGTTTATTGAGCAACTCATCAAAAAGAAAGATGAATGCATGATTTTGGGTTTCTTAGAGGAGGGTGTACTTTTTCTCTCTTCGCTGGCCATTCCCCTTTCCTTTCTCTCTTTCTTTTTATATCCTAGGAAACCGTAATCCCTTTTCTACAAAAATAGTCATTTCCTAAGTAGACAATTTATGTTTAAGTAGTTCAATAACTATTTTCCTAAAAAAGGAGAAATAGCCTTGCATAAATCCTCAAACTTTGACTTTGGACTTATAAGAGTTAAATTGCCGAAATAAAGACTTGGATGTCGGTTTGGATGCTTTGGGAAGTAATTTGGACTTGTGTTTTCACAAAATCTATCTGCTGGCAAAATTCATGTGGCATTTTAGAAAAATCATATCTCTCTCATATTAGCTCTTTTTCTACTTAAATTTGGTAGGCTAATAGGTCTTCGAGTCAGAAATCCAAAACAATTGATTTTGCATCAAATGGACTTATGTAAATCAAGATATTCAAGTCGGAATGGCCGAAGGTCAACATTGACAGAATGTGATATTTGACTTTGAAGGCCGCGATTTCCATGCTCTTTATTTTTTGTATTTTTCTTGCCATATATTTATAGAAAGGTATGGATGTTAGCTTTCTAATTCCACTAGAATCACTTTGTTTCAACTTATAAAGCTCAAGCTTTGCACAAAACATCGATCAGAGGTCAAATCTGCCAATTATCTCCAATTTACTTCTTTTTTAATCTTATATCCAAAAGTACCTTCAAAACATAAAATAAAGAATATCAAGACATTATATATATAAAACATAAGCAAAATAATATGTAAATGTGGGTAAAACTATCAAATAATATGGTTGCATCAGTCAAGGTTGTTAATTTCATTCTATTTCACCCGGAATTACTGGTATATCTCGTATCATTTTAAAATGGAACAACTAGGAACAAATTTCATCTCGCTTTGAATATCGGTCCATTCTAGATTTCTCGGCCAAATTCTGGCTGAGATGTTCTAGTTTCAATCTAGTCGTTTTGTTCCGTGAATAGTGTTTTTTTCCTTTTGTTTTTCTTTTAAAAAAAATCTTTGTTTTTTTTCTTTTTAATTTCATCGTTCAACACTTGGTTTATTGGACATTGGACTTCATAATTTGTTATGGTTTTCTTTCTTTATTGTTATCTCAGTCTCATGACCCATGTTGCAGGTTTGGCGGGTTAACCTGGTTGACTTTAGTTTTTTTTGTCTATTTTTTAATTGATATATTTTTTTTGGTTTCATCATTCAGCATCTTCAATATTTGGTTGATTATGAATTAAGCTTTGTCATTTATTTTGATTTGTGTTTTATAAAGTTATCCTAGTTTCATGACCCGAATCACGGATTTGTAAGTTAATTCAAGTAGACTCAGGTGGTTTTATTGTGTCCTTTTTTTAAGATTGATTTTTTCTTAATTTCATCATTCAATAATGAGTTTATTGAGAATTGTATTTTAGAATTTGTTTTGATTTGTTTTATATGGGGTTATTATGATTTTATGACTCGAGACATGAATTTGAAAGATTAACCGGAGTTAACCCGAGTCGATCTAATATGTTGTCGTCTTAATATTTTATAAAAAGTATGTCATCTTGAGTTATTTTAAGTCAAACTATGTTTTTTTTTCAATCGTGCAGGTTATTTTTTGACTCGTCGAGTTGATCGGATCAACTTTGACACGATTTAAAAGAATATCTCTACTCGAAAAATATTAGCTATACTTGCTTGTTTCTTTTTAAGTTAAAAAAATTATTTGATATGCAATGTAACGCGAGTCAATAATCTAGTAGTTACTAAATATGAATGTTTAAATCTTAAAATTATGTTTAGGTACTTGATATTGTATTTGAAATTTGAATAAAATAATTTTAATTTAATTTATTTTTGAATTTAAATTCAAATTATAAATATTGAATGATATATATAACAGAATTCCAATCTTGATCAGTGCATTTTTATCTTGAGATTAAAAATAACCTAGAGAGAAATTTTGACGTAAACCCATTGATTAGGAAGGGAGTAACGTGCTTAAGACTTGAACATGTTAGAAGAAGTACCTGCTAGTTTAAATACTTGAAATCACCACCCATTATATATTAATAGCCTGTTTCTTTTAAAAAAAAAAATCTTAATTTTTTTAAATTAATTTTTTAGTATTTTTAAATTATTTTAATTTATTTATATTAAAAATAAATTTTTAAAAAATAAAAAATATTATTTTAATATATTTTTAAATAAAAATTAATTTGAAAAATAATTATTACTATAATAAATAAGTTTTAACGGTATAT
>Ga0307514_10000950_pt1 | contig 43753 bp, 40 predicted proteins | sample 16_EM_MG_FD_203088 | JGI IMG/M metagenome (GOLD analysis project Ga0307514, IMG submission 203088) | Populus trichocarpa ectomycorrhiza microbial communities from riparian zone in the Pacific Northwest, United States - 16_EM | ecosystem: Host-associated > Plants > Roots > Unclassified | place...
TCTAAATCATCGAGTGGCGGAGACCTACTTGAGTTGTTGTTGCCCGGTGGTCACACCTCCCAGAGTGTCCTCGGACTTCGTGGCGGCACTGGTCAATCAAGCTCAAGCTTGGTTGGGGAGTGGCCGATAGTGTATACGTACAAGGCCACAACAAGTACAGACAGATGTATGGTCTTTGATTCAAACAAACCGTCCTTCCTCCGATTCATAACACTGTTCCGCACACTTCCACTTCCAGTCCACGATCCAATCTATGACCCTCCTCCCCATCTCCTTTACTTGCTCCTGTCTCTTCCCCGTCTCTCCCTCGCGCCGTTTCAGCCGTTTGGCGTCACTCCCACCTTTCCAGGCCCTCTCAACAGCCGTGGCCCAATCACCACCTTCGTAGTCTTCCCGAGATAGCTCCACACCAACCCCGTCTTGTTCGAGTAGGAGACGTAGCCCGTGTTCCTCAATGAACAGCGGTCGTGAGACGTAGACGAAGGGTGTCTGGGAGTCGAGGGCTTCCGAGACGCTCCCATATCCCTGTCAAGCGGCTGTGAATCATTGGAGGTAAGAATACAACTGGGGGACCGACCAGTTTCCCAAGGAGCACATCGGCCACCGCAATCAGGTCCGGCATGTACACGTCCTTAGGGGCGATATAAAACCCTTCAGGGAGGTTCTCAGCACCTTCGCCCTGTTCTTTCGATGCACCGCACACCACAGCAATCCAGCCTTCAGGTAAAAGCCTTTGCACTTCTGCTGTATCGGTACCCGTGTGGGGATCATATGTAAAACTGCTGGTTGGATGGGGATGAGAGCAGACGGCCGCGTCCTGATTGTCCTCCGGGGGAGCACTTGATAATGGGGTTGGTGGGGTAGTGATTACCGTGGGGAGTGGCGGAGGCAAAATTAACGATCCTGTTGTCTCAGAACTTGGGATGTATAGCGTGGTTGGACTGGCGAGTTCAGATTTCCTCGCTGCGCTTGGAGCGCCGGGTAACCAGAGGTGTTGATCCGTAGCGATCCTCTGCGAGTTGCTGCGTCTTAGGGGGACAGAGGCTTTGCGGGATTTGGGATGGGCTGTAGTGTTCCTACGGGTAGGGCTATTGGTAAAGTCGGCGAGCACCGTAGTGGTTGGGGATCCTATGACATTAGAGTTCTTTGGTATTAGCACCTCGGGATTGGTGATGAGGCCGTTTAGACTGAGTTTTCCTTTGGTCTTGCGTGATGACGGAGGTGCGCCTTTGACGAGCACACCGCCTACGATTGTGAGGTCTGCGACTGGTTTGCGTGAACGGTCTGGACTGGAACCAGGCGTGACTTGTTTATGACGTTCACTATAGCGGTGAAAACAATTCGGTGTACGTGGCCTAGTCGGACTAGGGCTCGAGGGCCGACTCCGCGGAGCGTGGAAGATCTGACCGCCGAAAGAGACGATCAGTATCCTGGTCGTATCTTGTTCGTGCGCAGACTCCGGAATACCGATTGATGACAAGAACTGCGATCGGCCTTCCGGGGTATATACACCAGGGTTGGGAGGGCGGACAAGGAGAGGGGATTGGATTATGGACCGGGGCGGTGCTGGTATTTTCGCCTGATCTTGAGGAACGAGAGGGAACGGTATCGAAGGATGTAAGGGACAAGAAGATGGATCCTTGAGAAGGTGATGTACAACTTCTGGAATGAATGATTGAGTAGAGATGTCCACCCAGTCTGGAGAGGGCAATGGTGGGTGTGTCGTAAAAGAGGGTATAGGGATCGCTCCTGGAAGTCTTAGTAGAAGATCGGCACAACGAAATCCAGCGTGAACCTGATCAACCAGTGGCGATATTTCCCTGGGAGAAATGGGTATGTCTATTGGGAAGAGTGTGGTGGCACCGGGTGCATCCAATAGGTCGGGGTGAAGGAGAGAAGGGGTGGCGTCCACTATCATTGTGGACATGTAGCTGTACACGGAATCGAATGTGAAATTTGTGACAAGGATTGATGGGATCTTGGCTGCCTTAGCTGCCAAGCTGTGGTTCGGAGAAATGTTTGTCACCGGTTCTCTGTATTATCGAGGCGAGACGTACCAGCCGAGGAACGCAGAGTCCGAGAGAACGCAGTCGGCTTCGATGGATCTCAACCACTCGACCTCCACAGCGACCTTGCTATCTTTCGTCTCGAGGAAGGAAGAGAGTACGTCGATGCTCTTCTGGCGGTCAACGCGATAACTGCATCGACGTTCTTAGATTTGGGGAATATTCGTCCGAGTGGGGACACTCACGCCAACGGTTGAACGATTACAGGATCTATCTCGGCGTATCGATAGATCGCGCCGACTTTCAAGCATTGTGAGAAAATGTGCTTCGGCGCAGACGAAACGATGTGGATGACTGGCGTCGGGTCGAGGGACAACAGAGCGGATGCGAAAGCAGATACCCGGGTTGCATGGCCATACCCTGAGACAATCGCTGGTGAGATATCGTCGTAGGGGTAGGCAGTGGATCCGACTGACCATGTCCAGAGCAGTAGTACGCCAGCCTTAGTTGCATTGCTGGATGAGAGAGAAGTTGTTTGAGATAGAGGTTGACGTTCAACGTTCAACCGCCTGTCACTCAGAGATGGGGTATCGGATGCAGCAACGATCGCAGGAACCCTGAGAAAATCACCAAGCATTCTTCGGCAAAACCCAGCAGCTACTACTAGCTACCCATCGAAAGAGATATCGACAGGAAGAACAGTGTCTAACTGGAACGAGGTGGGGTCGTGGTGCTCAGTGCGCAGTGCCGTCGAAACCATCACACTCGGGCCCTCTTTGCCTTGCGTGGTTGATTCTGCTCCTTTTCCATACGCATTCCCTCGTCCTTGAGCATTCCGAGGATATGGTGTCTAATCCCTTTCCACTCTGTTAAAAACGTATTAGTAATCATGTGTAGAGCTATGCGAGGAACGTTTCCTCACCGTTGTCTCTCAGCGGACCTCCCTTGGCAAAGAGCGGATGGTCCTTGAACCGGGACTTACTACCCCTGGCGAGGTCTCGTTCAAGTACCTGGAGGTCATTCATCCAGCCCTCTCCTCCCAATCTACTTTTGATTCTTTGGGCGTGGATAGTCAGCGACAAATCAGGTACGCGAGGATCACCTTGAACTCACTGGTTTCGTCTAAGTTGTGCAGCCTCTTGATACCTCCTATTTTTTCGGTCTTCCTCAAAAGCCGAGTACCACCCACTATAAACTACGTGCAACTGGTCGTGGAAGCGTTAAACGGAGTTCATGTGTGAGCGACAGGGTGAACATACACGGTAATTTGACTTCGCAGACCAAGCCCTTTCGTTCACCCAGTTGGTGTACGCCTCCCCACCCTCCGCATCCTCCGCCAGGAATTCCTCAACGTCCGCTTCAAGGAATATTGAATAATATCTCTGTGGCTCAGGATGATGCGCTGGCACATGTATGTAACTGTAAGGTAGTAGGTTTTGGAGTTTTTGCAAGTCCAACTCTGGATTACCGCCGTAGGCGGGCACCCGACGGAAACTACCTTGGACTCAGTGTTTTCGATACCGTGTTCATGGGGATGACGTACACGGGAGATTCAAGTAGACAATCTTTGCATGCTCTCGTCTTGAATTCCCACATGACTTTACGGACACCATTTGCGCCGCATAACTGAATGGTGAGAGTATGAGACAAAGTGGGTATGACGAGGTTGATGGACCGACACGACAATATTTCTCCAATATGAGGCTTAACCACCCCGGCAGGGTAATGCCTTCCGGGCATTCGGGAATGTCAGCGCTCTCCCTTTTAGCCGCCGCACACCAGACCTTGGACATGGAGGCTCTCATAAGGTAACTCCTTGTACTCTTGTTCACTCTCGCCATGCGAAGGAGGGCGGACGCGTCCAAGTTGTTGAATACCTGGCACAGATGATATCAACTCAGGTGTTTGTGTATCGAGCTGGATAGTGCCCACCTCGTTGCACAACTCAACTGGCAGGTCAATGAAGGTACAACGTTCGACCTCCGGTTCAGACTGGGCCACACGTCTTCGCTTGGGTTTGGAACCACCGACAGGGTTTGCGACACGCTTCTTCCCCTTTGGCATGGTTGGTGCTTAGGGACGCGTCGTCGGACTCCGAAGTCAAGAAAGTTACATGACCTCACGTGATGAGAGTTGTCCCATCTTGCTTTCGTGAGTTCCGGGACACAGCAATTTGTCAAATAAAAATGCTGGCGGATATCGATTGTTTTGAAATCCCAGTCATGGCAGATAATGCGGATCAATCGATGCGTTCCCTTATCCACTCTCTTCCATCACCATCGCTGCGACGATGTCCCAACTAGCACAGAAGAACCTACCAGAGGTGGCTCGCCCGCTTCCTGCACAGCCAAATTCTGCCGATGTACCTGCAGAACTTGGTCCGCATATCACCCGAGCTACGATCGCCACGGGTTCTCCTCGCGGGTCAGGAACGGCAACCCCATCGATAGGTTCGGCCCTATCCACAAGAGAGAGCATCTTGGCCGCACACTTGGATATCACACCCTCACTGCAGAAGGCGATCCATTCCGTAGTCAAAGCCCGCAACGGTAGCGTACTCTCTCGAGGTTCGATCCTCAAAACAGACCACTATCCCTCTGGTAAGCACTCGAAACTTTTTAGGTAACGGGGAAATCAAAGGGGGTTTTTCGGACTGCTGTCGGTGGTCTGCAATCAGAATTTATCCAAACACACAATCTTCTATTCATGGGGCTATCTTGGGATCTTCGGATGTTGATTATTGTGGTCCTACCTAGGAAGAGCACTCGATCTCAACTTGAATGTTCATGGGGCACCAAACTTCAGAAGTCCTCGGCAGGGTAATTTGAACGTATTTGGTGCTGCTCAGCCCCGCACGCAGGGATTGCGTGCGATCCTGTCAATCCTCAGAGCGCGCCCGAATACCCCGAACCCGACAAAGTGCATTTGGTTTTGTACCCGAGAAGAACCAGTCGGTACTATACATTGTTTCGATTCCTCAAAACAATACTCACTCCCCCTCAAGTTTATATTTCTGGACGCCCGTTCGTTCTACGAGATGCTACCGAACCGCGACGTGCTTTGAAATTGTCCGATCGAGCGGAAAACTTGGAAGCGATCGAGCAACGCCTAACCGCGGATATCCTCGCTGAGTGTACCAAGTATGTAACACAGATCCTTGCCTTGTTCGATCGTACTTCATCTTTATAGGTATGGTGGTTTAATACTAACACATAATGAAGTCGCCGTTGACAACGGCGACGGTACGATTCTCCCCACATGGACGGCCGCCGACCGCAACAACGTCAAGACGCCTCGGGAACTGTTTGAATCAATGCGGAAAAGCGGTTGGAATGTCGAGGTAATTGCTGTGACCTGCTTTTCGCTTATATGCTGACCATTTTCAGTACTACCGGCGAGTCGCTACACCATCTAGTTGAAGCTGCGGATTGAACGTCGTCCAGCATACCCATCTCACCTGACCGACCCATAGAAGATAACTATCTAGATGCATACCTTCGTGTGGTCAAGGATACCGACCCTTTGAGAACGGCGCTGATATTCAACTGCGGTATGGGCGCCGTCCGAACTACCTTCGCCATGGTGGCGATGTCCCTTGTTCGGCGAAGACAACTCATAATCCGAGGGGTGGAAGATCCATATGCTCACAAATTACCGCCGCTATCAAGGAACGCGAGTAGCCCTGGTGGGGTTGGGGTGAATTCACATCAAACCACGCTCTCGGAGTGCACTGACGCGTTTTGTCTTATCGTAGCACTCGTCGCCGGTTCGTCTAGTTTTCTCAAAGCCATAGGGGCCACACTTAAATATTCGTTCACAGTCCTCTGGGAACAAGATCGTCATGGCATTAGAACAGGCCAGCGTACAACAGGACTGGAATAAATCCCTTCTTCGTATCGCCTACATCCTGCAAGGAAGTAAGCATCGCAGAACACCGGCCCCAGCAATCGGCTGACCATCAATTCGCAGTCTTGGAGAATCCGAAGAATAACTCTGCAATTGAAATGCTCCTTACTCAGCCTGGTCTCCTGGATAACCTGCGAAAAGGCTATCTTGGAAACTACAGCCCAATTCTCAGTCTGTTAGGGTGTCTTGATGATGGGTTTGAGGCTAAGAGAATGGCGGATAGAGTTATCGACGCCTGTTAGTCCACTCCCTTTCTCCATTTTTCGGGAATAATCAACATTCGGGGACAGGTGATGATGTGGTCAACCTAAGGGAAGAGGTATTCAAGAACAGGGTCAGGTATTCAGTGACTTCCGTAGTTAATGAGGCTATAAGAGAGGAATTCCTTGACGACGCTATCAAAGGATTGGAACGATAGTGAGACATACTTATTGGCCTCTACTAAATTCAGGCTGACCTCGCTGGATAGCTTCTTCATCATTGCTTTCGCCAGCTACGTTGAGTCGCAGAGGGACTTCAGTCAAACGTTCTTTGAATGGCTCCAGGTATGTTCTTTGAACTCCGGGACGAAAACAGCATGATCGCCAACAGATATTTGAAAGAGCCGAACGGAGATCTGGAAGTGAGTGGATGATATCGATATCGCGCTTTCCTGTGGCTGACCCTTTTCTGTTAGCCAAATCAAGTTCCTCCGAACAACATACGGATCACGCCTTAACGTCTTCGCACCTATTAACGACCTCTCGTCGTTATCAAAGGGGGGTATTGAGCGCAGAGGTTTCGACAGCCTCAAGAAAGACGTGACTCTTGCAGGCGGTCAAATACTTGGTGATGAGTATTCCGACCACGTTATCAGGGTGATCGGCCTTTCATGATTCTACTTCGTAACTGAAGTACTCACGTGTGTGCATAGAATCGTAGCGGCATCATTCTCAGAGAAGGGTATGTGATCTTTGGCACTCCGCATGGTCTAGTAACTTAGCCTCATCCAGGACTCTGCTTAAGTCGGACCAATGGAGAACGGAATCCAAGCACCTCGAACGTGAGGTTCGTGGGGCAATCAATTTCCGAAATATCCCAGGAACGAAGATCTACGCTCTCGGTCAACCCACTTTGGAGGCTATGGACAACGTTCTCCAAGAGATTAGAACGGATCATCCGACGGCGGGCCGTATTGTATGGATTGGGCTGCGAGAGGAACCCGTCGTTTACGTGAATTCGGAACCTTATTGTCTAAGGCGAGAAAAGTTCTCATTACGGAACATGAAAGGTGAAGTACTGCGATGGAAGGCTTCACTTGATTAACAATCATCTATAGACTATGGTGGTATTTCTGCTTCCAGGCTGGAGGTGCTGGAAGAACGCCTCAAGGACGATGTCATCGCGGAACTCAATGCCTTCGGTGGCAGGTTAGTACATCCGTTCTGTCGCCGCTCATAATCTTATGGGACAATAGATTGTTGCTCCACACCGAGACCCAGGACGGCTCCGTAGTACCGATCTGGGAAGATGCCCGACCAGGAAATATCTCGGTCATGAAAGAAACGATGGCTTCGAGGAAACATCTTGCGGAAGGAGTTGAACTTGTCTACGCTCGCATCCCGATCACTGCAGAGAAGGTCCCCGATTTTAGTGATTTGAGTGAACTCATGGATGTCGTTATTCGAACACATGCTTCCGACACACCAATCGTACTCAATTGTCAGCTTGGGCGTGGGCGGAGTACTCTGACATCGGTGAGCTTCGCAGGTTCATTCCCGCTCCGACCAGATGTTGAGGATTGAACTTTACTCCCGTAGATCATCCTTGTTTTGATACAGAACTGGTTGAATAGTAACAGGGTGGCTTCCATCCCTCAGAGCCCGGCCATGGCTAGGCCGTGGTCGACGCCGTTCCTCCCCTCCATGGAAGGATCTTTTACTCTTGATGCCGAGCCGTTGCCCCGACCTTCCTATCAAGTCATTAATAGTACGCCTCCGGTCACTAACCCTTAACCGGGTCTAATACTCAACATGCTACTCAGACGTTCTCCGTGTGGTCCGGAAAGGACCAGCAATCAAAACCGAGGTGGACGATGCGATAGACCTTTGTGCAGAAGCATTCAACCTGCGGGAGTCGATTGAAGAGTCTCGCGCCCAGTGTGAACAAGCTACAGATGAACGGCAAAAGAAAGCCCTCGCTAACAAGGGTACGCGCCCAATGATGACTCTGGCACCGCAGAATCACCGAGATCATCCCAGCTTTACAGAACCTAAGGAGGTACTTCGAACTCATCGTCTTCCAGGCATACCTACGCTCCATCGAGCCTGACACCGTGCAGTCGTACGAATCGTTCGAGAGTTTTGTGAAGAAGCGACCAGGTAAGGCCATCACTATGTGCAAGAATACTTTTCCCACTGACGAACGATATCAGTCCTCAAAACCTTCGAAAAAGAGCTAGGAGCGGATGGCCTGAACGCCTTGAAACTCCTGGAGCGGGCTCGGGTGACGGAAGGGGAAGCTATGCCAGATGAAGTGACTCAAGTGGTCACCAACCGTAACGGTGCTATCCTGTCCGCGTCGACCATCCTGAAGAGCGACTTTTTCTCGAACTTGCAGAAGATGTCACTCCCCGAGTATGTTCATACCAAGACCCATAATACTCGCGGATAATTAACCAGCGGTTTCCTCACTCAGGCGCATCGAGGGATCCCCTAATTTCCGAAGAATACCTCTCGCCCTTCGCATCGTTAGGAGGAGCATTTCAGCGCTCGATACAGATGCAATCGATTTCACCTTGGATGATAGCGAGACGAGAGCCGTCTGTGGAAGGTAAGTTGGTCAATGGGTTCTTATTTGTGACGCTCTAACCGAGAACAGTGGGATGCCGACAAGCCAAGGGTGAGCAAACCACTGTAATCTCTGCCTGGATAAATTACACCCTGAGCAATAACCAAGATTACGACGAGCGCTCCAGAGGATGGACGCACATCCAGAAGGAAAGAACACAATTTTTTGGACATCTTTACGAGAAGTGGGTATTATTCGAACCGCCAGCAGGAGGGGAGGTTCATTGATCGCTCCCGCCAGGAACCCGTTTTGTACATCGCAGGTCGGCCACACGTTCTGCGCCTTGTGGACAAGCCATTGGAGAATGTGGAGTAAGTATACCGTTGCTTCGGGAGTCTTTGCCTAATCGGCACCGCACGATGTAGAGCAACCGGCGTGACAACCGCTGTCGTCGAAGCGATGGAAGAGAACTTCAAGAAAGATGTATTAAGGGAGGTCCGAGCAAGAGGTGGTCGTATCCTCCTCCATGACGAGGTCGAGGACAGACCAGGTGTCTTTACCATTGTACCAATCTGGGAAGACATTGAGGAAAGCGGTATCATGACCCCTCGGCAAGTATTCGAAAATGCGGTCAGCGAGGGATACAAGGTAAGCGCATGGTCAAGTTTCCCCAGCAACTGTAGCTGCGGTTGACTTTGCTATTTATAGGTCAACTATGGAAGGGTGGCGATCGTACGTCGATTGCTTTCTTGGCAGCCGAAGCGCAGCTAATGCAAATTTTCAGACGGATGAGCAGGCACCGTTGCCCGGAGTGTTCACGCAACTCCTGCACCGCGTGCGGAGTGGACTGGAATCCAATGCAGATTTCGTGTTCAACTGCCAGATGGGTCGAGGACGGACCACGACTGGAATGATCACTGCTTGCCTGATCGCCACAACCGATGCATGGTCTAGACAGGAGGGCAAAACGGGCCCACCAGTTGAGGATGTGCAGGAAGAGTTCTACGATTCACTCGACGGCCCATCGGAAGAGGAGGCATATATGCAAGGCAGGTGTTTTCCCTATTTACCGCTTCGATGGGATTGGACCAACCGATTCGGTGTGCCCAGGCGAGTACAAGCTCATCCTCCAACTCGTGGGGGTGCTCTCCCATGGAAAGGTTGCGAAGAAGTTGGCCAACCGGGCTATCGATCTGATGGAGGACGTGCAGAACCTCCGAAAGGCAATTTACCCGTACGTGAACTGAGTCCATGTCATCGACTTTTGATCTGACCGCAGGTGGCGGTGAATTACACGATTTGAAGGTACAAACTGAAGGCCGAGGCAAGCGAAAAAGGGAGTGCGAAACAACGGAAACTGATGAGCATGGGGGTGAACTATCTGTGCGTCCGGTATCCCCGTTCGTCTCATGCGAAACTGATGGTTGCTTGATGGGGATAGGTATCGGTACGGGATGTTGATTGTTTTCGCCAACTACCTGATCGAGATGAGGGAGAACACAAACTCTGCGGACGTGACGTTCGAGGAGTGGATGAAGGAGCACCGAGAGATAGCCAAACTGCTGCAGAGACGGTCGTTGGACTAGACACCTTGTAGTCGAGTAATACGTAAGAAATAAGCTCTGCGGTGACGCCCCTAAAACCGCAACGCGGCAACGGAGTTGGACCTATCACTGCTCCGAAGTTTTTCCGGTTACACAGCAACGTTACTGTGCATTTCTTCCTCTTCATTTTAGGTCTTCACCGGCCAACACTGGGGAACCGACACGCATACCACCCAGAATCAAACCTAGACCGCCCCACGACGACTCTGGCTGCCAGACCTCTCGTCGTAGGCTTATACCAATGTCATTCTCACCTCCAAGGTCTCTCGCTCCCGGACGATGCATCGTTTTCCTCATCTGCCTCTCGCTCACTGTTGTGCTAGCGACATCTGCGTCGAAACCTGGGGTAGAACCTCTCGCCCATAACGGTGTTCAGTTCGTTCCTCGTCAGATCCCAATTTCGTCAGTGATCCCGTCGTCGACTCCCGACTCGCAACCCCCAACGAGCACGTCGACATCACCACCAAATGAACCTACACATTCTTCTAACCCTCCGACCGAAAACACCAGCACCACTTCGACGACCTCAGAAACTACTACTACTACTACCACCCCCAAGCAGGACCCGACCACCACCTCGCCTCCATCTCAGACTACATTTACGCCGCCACCCGCACAGCTGAGCAGCATCCAAAGTACCGGATCGGATGGTTCGCCAACAGTCATCGTTGTGACCGTTGTGGCCTCTTCGAGTGCCAGTGCTTCTCCAACTCCCACCGATACCCCGAAGGATGACCCCAATGAAAGTTCTGGACTCAGCACGGGGTCTATCGTCGGGCTGTCTGTCGCGGGCGGTATCGCGTTGTTGGGAATCGTGGCATTCTTCGTCTGGAAATTCACTAGGAAGCGTTGGTCGGCCACCTACGATGACGGTAAGCGATGTCAATGATGCTGTTCTCGCAATTCACCTTATTTACAACGTCTCACCCCAGGCGAGATCAAGTGGCCAGACCTCAACAGCGAAAACCACGTTTCTGGACAGGATGACCAGACTGTCCCTAAGGCCCTTTCTGACGTTGCCTCTGTTCGTTCCCAAGGTTTCCGAGGCACGTACGGCGATGGGGGATTGGGCGCTTCGCAGTCTCAGGTCGATCTCTATGCTGCCGACCCATATGCAGTCCCACCACTTCCCCATCTAAACCCAAGTCAGCCATACCGTGATGACCCGAACGTTGGACCATACCATGACAACTTCAACGCGCCTACTTTCCATGAGAGCCGCCCTAGTTCGCCGAGCGTCAGGGGAGAAGCAATACCGATGAATCAGATGAACCGTTCTAGGAGTCCTGGACCTCAAGGTGCATTGTACACCGGATATGCGGGAAGACAATCACCTGGACCCCAAGATGCTTACGGCAGCGGAGTTGGCCGTCAGTCCCCTGGACCGCAGGACGCCTACGGCAGCGGAGTTGGCCGTCAGTCCCCTGGACCTCAGGACGCCTACGGGGGAGGCTATGGTCGACGGTCACCTGGGCCAAACGATGCTTATGGGGCTCGGTAACCTGTGAGAATGGAGGTGTTGGTGAATAGGCGAGTTGCAGAACAACGGCGCAATGAAAGGAGTATCATCAAGGTAATAGCCGGCGGACGAACACAGTTCCTTGGTCTCTTGTATATGGCTTCTCGATTGTCGCTCACTTACCCACACACTTCATTCTGTATGTTTCGTTGTTCTGGACCATAGTTTATGACCATCATTCCCCATTTTCCTGATAGCACATGACCATTCCCCCTTCCTTTGAACTAGACACTTCCTCCGCAAACAACACAATCAACTGCGCATGACCTTGTACTGCATTTGGGATTAGCCGACCGGTTCCCAACACAACAAAGGTTGTCGGGAGATGTGTATACAACACGGGCGGGTGAGCGGACCCTGAAACCTTGCGGCATGAACGTGCTGGGATAACTCGGCGGGCCGTAGCGACGAACAGGAGTGTATAAGTGCAATGGGTCCTCCTCACGGCGCCCAGGTAGAACTACCCAGACGCATTAGTTAAATAAAGACTTGACCTGGTAAAGATATTAGAATCTGGGGACACCTGTTTCGAGGCACAAGTTCCGAGGATTTATCACATGCGGATTGATTTCCACGCTCAGATTCAGGCTAACCGATGAATCAATACTTCGACGCGTTCATCTGCCTCGCGGTCTGGACGCGCAGTTCACGAGTATCGGATTAGAAACCCAGACGCATCAGGCCTGCGGCCTACAACCTGCTATAGGGCCCAACGCTACCCGTCCTCAAGCCAAACTCGTTTGCAAGCGCAGGATTCGTCGCTGTGCTGTGTAGTCACGTGGGCTGAACGGGACGATTCCACGTAAGTAAGTTCAACCACCAGGTTTCGATCACCTTCGCAACGTCTACTGTGCTTTCACCGACGACGGCGGCAACGATATCCTACGCTCTTTTGCTCACGACCATCATGAGGGGTGTTTGGCTGCTCTACATTCTACTACCCTTGGTCCAAGGAATCAAGGCCGATGGCTCTCTCTACCCCCCAGGCTTGATGCCCTTAATTAACCACGCAAATTCTCTCTTATCCGCCGGAAAGTTTGGGGACGCTGCGACCGCTTACTCCCAGGCAATCGGTCAGTAAAAACCAGAGTCCCAACTTCCAGCGACTCATCCTTTGTACAGAACAATCTCCGACCGACTATGTGTTATACTATAAACGAGCTACTGCATACTACTCGCTCAACAAACACCCAAGCGCTCTCCAGGACTTTGGAAAGGTCCTTGAGCTTACTTCCAGTTCTTTCGACAAGGCGCACCTCATGAAAGCCCGCATTCACGCCAAGGACGGAAGCTGGACGGAAGCCAAGGAATCCCTCGAATTGTACAAGTCAAGCCTCAAGAGCGAGCCCACGTTGGTTAAGGAACTCAATTCCCAGATCACCGAGGGCGAGGCCGCGCACAAGAAGGCTACCCAGGCTGCCCGTGCCAAGTTGTGGACAGCGTGTGAGGAGGCCGCGTCCACAGCCCTCTCTGTGGCCTCCCACTCGCTGGAAATTAGGCAGCAGCGCGCGGAATGCTCGTTGGCTGCTGGTGACCTCGAAATGGCAGTAGGAGATCTGACGTACGTTCGAAGCCATGAACACACTTGGGATACGTTCTCACTGTAATTTCGGATGTTAGCCGATTGATCCACCTTACTGCTCCGTCAACCTCACAGTTCATGCGAATCTTCCGACTGACCTACTTCTTCCTACCCGCTACTTCAACCGACTCCGCTATGAGCAATCTCAAGCAGTGTCTCCACTACGACCCTGACTCTAAGGAATGTTTCGCCGCCCGCCGCCTCGTCAAGAATTTTGGCAAGATTTTCGATAAATCCCAGATCCTCCTCAACAGCGAGGATTGGAAGGGTGTCATAAGCCTTCTGGAAAAGGGGGGCTTTGTCAACAAGTTTGACCAAGCCCTCGACGCAGAAACCACACAAGAAGTCCTTGGCCTTCCTCCATGGCTGTCGCTCACCCCTGCACGGAAGTCGAGTCCAAGAAGAGAGATTATCCTTAGGGGTCTTTGCAAAGCTTATGTCCACATCGGTCAACCGAAGAAGGGAGATGCATGGTGTCAGGCTCTGGGTCAAATGCAGGGCGGTAATGAGGACGCCGATGCCCTTCTCGGTCAAGGAGAGGCCCTACTTGCGAATGAGGAATTCGAAGAAGCGGTCAGGGTTATGGAGAAGGCTTGGGATGCTTGTGGCAGAAATGACAGGTTCTTCCAGCAGAGGTTGATCAGGGCCCAGAAGCTGTTGAAGCAGTCTAAGCAAAAGGACTACTACAAGGTTCTCGGAGTCTCACGAGATGCTGATCAGAAGACGATAAAGAAGGCGTTGTAAGTTAACCCAACCACTCACTGTCTCGATTGCGGACCTGATCTTTCATCCCCTCCCAGCCGCAAGGCAGCTGTCAAGGCACATCCGGACAAAGGAGGTTCAGAAGCCAAGATGGCCGCTGTCAATGAAGCGTACGAGGTTCTCACGAACCCAGAATTACGACAACGGTTCGACAACGGGGACGACCCGAATGACCCTATGGCTCAACAGGGGGGTCATCCGTTCCAAGGTGGAGGGCACACAGGTGGACATCCGTTTTCCCAGTTCTTCCAAGGTGGAGGAGAGGGATTCAAGTTCACTTACGGATTCCATTAATCTCCTTCTCACCTTGTGTTTCCTTTATTCACCTTCGTGCTCCCTACCTCCGTCCTGTATAGTCTGCCTTATTTTTTTTGCCCGTTACCTGCTTTCGAACATTTGTCCTCCCCGCCCCTGCAATAATTCTCATATCCACGACATCAGTGTTTACCACGCTTTTTCCAAGAATACCAGTATGTAGTCGTCCCGTTATAGGCGCCCCACGCCCTGTTGATTGGGAGTTGCCGTAAACGTAAGTGGGTGTGACCGGCGTCCCAGGACGTTCGCACGTTCGAAAAGTTGGTAGGATTCATGCATGTGCGAGTCTAAAAAGACAAACGTGATGATGGAATGTAGGGATCAAGTCTATTTGAGATAGGTGGACACAATAGGCAGTAGAGTTGTGCAAAAGGAAAAGTGGGGAATGGAAGGAAACCCAAGAAAGCTCCATGAGATATTCAAAGATCAACAGTTGCCGAATTTTTTAGTAGTCCAACGTTCGAGTTCAAAGTTCAGACAAACGCAACACGACGTTCGTCAATAGAGCCGAAATAAGGGCAAACGAAAGGATAGTAGGTCCGTACTTGTCATAGTACCACCCTTCCGCGCTCCTCGTCCTTAACCTCAAACCTCTGTAGACGAAGACGACAGCGGAGTATGCGATAGCGAGCAGAGCCGCGAAGGTGAACATCGCGGCGGAGACTAGGCCATGCGTGTCACCCGGTTCGACAAAGTTGAGGAGGGCCGTGGCGATCGTTCCGATGTAGACTGAGAAGTGGAGCCACCTCTGTAGAATGGTTCAACTCTATCCAATCCAGCAATAAGATGGGAAGCGCACCAAGAATGTTCGTTCGGAGGCAAAGTACACCTTTGGCTCGATTCTGACGGGTACAGCGATCCTCTTACCCTTCGGCGCTCTGAAATCCCTGGATAAAATACGTTCATCCGATTGAAGAGCTTGCTCCTCCTCGTCATCGCCAGTCCTCCTGCTATCCTGATTGGTCGTGGAAGCTGCGCCAGGATCAAGTTCGTTGCCCAACCTCTCCCTCAGAGTCTGGTCAAAGGCATGAGAGGGCGCCAATGGGTCAATCGACAATGCCCTCGGCTTGATTTGTATCGGGGTGGATGTGCTCCGGTTCTTCAAAAACGGCGTCCTCTCATTTGTGCCCTCCCCACTTTGACCCTCGCCATTGCGGGAGGTGGAGGTGGCTTGGCTTTCCTTCAACATCTTCTCGCGGTACGCGATGGCTTCGTCGAGTTCTCGACCCGAGATTCCCATCCGTTGGCGCTCGTCCTTGGCTGGAGCGAGGTCCATCTCTTCGTCCTCTTCACCTTCAGAGACGGGCTCTGTATATTCTTGACCGGTGCTCCGCCTGTCTGGAGTTTGGAGACCTGAGGAGCCTTCTGCAGAATGGAGCCTGGAGTGAAGTGCAGATCGCTCGAAGGGGACAGAACCGGTGTCGGGTTTGAGGATGTCCGTATCCACTGTGTTGCGTATTAGCCCATTAGGGTAATCGGTCTCAAGACAATCGCAACACGTACTTTGTGGAAGCCAGAATGGAACAAGATCAACGCGGTGAGGAAGTAAAGTCGCACACCCGTGAATGAATTTGCTACGCGTGAAATCACATTGGCACGGGGGCTTGTGAGGAGGTCGTTAAAACCACATTACCTGAACTTGGGCACCGCTTCGACCAAGTGAGAACGAACGAGGTCCGTGACCCACTGCGGAGGCTCCTGACCAAACTGGGTCTGGAGCTTGACTTCCAAAACGCCATAGGTAAATAGCTCTTTGTCCTCGGGAACGAGCTGTTCAAACGGATGGTCAATCCCAATATCCATCCTCCTCCAGTGATCTCCTGCTCGAGAGCGTCCGTCCCAGTTATCTTCGCGGACCATGGTCAGTTCCGTATCGAGAGAGATACGGACACGAGCATCTCCTGGGAGTTGGAAGGCAGTTCGATTGTAGAAAGTGCGCATCACTGCGAGTGGGGTTAAAGAATGCGTATCCATGACGAGCAAGACAAGTACCTGGCCGTAGCTTCCTGGTCAAGATGGCGTACTGAACCTCATTCGCCAATCGAATCATAGAATCGACTTCTTGGCGGGTCTTTTTGCCTTTCTTGAACAACTCTTCAAACTCATCGTCCATAGTATACTTGCCGCGGAGGAAAGCGTCGACTTTGTCCTCCTTGATCGGGAAACGAGCCTTGACAGACTTTTCACCAGTCCAGTCCTCCCTGTGCGTCTTTCTCTCGACGAAGATCTGAATTCATGCTGAACAAGAGCCGTAGAAAGCAGGGTAGGACAGGCACGGTACCTGTTTTACGTCCATGCCCCCATACCAACGCAGCCGGATTGCCTCCGCGCCTTCTGTCTTTTCCAGCCTCCCGAGATACAGGTCTAGATCTTCGTTATCCATATAAATCGATGTAATTGCTGGTATCGGCCCGCTGAGTCAGTACATGTCTCACGGATCCTGGGACGGATGGATTCACCAGCGTCTTTTACCTCGAAGTCCTTGTTGGGATTGAAAACTGTGAGGAGCCTTGGTCAGCAGCACTTCGGGTGACTCCCACGGGGAAAGACAAGTAACACTTACCGAGCACCGGAAGGTTGCGAAGGATCGCCAACTTCAATCGAACGAGATTGTCGGGGTGGACCCAGTACTTCGTTGTTTGCCGAACGAAAGCGCTCTGGTTGCCTCCAGCGGAGGAATCCCCTTTAATTGGATGACCGCGAGTTCGGACGAGATCATAGAGTTTAGAGAGTTTAACGATGATTCCATCATAGTTATACTTATAAAACGGTCGTTTCTCGAGGTATCCCTGGACAAAAGTGGGTTTCAGGGGTCGGTTGGTTCGTTTCTGCGATGGGTACGTTAGTGATTCCGGGGTGAAGCCCTCGAGTGATGGGCACTCACGTCATGTTTCTATGAACGAAGTGAATTAGATCTGATACCCCAAAAAAAAATCCACGTGAGGACCACGCACCTTGAGGATTTTCATGAACCCCGTGACGTTGAGTTTAGTGTACAGTGCAAGGTCGTGAACGTCGGCGACGAGATTTGCAACCTCCTCCTCGAGGAGGTGGAATCGCTCCTCAATATCTTCCAAGGAGTGTTCGTCGTCATCGTGGTTGACGCTTTCGTCATCATCGTCCGACCCCTCATCGGCATTGTTGCCATGTGCTTCCTGTGCCTCAGTATCGTGGGTCGCACGACTGGATGAGCCACCGGCATGGCGTGAGCCGTGCCCATGTGCTTGAGCAGTGAGCTCAGCCTCTTCTTCGACCAAGATTTTGACCGCGTTCTCCGCTTCTCGAATCCGATGGGACAGTTCGTGCGCCTGGGATAGTCTAAAATGAGTGGGAGTGAGACACAGCTACTAGAGAAGGGGCAAACCTTCTCCCCTTGAAACTCGTAAATCTTGTCCAACTCACGCTCCAGGGAAAGCGTGAAATCTTTCTCGTCTTTGTCGTTCCATGCCTTTGAGGCGGTTCTGTCCTATTCAGTGGGGTAGGTGTGAATCGAAGCGCTGGGAACCGAGTCGGTGCACGCGACCTTTAGGATTCGTTTGAGACCTGCATAATCAAGGTAGAATGGCCTCCACTCGTTGTAGAGAGCGGTCTGTTGGACGGGGAGACGAATGGTGGGTTGAGTGCAAGCTCTAGACCCTAAACGGGTCGGAGAGTCACTAGAGACGGGACGTACGGATATCTTCTGGCCAAACTTCATCGCCGATGATGTACGGAGGTGTGAGAGAACGAATTTGGGTTCTGGTAGAGGGAGGTTGTGGGTTTACGGAAGGGAACGGTCAAAACGAAGCCAGTGGTTCGGCTGTGGTTTGGGGTACATAAAGGGATGCCGACACTTGATCGCTATATACAACGAACGTTCTTCGACGCCGGAATTCGGATCGACTTGAGCATCCGTTCCTATCATCCATCTCACGGGACTATAGTCCATAATCGCGGTTTGTGATCATGTTATATCGCCCAGAGGATCCAACGTCCAACCCACATCATAGGTCGCCGTCACAGAGGTCGTCCACATCGGTCGCTGGAGAAACTCGGATCTCGTTTCTCACCATAGACCGAGGACTGAATGGACACAGCAGCATCCACCAATACCGGCTCAATAGTTCCTATCGTGGAGGTCATCCAAACAAAAATATTGCTGACGGGCTTACGCAAGTAAGGCACTACGCACTGTTCGGGTCATCACTAGCTGATAACTTGTCGTGGAGGTGTGGCAAGACCTCAATCCAGGAAGTCCTGTTCAAAGGCCTCCCGCCGAAGGATGCGTTCTTCATCGAACCCACCACCAAAGTAGTCAAAACCGCTTACGAGTCAGTGTATTCTTCGACCATTCGATTCCGCTCGGGTGTTCACAGTGGGTCAATTCAGCACAGTTATACCCCTTGAAATCTGGGACTGCCCCGGAAGCTTAACGATACAGACACTGCCCACCCCACTATCACAGTTCCCGACTATCGTATTTGTCATCGACATTCAAGTGTGTGTCTATGATAATTCTTGGAACGTCGCTGATCATGTGGTCAATAGGATCATCACCAGCAGCCAATTGCACGCCTGGTGGAATTGGTCATCACCGCTTATCAAGAGAACCAGAATGTGAATCTCGAGGTATTCGTCCACAAAGCAGAGGCATTATCGGAGGAATACAAGTTTGGTGGGTGATTTTCCCTAAAAGTCTTTGTTGTATGCCAACAACACGCAAGAGAACTTCAGGCACATCCAGCAGCGCGTGCTAGAGGAGCTTGACGACTATGACTTTGGTCACATACCGGTGAACTTTCACCTCACCTCAATCTACGATCACTCGTTGCAAGACGCGTTTTCCAAAGTCGTTCACAAGCTAGTCGATTCCCTCCCCTACATTGAGGACCTGCTTAACGTTTTCTGTGGTGTGAGTGCTTATGATCCTGACGCTGCGTGTACCCGCTGACCCAAGTATTCCAGAATTCCCAAGCAACCAAAGCATTCCTGTTCGACGTGAAATCTCGTCTCTACGTCGCTACGGATGCCTCCCCCGTCGATTCAGCGACCCATAGTTTGTGCAGTGATTTCCTGCTCACTCTTAACTCGTTCGGTCCGCTGTACAAGTGGGTGTGGCTCTCCGATCAACTTGATGCTCGTTCCAACCTTTATCTTTAATCTTAGATCTGTACAGGCATCCACTTTCGAAGAACGGCGGAAGCTTTTCCCCAGCCAACTCGTGCAGCCACCGTCAACATCGATACAGGCGTCTCCCAGCGCTTCTCCGGGTTCTCCATCATCGTCTGACAAAGGGAAACTTCCGGACGCGAATCAGGTGACCCCCAAGGCTTTCTTCTATCCATCCGCGTCGACTTCGCTATCACCTGGGTCTACGGAGACAACAGTGACATGTCATTTGATCACACCACAGCTTGCGTTGCTTGCGCTTATACCTACACAGACATTTGAGGGCAGGAGAGGACTCGTCGAGTATAATGTCGTGTATTTCAGAGAGGGCGTGCAGGAGATTTGGCAGGTCGAACGCGAGGCACGAACAAGGGGGTAGATAGGAAGAATAATTAGGGATACATGATCTGGATTGAACTATTCTTGGCCGTGCGCTCGCCCGACTCCCCCTCCCGACACTTCGAGAAGAGGTCCGATGGGGAGAAGCAAATCTTTCGACGTAAAAGGAAACTACTGCCCCAACAGGTATGTTCCCCAAGGCATGGCATCTCAATCGACAATTCGGAGAACCCCAACGCGGCCAGCGTTGCCAGCAGGTCGTTTAAAAACCCCCGACCAGGACTCGAGTCCTCCAGGTTGGCTTTTGACCACCATCATCCCCATCCCTCCTCTCTTCCCTCCCATCTCCCGTCCTGACTGTCGTCAAAATCATGGCATCAATCACGATGCGTCCCCTCATCCTCCAGTTGGGAGAGATCAGGGTACGCGCATATATCTCGTCTTCGTTTTCCAGGCCTCTAATCCTCATTTTAGGTCTCGATACCAGTTTCCACCAACCATGACGAATGGATCTCGGCCGAGGTCCTTAGAGAGAGTTTCATCCATTCCCAAAAACTGCAAGACACAATCGATGCCACCATCCAGATTGAAAGCGACTCAGAGGCAACCATAGAGCTTTTCGCGCGTTTTCTGGCATTCGTGGCTGAAGGCGTCAACTCCGATCCTGATTCTTCGCGACCGCGGACTAATCTACTCTACAACGTCTTTAAACACTTCGCCGAGTCATATCTCAGGTCCCAAGACGTGCATACATTCACCTCCACCTTCGATCTCGATGTTCGAAGGACCGTCATCGCCTCCTACTTCAAGGCACTCGCCACGTTAGATTCAAGTGGGATCACAGATATTCCTCGTCAACCTCCTTCGGCGCTTTTAGCGGCCGCTAAGGATGGTGATGCTTCGATCTATGCCGTTTTTGGTGGCCAGGGTACCAACGAGGTCTATTTCGACGAACTCCAGAACTTGTACGACCTCTACACCCCTTACGTCGAACCCTTTATACAAACGATAACCGGTGAACTCTTTGGACCCCTCGTCCGTTCATCCGCGTTCTCTTATGATCACGGCCTTGACGTCTCGTCATGGTTGTCCGGATCTGCACCTCGCCCGCCCATATCATACTTGGCCTCCGTCGCTGTGTCCTTCCCAGTTATCGGACTCACGCAACTCACCCAATATCTCGTGGCGTTCAAGGTCGCAGACCTCACACCTGGCGAAATGCTCGACCGACTTTCCGGTGCTACTGGCCACTCCCAAGGCATTGTTTCTGCCGTCGCCATATCCGCTTCGTCCACCTACGAACAATTCATTTCAAACTCGAAGAAGGCTCTGAGGTGGCTATTCCTCGCTGGATCGCGTGCGCAGGTCGCTTTTCCTGTTGTCTCCCTCGAGCCAAGCATCATCGCTGACTCTTTCGAGGGCGGAGAGGGAGTCCCCAGCCCAATGCTTACGGTTGTTGGGCTGAACCTCAAAGACCTAGAACGGCATGTCGCCGCAACCAACAAATATCTTCCCGATAACTCCAAACTTTGCATCTCCCTCCACAACAGCATCAAGGCATTCGTTGTCACTGGCCCGTCTCGTGCTCTTTATGGTCTTGTTACCGCTCTTCGCAAAGTCCGCGCTCCCTCTGATCTGGACCAGAGCAAAGTCCCATTCTCCAAGCGCAAACCTGCCTTCCATGTTCGCTTCCTCCTCGTCGGCGTTCCGTTCCACAGCCCTTACCTCACAGATGCTGTCGACGTCCTCTTGAATGACGATCTCAAGGACGAAGAGCTCTGGGAGGTTGACGAGTTGCGGATTCCGGTTTACCACACAGCGGATGGTAAGTGAATATGCACCATTTGCATGATGCCTATTCCGACTCTGTTTCCATCCAGGCTCGGATCTAAGGAGTTCTGCCTCCTCGATCACGCGGTCCATCACAGAACAGATTTTCACGCTTCCCCTCCACTGGACCAAAGCCATTGACTTCCCAGAGACCACCACACATGCGATTGATTTCGGCCCCGGCGGAGCCAATGGGGTTGGTCCGATTGTCTCTCGCATCCTGAACGGAAGGGGCGTCCGCGTTATCGTTCTCGGAGACAAGTACAAGGGCGATGAGTTGTATGATTCGAAAACCGTCAAGTACGAGGACTGGTGGAGTAAGAAGTGGGCACCACGTTTGGTAAAGACAAGGTTCGCTTTCCCTCTCATGCGAGCCGAGGCCCAGTTCTGACTCCCCTCCTGTAGTGACGGAACCATCCATATCGACACACCCTTCTCACGGCTTCTTGGGAAGCCTCCCATCATGGTCGCGGGTATGACTCCATCAACCATTAAGGGGGGTTTCGTGAGTGCAGTCCTTTCCGCCGGTTACCACATCGAGTTGGCCGGAGGAGGCCACTACAACCCCGCAGCCCTCCGTTCCAAAGTCGCCGAGATCCAAGCCAAAATTCCTGCTGGTGTCGGTATTACCTTGAATTCCCTCTACATCAATCCTCGTCAGTTCACCTTCCAACTCCCCCTCTGGCAAGAAATGCGTCGTGAGGGCCTCCCCATCGAAGGATTCTGTGTTGCTGCCGGTATTCCAACAACGGAGAAGGCCGCTGAGATCATTGAGGGTCTTACAAACGCTGGCATCAAGCACGTTTCTTTCAAGCCTGGTTCTGTGGACGGTATTCGTCAGGTCATTAACATTGCTGCCTCCAATCCCCACTTCCCTATCATCCTTCAGTGGACAGGTGGACGAGCAGGCGGTCACCACTCATGCGAAGACATGCACCAACCCATCCTCTCTACCTATTCTTCCATCCGCCACCACCCCAACATCATGCTTATCGGCGGCTCCGGTTTCGGTGGCTCGGAAGACATTTGGCCGTACTTGACCGGTGACTGGTCTGTTGAATACGGTGTTCAGCCAATGCCTTTCGACGGTTTCCTTTTTGCGTCCCGGGTCATGGTTGCTAAAGAGGCGCACACCTCACCTTCCGTCAAGGACCTCATCGTCGCTGCTTCGGGCGTCGCCGATTCCCAGTGGGAAGGTACTTACGACAAGGAGACCGGTGGTGTTCTAACCGTTCGCTCGGAATTGGGTGAACCAATTCACAAGGTCGCCACTCGTGGAGTCAAGTTATGGAAAGAGTTCGACAACACTGTCTTCGCCCTGCCCAAGGAGAAGCGGGCTGCCTGGTTGGCCGAACGAAGGGCAGAGATCATCGAAAAACTCAATAAGAACTTCCAGAAACCCTGGTTTGGATGGAAGAAGGATGGTACAGCTGCGGAGGACCTCAGCGACATGACCTACGAGGAGACTGTTCTTCGAATGGTTCGCCTCATGTACGTGTCCCACCAAAACCGATGGGTCGATCTCTCCCTTAGGAATCTCACCGGTGATTGGCTTCGTCGCATCGAGGAAAGATTTGCTGGTGTCAATGGTGGGGGAAACATTCCCTCAATCCTTCAGTCTTTCGCCTCCCTTGACCAGCCACACACATTCGTCGAGGAGTTCTTCGAGAGATACTCCACAGGAACGGCTCAGCTCGTTTCCGCCGAAGACAAGGCTTACTTTCTCGCCATTGCTCAGCGTCCCAGTCAAAAGCCCGTTCCATTCATCCCCATCCTCGACGCCTCATTTGAAGTTTGGTTCAAGAAGGTTAGACGTTCTTCATAGCAGACTGAATGTTTGAATAATCCTCTCCCCTCCCAGGATTCTTTGTGGCAAGCAGAGGATATCGACGCAGTTTTCGATCAAGACCCACAACGTGTCTGTATCCTTCAGGGTCCTGTTGCCGCCGCTCAATCCAAAGTCAAAGACGAGTCGATCAAGGACATATTTGGCAACATCACGAAGGACCTCATTGAGAAAATCCTCGACCGATACTACGACGGTGATGTTTCCAGGGTTCCCACGATCGACTACCTCGCTCCTCCTCCTACTCCTCGCTCCAATCTCATCAAGTCACTCAAGGCTAAAGGAAATCTCACCTTCCATGTCCCGACTCTTGTTCCCGATACCGGGATTTGGTTGGAGAATCTCGCCGGTCCTCACCTCAGCTGGCTGAGAGCCCTTCTCACCAGTAGCACCATCGTTCGTGGACTTTCATATGTTGATAATCCCATCCGTCGTCTTCTCGCGCCCCGCGCTGGCCAGAAGGTTGTCATCCATCTCCAGGGTGCCACGCCCACAGGGATCGACGTTTTCGGAGCTATCCGCTCTTACGGGTCACAGAAAGTGGACTTCAAGGCCGTCGAGATCAAGTACGCTCCTGGAACAAAGGCAATTGACATCACAATCTTCGAGGAGCGTCGCGGAGTCGCTGTTCCCATATCCATGAAATTCAACTACGTCCCTTCTCTTGGTTCCGTCCCGATCCATGAAGTCGCAGACGGTCGCAACCTACGCATCAAGGACTTCTACTGGCGTCTCTGGTTTGGTGACAACGAGACACTTCCATCTATTGGTGTTCGAGAAACTTTCGTCGGCCCAGAGACTGCCATTACCGCAAAGGATGTCGAGACTTTCTGCAATGTGGTTGGTAATCAAAGCGAGGCATTCAAGACTGCAAGGAACGAGAGAGTGCAGGCGCCAATGGATTTCGGTATTGTCACAGGGTGGCAGGTATGTCCCCGTCGCTTTGAAAATGTGTTTCATACCCTGACCAACCTTTCAAGGCTATAATGAGAGCTATTTTCCCCCAGTCGATCGACGGAGATCTCCTCAACTTGGTCCACCTCTCGAACGGTTTCCGTATGCTCGATGGTGCCTCCCCCCTCCACGTCGGCGACGTCGTCACGACTGAAGCGAAGATCGCTTCCGTCATCAACTCTGACGCTGGCAAGGCTGTTAAGGTCATCGGCAACATTATCCTCGAGGGAAAGCCCGTCATCGAGGTTTCCTCTTCCTTCCTATACCGTGGTCGTTTTACGGATTACGAAAACACCTTCGAGATTGTCCAAGAGCCCGACTATGTTGTGGAATACCCGACCGATGCCTCCATCGAAGTTTTGCTGTCGAAGGAGTGGTTCGAGTTGCGCGACCAGTCAAAACCCCCGACCGCGGGCACCTCCCTCATCTTCCGTTTGAAGTCCGAAATTACATTCAAAAACAAGATCTCCTATCACTCGATTACCGTTTCTGGAGACGTCTACGTTCGTGATAAGATCAAGCAACTTATCAAGATTGGCTACGTGGATTTTGAGCAGGAGGACTGCCACGGAAACCCAGTCGTCGCATACGTTCAGCGCCATGGGACCGCCGAGGGTACTGTCACTTACCTTCCCAATGGCGGATACACCATCACCGACACCGCCACCACCACATTCACAACTCCCTTTTCTAACCAAGGCTATTCGAATATCTCCAAGGACTTCAATCCCATTCACGTCAACCCTTATTTCTCCAACTTTGCCTCCCTGCCTGGAACCATTACTCACGGTATGTGGACCAGCGCGGCGAGTAGGAAGTACCTGGAATCTGTCGTTGCGAAGGGACGCCCCGAACGAGTCAAGTCGTAGGTCGAAAATCCTCTTGTTTGTGCAGTTGTTGATCCGTCCCTAGATACGAGGTCTCATTTGTCGATATGGTGCTTCCTGGAGAGGAACTGCATGTCAAGATCAAACACATTGGCATGCGACAAGGGAATATGGTCGTCAAAGTGGAAACCTACAACGGCCGTGATGTGAAAGTTCTCGAGGGTACCGCCGAGGTCGCCCAACCCCCCACTGCCTACGTGTTCACTGGCCAAGGTTCTCAGGAACCTGGTATGGGGATGGAGCTCTACAACAACTCTCCTGCCGCCCGTGCCGTTTGGGATACCGCTGACGCCCATCTTCTCGCCGTCTACGGTTTCTCCATCATCGAGATTGTTAAGGACAACCCGAAAGAGAAGACAATTCACTTCGGCGGTATCAAGGGTCAGGCGATTCGCACAAGGTACATGGAAATGACATACGATACGATGGACAAGGATGGTGTTGTCCGCACGCTCCCTCTCTTCGGCGATATCAACGTCCGCACTCAACGATATACGTTCAGTCACCCTAACGGCCTCTTGTTCGCTACTCAGTTCGCTCAGATCGCTCTCGTCGTCACGGAGAAGGCCGCTTTTGAGGACATGCAATCGAAGGGCTTCATTCAAAACAACGCTGTCTTCGCCGGTCACTCCCTTGGAGAATACTCTGCCCTTGCCTCGGTTGCTGGTGTCCTTCCCATCTCTTCGCTCGTCGACGTCGTGTTCTACCGTGGTATAACCATGCAGCGCGCTGTCGAACGTGACTCTGCAAACCGTTCCAACTATGCCATGTGTGCTGTGAATCCCTCGAGGGTTTCCTCCTCCTTCAACGACTCTGCCCTTCGCGAGGTTGTCGACGATATTTCCAGCAAGACCAACTGTCTCTTAGAGATCGTTAACTTCAACGTCGAGGTATGTCCCGCTTTCTTTCGTTTGGCATACAGTGTTATAAGCGGTCGGTACTAGGGTCAGCAATACGTGTGCGCCGGAGAGTTGGTCGCCCTGCAGACGATGACCAATGTTCTCAACTACCTCAAAATTCAGAAGGTTGACCTCGCCAAAGTAGGCCGGACAGTACGCGCCTACGTTGATTGATACTCATGTTCCGCAGTTGTCACAGAAGTTTACCATCGAGGAGGTCAAGAAGATGCTGGGAGATATCATTGAGAGCAGTTTTGCGTCCGCACAGGAGAAGCAAAGGGAGGATGGTTACATCATCTTGGAGCGAGGCTTTGCCACAATCCCCTTGCCTGGCATCGATGTGCCATTCCACTCCCGCTACCTATGGGCAGGCGTTATGCCTTTCAGGGCCTGTAAGTTGGTTCTTTGACGACGGTTGGTAAACTCTCACATAATCTCCGTAGACCTAAGCAAAAAGATCAACCCCCTTCACCTCAATCCGGACATGCTAGTTGGGCGCTATATCCCGAATCTGATCGCCAAGCCATTCGAGGTCACGAAGGAATACGCTCAGATCATTTACGATCAGACCTCTTCTCCCCGCGTTGACAAGGTTCTTCGCAAGTGGGACCAAGAGGGCTGGGGGTCCGTTGGACAGCGCCAACAGCTCGCCTATGTTATCCTTGTTGAACTCCTCGCCTACCAGTTCGCCTCTCCTGTCAGGTGGATTGAAACTCAGGACCTCCTTTTCACCGTTCACGACTTCGAGCGTTTCATTGAGATTGGTCCCTCCCCTACCCTCACCGGCATGGCCACTCGGACACTCAAAGCCAAATACGAAGCCGGGGACGATTCGGTTAGTCGCACTCGTGCGATCCTCTGTCACGCGAAACACACGAAGGAGGTTTACTACCAGTTTGAAGACGAGATTTCCAGTGAGGGTGGTGCTTCTGAACAGGCTATTACCTCCGCTCCCGCTCCCACCGTCGTTGTCCAAGCTCCTGTTGCTTCTGCACCCGCTCCTCCCGCCGCCGCCGCCGCCAGTATCGAAGACACCCAGATTAAGAGCCTCGAGATCCTGACGGTTATCATCGCCCAGAAGCTGAAGAAGCCTGCCAACGAGGTTCCCCTCTCCAAGTCTATCAAAGATCTCGTTGGCGGTAAATCCACTCTACAGAATGAGATCCTCGGTGACCTTGGCCAAGAGTTCAGCTCTGCTCCGGAGAAGGGTGAAGAGCTCCCTCTCGAGGAACTCGGTGCCGCTCTTGGTATTGGCTTCTCTGGGAACCTTGGCAAGTACACGACGGGCCTCGTCTCCCGCCTGATCGGTGGAAAAATGCCCGGCGGCTTCAATCTCAGTGCTATCAAGTCATACCTTTCGAAGAGCTGGGGTCTCGGCCCTCAACGTGCGGATGGCGTTCTTCTTCTTGGAACCACTATGGAACCTCCAAAACGTTTGGGTTCCGAGGCTGAAGCGAAGGCGTGGTTAGATGGGGTGGTCGCTCTCTATGCTCAGCGTTCGGGTATCACACTGTCGTCCGCCGCGTCCGGCGGTTCCGGTGGCGGGGGAAGTGGAGGTGGGGCCGTGATGAACAGCGAGGAATTCCTCAAATTCCAGACAGAGCAGTACCAGTTCGCCAGCCAGCAGATTGAGCTTTACTCTCGTTACCTCAAGAAGGACTCCCGCGCCGGCGATCTCAAGTACGACGAAGAGAAGGCCAACTCCTTCGCGCTTCAAGCACGTCTGGACGCAATTGGCCGTGAACACGGTGATTTCTACGTTGACGGTATACTCCCTTCCTTCGATGCTCTCAAAGCCCGTCGATTCGACTCCTCCTGGAACTGGGCTCGACAAGATGCTCTACTTATGTGGTACGACATCATCCATGGGAAACTCACCACTGTCGACCGTGAGATCACCGCTCGCTGTATTGATATCCTCAACCGTGCCGATCCCGACCTCTATCAGTTCATGCAGTACAGCGTGAACGCCTGTGATCCTACCCTCGGAGAGAACTATGCCCTTGCTAAGCAATTCGGTCGAGAACTCATCGAGAACTGCAGCGAGGTTGTGAATACCGCCCCCCTCTATAAAGATGGTATGCTCATTTGAACTAGAACCCATTCCGCCCTTGCTAACCAATTGTGCAGTAACGTTCCCAACCGCACCGAAGGTTGAGATCAACGAGAAGGGAGACATTATTGTAACCGAGGTTGTACGTGAAGGTGTCAGAAAACTTGAGGCGTACGTCGAAGAAATGTCCAGCAGCAACGCGGTCAACGCCCCGATAGACGTCGACAAGGTTCACGCTAGCGTCCTCAAGCTCTGGAACGTTGTTCAGTCCCAACCAGGTATCAGCGAGGAACAAGTCAGTAGAATCAAGGACTTATACGATTCCGTCATCAACTCTCTCAGCACCAAGGGCCCTGAGACCAAGCTCAAGGCGGCTCCCCAGCCCCGCACTCGTCGCGCGTCTTCACAGTTCCTGCGTCCCCAGGTTCCCGGCGGTCCCTCTGTCTCTGAGGACAAGATTCCTCTCCTCCATCTCAAGCGCAAGGTCGGAACAAACTGGGAGTACAGTAGCAACCTCACAGGAGTTTACCTCGACATTCTCAACGAGATCGCCACTTCGGGTACCTCGTTCAAGGACAAGAACGCCCTCCTTACTGGTGTTGGAAAGGGCTCAATCGGCATAGAAATTCTCAAAGGCCTCTTGTCTGGAGGTGCCCACGTTGTTATCACCACCTCTCGCTACAGCCGTGCAACTGTCGAGTACTACCAGGCCATCTTCCAACGTCATGGCAGCAAGGGATCCGCTCTCACCGTCGTCCCCTTCAACCAAGCCTCAAAGCAGGATGTCGAGGCCTTGATCGGTTACATCTACACTTCGCTCGGCATGGACCTGGATTATATTCTGCCCTTCGCTGCCCTTCCCGAGAACGGACGTGAGATCGACGGTTTGGATGATAAGTCCGAGCTTGCCCACCGGATAATGTTGGTCAACATTCTGCGTCTCATGGGTGCAGTCAAGAATAAGAAGGCCAGCCGGAACTTCGTCACCCGTCCCACTCAAGTGATCCTTCCCCTGTCTCCCAACCACGGTCTCTTCGGTAACGATGGTCTGTATTCCGAATCCAAGATCTCTCTGGAAACCCTCTTCAACCGTTGGAGCGCTGAGAGCTGGGGTGAATACCTCTGTCTTGCTGGTGCTGTCATTGGGTGCGTGATCTTCAGATACGGTTCTTTCATTCCAGTTTTCTGACGTATTTCTCAGGTGGACCCGTGGCACCGGTTTAATGAGTGGAGCCAGTTTGGTCTCCCAGGAACTCGAGTCGTATGGTGTCAGGACGTTCTCCGCCAAGGAGATGGCCTTCAATATCCTCGGTTTGATGCATCCACTCCTCTTCAGTATCACACAAGTCGAACCCATTTGGGCTGATCTCAATGGTGGCATGGATCGTCTTCCTGACCTTGCCGACATCACCTCTCGCATCCGATCGGGCATCACGAAGAAGAGTGACTCCCGTCGTGCCATTTCCAGGGATAACGCAGCTGACTTCAAGATCATCAATGGCATCGAGGCTGAACGCGTCCTCCAGACCGTCTACGTTACTCCTCGTGCCAACTTCAAGTTCGATTTCCCCATCCTCCCTTCCGCCGAGTCATTGCAAGACCTCTCTAAACTCCGTGGCCTCATTGACCTGGACAAGGTGATTGTAAACACTGGGTTCGCTGAAGTTGGTCCCTGGGGTAGCTCGAGGACTCGATGGGAGATGGAAGTCCGTGGTGATTTCACGTTGGAAGGTTGGGTCGAGATGGCTTGGATTATGGGATATATCAGGCACTTCGACGGTCGCCTCAAGAATGGTTCGTTGTATGTTGGTTGGGTGGAATCAAAGTCAGGTGAACCCGTCGATGAGAAAGACGTGAAGAGTAAGTTCGAGAAGGACATCTTGGCACATGCTGGTGTGAGGTTGATCGGTAAGAAGCTCGTTGCCTCATCTTGAACCCACTCTAACATTGTATGCACAGAACCTGAGTTGTGGCGCGGATACGATCCCAAGAAGAAGGTTTTCCACCAGGAGGTCGAGCTCGTGCACGATTTGGAGCCCATGGAAGTTTCTGAGGCTGACGCCAACAAGTTCAAGAATGAACATGGTGTCAAGTGCGACATCTGGACGGGTGAAGGTGGCGAGTGGTTCGTGAAGTTCAAGAAAGGCTCTAGGATTCTTGTTCCCAAGGCTTTCGAATTCAACCGCCACGTTGCTGGACAGATCCCCACCGGCTGGGAAGCCGGTCGATATGGTATTCCTGACGATATTGCTTCTCAAGTTGACCGCATCACGCTATGGGCCCTCGTGTGCACTGCGGAGGCGCTCAACATGTCCGGCATAACCGACCCTTACGAACTCTACAAGTATATGCATCCTTCCGAAGTTGGCTCGAGTTTGGGAAGCGGCATGGGTGGTATGACGAGTTTGCAGAAAATGTTCAAGGACCGTCGCGAAGAGAAGGAGGTCCAGAACGATATCTTGCAGGAGACGTAAGTCTCACGCATTCGGCAGAGTACGTGTCACTGACTCTGCACCAACAGCTTCATCAACACTACTGCCGGATGGGTCAACTTGCTCCTCCTGTCTTCCAGCGGCCCAATCAAGATCCCCGTTGGTGCCTGGTGAGTGAACACTTTGGGCGATCGTTTGACCCGGATTAATCAACTCCTGTAGTGCAACTGCCTTACAGTCCATTGAGATTGCCTGTGATACCCTGCTGTCTGGGAAGGCTAAAGTAATGATCGCTGGCGGTTTTGACGACATCAGCGAGGAAGGTTCCTATGAGTTCGCCAACATGAAGGCTACCACCAATAGCGAAACTGAGTTTGCTATGGGTCGCGAGCCAACTGAGATGTCTCGGCCAGCTACCACCACTCGTGCCGGCTTCATGGAGTCCCAAGGAACCGGCGTCCACATCCTCATGTCTGCAAGGACGGCTCTCGAACTCGGTGCTCCGATCCGTGGTATCGTCGCTTTCACGTCCACTTCCACGTAAGCCCCTTGCTTCGTTCGTGCGTAGTGCGAGTTCTGATCCAAACGACGTTACAGCGACAAGGCCGGACGATCTGTTCCCGCTCCAGGAATGGGTGCGCTCTCGATCGCTCGCGAGATTCCCTCGAAACACCCGCTACCAATCTTGGACATCAATTATCGATCCCGTCAACTCGCGTTCCGTCGCAAGCAGATCTCTGACTGGATGAACCTCGAAAACGATCAAATCCGGGAGGAGATTCGAGCTGTCAAGGCACAGGGAGACGTCGACGAAGAATACTTTGCCACGAGGCTGGCGGATGTCGAACGTGAGGGTGCTCGCCAGGAGAAGGAGGCATTGGCCACCTACGGAATGCTGGAGGGTTCAGACCCAAGAGTTGCTCCGCTCCGCCGTGCGCTTGCCGTTTGGGGTCTCGTGCCAGACGACCTTGGTGTTCTCTCGATCCATGGAACTAGTACTGGAGCCAATGAACGCAACGAAACCCACATTTGGAATGATGTCTTCACTCAAATTTCTCGTACGCCCGGCAATGCCATCCCGATCGTTGCTCAGAAGAGTCTCGTTGGTCATTCCAAAGGTGGATCTGCTGCTTGGCAGATGATTGGCCTCTTACAATCGGTCAACACTGGCATTATCCCCGGAAACCGCAACAACGACAATGTCGACGCCGAGTTCCGCAAATACACCTACCTCATGTTCCCCTCGAAGTCGATTCATACCGATGGAATCCGTGCCGGTGTCATGTCCTCTTTCGGTTTCGGCCAAGTCGGTGGTACTGCTCTCGTCGTCCATCCTCGTTACCTTCTGGCTGCTCTCGAAACATCTGTGTACGAGGCTTACAAGGAGCGAAACCGCCTTCGTTATCTGCAATCTTACAAGGCAATGTCGGAGATGATGACCCACAATTCCCTCGTCAAGATCAAGGATAGCCCCCCTTACACTCCCGATATCGAGGGCAAGGTGTTGTTGAACTCGCTTGCTCGAGCCACCTTGAGCACTCGAACTGGCCAGTACACTTTCGCGAAGCTCGTGACTGAGCAGAAGTCCGCCCTCGACCGGGTGCAATCGGTCTCCAAACTTCTTTCTGATAGCAGTTCGATTGCCGGTGTTGGGGTGGACCAAGAACTTATCTCTGCTGTTCCCTCACACAATCCCACGTTTGTTGAAAGGAACTTCACGGAAGCCGAAATCACGTACTGTCAAGCCCAACCGTCCTCGCGGTCATCATTCGCCGCTCGATGGGCCGGAAAGGAGGCCGTTTTCAAGTCCCTCGGTGTTACCTCAAAGGGTGCCGGCGCCGCAATGCGCGAGATCGAGATCCTCCCAGACGAGAACGGCGCTCCACGGGTTATCCTCCGCGGAGATGCCAAGGCCGCTGCTGAGAGCAAAGGTATCAAGACGATCCACATCTCTCTGAGCCACTCCGAGGTAAGGCAACCCAGAATTTCCCCGAGGTTTGACGACTAACTCGATTCCTTCAGACCACTGCCATTGCGTTCGCTCAAGCTTCGACTGAATGATGCCTCACCTGCTCTGACAATCTATTACGTTTCACTGCCACCAACTCTTTGCATTCATGTCATGTTCTGTGCGACCCTTCTGCATGTGTTTCCCTTTCATCATTTGTATCCTACACTGGCTAAATAGAATGGTATAATTTGTGACCGACGATATAGTGGCAGATTTCTGCCGTGGTCGCAGTCGACCATGATTGATCACCGTTCCGGCACTGTGTCCTCAGCACACTAGAGCTCATGGAAATCTCCGACCTGCCTACGTCAATGAGGACCACCCGGCCGGATTTGAGATAGGGTTTGGCTGCCGGTAGATTTTCTATTTCACCGTCTCTCCCATTCATAAGCCTTCTCGCACAAACGATCCGCGCGTTGTCACCATCTTGAGACAGGAATGCCCCCAGCAATCGATCCATTTCGTCTTCTGAAGGATAATATCGAGGGGCAAGTACGCGCTCGAGGGTATCGGAGCCTAGAGGTCACCAGAAATATATAGATGGTCTAAGTTAGTTGAACCCGCTCCGTATCTTGTGACGAACCCATCAAGAATGTGAGCTGAGTGGATATGGAATGCAATGGATTGGATGTCAGCTCGGCGAGACGGTTGTCCAGATACCCACGTAAGGCCGATGACTTGGCGATAAACGTTGGCTCGTTGATGAGGCCAACTGCTATGTTCGGAGGCGAACCGGGGTTATTGTGATGGATCCTTGCAGCCAACAGAGACATCATTTCGACCCTTTGGCAGAGGGTCGCATCGCCTTCTTGAAGCAGCTTGTCCGCATTTCTGACAGACAACAACAACAATTTGGCATCGTAATCGGACGCCGGGGAGCGAGGATTTGGAGCGTTCGCAAGGGCAAGATGAGCGAGGGTCGGGGGGTTGAAGGACGAGTCGAGAACGCTGATGTGGAGTGGCGATCTGGGAAGTGACTGCGTCGGCGACAGCGGCCACCGCCTGTGACTGGTGTAGACTAAGGCAGCGGAGACTACCTGCTGCTGTACTCTGTCGATTGCAGATGAGATAGCGGAGGAGATGGGTAGAGCCATCCGAGTTGGCGCTTCCAAACATAGAATTCGCCGCCTCGTCACTCGTCAACATATAAGAGAGTGGCGTCACGTGTGCACATGACCCCCGCTTTTTTTTCTCCCCCACAGACATGTCCACCCCGACAAGGCCAATAAACATCCGCCCAGGTACCCCCGAGAGCCAGAACTTTGAAGGTTCTCCTATCTCAGGTTCTCCGAACATCCGAGCCTTACGACTTCAATATGGCACTCCGCCCGTACCCAACATCCCGCCGAGGAACATCCCAGTCAACCCATCTAGCACCAGCATTGGCATCAACGGCCCCGGTTCGCATCGTCCCAGCGTAGCCGGAACACCTATCATCGGTGGAATCCGTATGTCAGCCCCAGGGGGCCCCGGGAGTGGTACAAGAACCCCCGCGAGTGGGTACGAGAATCCGTTCGAGGAACTTACTGAAGAAGAGAAGGTTAGAATCCTTAGAAGACATCTGGTTTCTCGGGAGCAACGCGAGCTACAAGTGGAGAGGAAGTCTTCGTTTGGGTCTTTCACCGATCGAGGCGAGGGACCTTCCGTGTCTAAGTGGCAATCTCCCAATGCAGGCCGTGACCCGGTCCCTACCAGAGATGGCTCCGAACCTTTCCCGATACCTTACCATACCCCTGGCGCAGACTTGACTCACGACATCTACAAGTGGCAAGCCGACCAACGTCGAGTAGCGCGTCCTCGGTCCTCCTCCTTCGCAGGGTCAACGCATTCAAGTGTCCATCCAGCTTTCGCCAATATCCATCAACCGGGAGGGTTCCGAAGGAACTACCTCCTCATGAGGGCTCACGAACAAGGCGAAGAACAACCCGAGATAGCTTCAAGCTTCATCGAGTTCTTATACCTCTTCGGTCACTTTGTGAATATCACCACGCTCATCTTTCGTGTGTTTTGTTTGACGTGTCGTTATCAAGGCCGGTGAAGATTTGGAAGAAATCGAAGAGGAAGACGAAGAAGCTTTCCTCCAGGATGAGGAGGCGGGTTTGCGAAGGGGCCTTACTCAGGCCGAGGCTGCGCTTTCGTCTTCTGTTCACTTTGGACCTGATTCGGCCAAACCCCACGATGAGACAACTCCTCTGATGCAAAGTACCATTTCTAAAGGCGCCCGCCACGGCCCTCGTATGAGGAGGAAGAGAGCGGCTTCCGTTTCTGGCCATGGAGAAGCATCGGTCACGGATGCAGTCCTGATGGTACGCCCAGAGTTGTTGTTGTGTCCTTGTAGATGCTCAGAGTGTTTCGATAGTTACTCAAGGCCTTCGTTGGAACCGGTGTTCTGTTTTTGGGTAAAGCGTGAGTTTATTGAACTCTGTCCGTCCGTTATGCTTTCATCTTGAACTTCATGCAGGTTCTACAATGGAGGGATATTGTTCTCGAGTTTGGTCCTTGTGTTCATTGCCTTGGTTTCACTATGGTCATTCTTGTTGTTGGTCCGGACCAAGTTTGTCGTCTCCGGCAGTTTCGGTGGTATGTCTAGTGACGCCGTTTGGGACCTCCCCCTTGACAACCACTTGTTTAGATATCGGAGGAGCACTCTATGGTCCATATATGCGCACCGCTATCCTCACCTCTATCACTGTTTCTCAGATAGGTTTCGTTTCTACCTATACCATCTTCGTGGCAGAGAACCTGAGGGTTAGCCATCGCATAACACATTCTCTCGTTGGGGTATTGACATCATTCACAGGCTTTCGTTATGGCCGCCACGAACTGCAGGACGGTCATTCCTGTCCAATACTTCATCCTGATGCAGCTCGTTATTTTCCTGCCGTTTGCCCTCATACGTAACCTTACGAAACTGAGCACGACAGCTCTTGTCGCCGACGTATTCATCTTGGCTGGATTGATTTATATCTTCTCCAGTGAATTTTCACTCATCGCTGAACGTGGATTTGCTAAGGTGGTGATGTTTAACGAGAAAGACTTCCCGCTCCTGATTGGGTAAGTCATTCGTCTCCCTTCCGTCCGTCATCATGCACCTTACCGATTCATTGTGGGCAGTACGGCTGTCTTCAGTTTCGGTGAGCTGTCCGTATCACATGCATCGACCGGCCAGAACACCGACATCGCACTTAGAGGGTATCGGGCTGATCGTTCCTATTACCGATGCCATGAAGGAACCTAGAAAATTCCCGAAGGTTTTGAGTGGTGTCATGATCTTCCTGGTTTGTGAGTAGCAAGTCCCGTACCGTTGGCTCATTGGGGTTGAACCGCGGCGTGTTTGGGATTACAGTCCTGTTTGGAGGTGCCGGTGTGCTTGCTTACTTGACATTTGGAGACCAGATCCAAACTGTCGTGCTTGTGAATCTCGACCCCCGGAGTAAGATGGTCCAAGCAGTGAGTCTCCTCGAACTGAAGGAGTTCTCGTTTGGGGACTCATTGCGTGATAGGTTCAATTCCTATACTCGATAGCCATCTTGTTGTCCACCCCCCTGCAGCTTTTCCCAGCTGTCAGGATCATGGAGAACGGTCTCTTCACCCGGAGCGGGAAGCAGGATCTCTTGGTAAAGTGGCAGAAGAACGTGTTTCGTTTCTCTATTGTTGTGCTCTGCACGGCCATCAGCTGGGTCGGCGCCAAAGACTTGGACAAGTTTGTCGCCTTCGTCGGGAGTTTCGCCTGGTGAGTTCACTGTATCAACGCTCTCGGACGTATCCTTACGTTTCAATTATTCACCCTAGTGTCCCCCTCTGCTACGTGTATCCGCCGATACTTCATTACAAAGCATGTGCGCGCACGAAGAAGGAGAAAGCCGGCGATATTGCCCTGTTGGTGTTCGGTGTGTTAGCGGCGGTGTATACTACCGTGCAGACCATCGCGGTAAGCCTTCATCGCCGTTGGATCTGTTCCCTTGGTCGCTCACCACACTTCACATTGTAGCTAATGTTTGAGCCCGCGGCCGGTGGGCCAACGTTTGGGCATTGCTAATCTTACGTGTTCTCCCAACCTTGGCAATGATACGCTTTCCATCGTCCATTAACATCGCCACATTCCGTAGATTTTCTTCAATCTCAGTAAAACGGTATTCATTTTTAAAGGTGCATGGCAATATCTGTTTCGACCTGCCCCACACTGTGATTTCCTCGAATGCAAATGATCATATCGACCCTCACTAGAACGATGGCTGGATGTTCACCCAACAGGGTGGCGTTGTCAACGTCCTTGGTGGGTTTAGAAAATGCCAGCCAAAAACACTGAGCCGAACATCATTATTACGCACTGCCTCGCGATCCCGATGGATTTGTTGTCGTGTCAGACTGAACCGTTGCTTTTGGCCTGGCTTCCGCAGGGGAGTACGGTGTTGCGTATATAGGTTACATTGTGGTTCATGGGTTGTAAGCATATTCCCGAACTTGAAGAATGACCTTCAGGAGTGAATCATAAGCAGGCCTTGACACGCGATCGGAGTTGTCGCCAAGGTGATCGACGGCCCAGGCTGCGACGGTCAACGGAAGCTCATGAAACGTGCCTTTAGTACTCAAACCGAAGCCAGCGTATTCCTGGATCATGAGTACGACCCCCGCTCAGAAAATCGCCATCTGTCGCACGAAAATGAATCAACTTCTCGCCAATCCGGGGGGGTTCACGCTCATCTTTTGACCACCCGGTGCTGAAACCCGGCGTCGTTGATTCTGCTAGATCCCTCCCCCCTCCGGCGTCCTTGATGGGACCAAAGGATCCACGAACGGGTGCTCCAACGTGCATTGAAACCCAAAGTCTTACAAAGACGTTTCAGGTGACCTGTCAAATAACCTTCTGCAACAGATTCCCAACGCTGGGCGCATACAACCTGATAGCGCTGATATGCTGCTTATATCCTACAGCTGACCACGACCTTCCCCCGTGGAGTGATCCGTCGGTCATCCCTGCGACACATCCCCGAGGGTCCACCTCAACAGCCCTCATCAACACGCCGTCGTCAGCGATCGCACCTCGCCTCATCAACGACTCTTCGACTTCGACGACGAGCACAAGTATATAGCACTTGGCGAAAACTTTTCACGCCGCCCTCCCCTCGCGCCTCCTTTCGTCCTCGACCGTTACCCCCCGTGTTGTCGACCGACGGTATCCGTCCCGACCGATCTCATCCACTTGTTACCCCGATTTTAAGAGGGTCAAGACCAACGATGATCGAAGGAAGTTGGGCCGGACGACTGTACGGAATTTCACCCTTCACCCACCTCCGTACGACCCCTTCGTGGGTCTCAGTGGAAAGCATTGCAGGCCAACTTGACGAGCGACGTATCTCCGTTTACACCACCTTATCTGAGCTACGGTTTGCCTCTAAAGAGGATGGAAATACCGCTAGCCCATCAGACCCGGAATCACACGCTTCTCCGATTTCACAGCTTAAATTCGCGTCTCCAGAAGAAACCATGACCCTCATGACCCCTATTGAATTGGAATTGCCCTCGCGGGACTCTTCCCTTTCATCCCCCACCACCTACTCTTCCTCGCCTGGCATTCACGACGACCAAGTTCAAAATACACCAAGCGAGGAGCTTTCTTTGACAACACAAACAATATCCCCATCTGCCTCACCGAAACAACCTGGAGGGGCCATGCCTAGACTCGATGAGCCCGCAATCCTGGACTCCAAGAGGGTCGGAAGGAGGCCGTTACCCGAGGTACCTGGGCACGCCCAATCCCGTCCTCTACCAACTAGACCCATGAAAATGGCTACGGTTCCCGGCTGGCGGACTTCTGATCGATTCTCTTATCCCCCTCGCCAGGAGTTCGTTCAAGGCAGTTCGAAGGATCCTTTGCCTAACTCGCGACCCGTCCCGGAATCCGGCCCCGACACACTGAGCCAATCGGTTGAAGAGCAAAGACAAAACCGTGGTCCCACTCCCTCCCATACCCCTCCCATACACCACACGCCAGCTCCCCCTGCGGTCATCTCACCTCCCGCTCCTTCGCCCTCTCCTCCTTCCTCAATTGTCCCTCTCCGCCTCTCCGCCCCTGTTCACCCGCCCGTGGACATCCTTTCTCCGACTGGCGTTGACCTCGTCGCGGCCGCAGGCTTGACGATCATAGACGAGAATGGCGAACAGATCTCATTTGGCGCTCTGTTCAATGATCGCAAAGTCGTTGTGATCTTCCTCCGATATTTTTGGTGCTTGTGTTGTCAGCGTTACGTTGATTCGATCTTGAAGAGCATTACACCCGAGACTTTGGAGCATAAGGGTGTGGATTTGGTTCTGATTGGGAACGGTACGCCTGGGGCGATCAAAGTATACAAAAGTGCGCCTCTACCCATGTTTCGAGGTCATACATTCGACGAAGCTGATATCATCGAATTCTAGGAATAATCAAAGTCCCATTCAAGGTATATACAGACCCCTCCCTGCGGTTGTACAACGCCCTTGGGTTATACAAAACCAGCAACGTGCGAACCGAAGCCTTGTGCGGGCGAGGTGGAGGAAGAAATCATTCCAAGCGTGATGGCCCGTGGGAATCGCTAAGGGTTGTGGTGAGAGCTGCCGCCGCGAGGGCAGTGCACAATGATCTCGAACAGTTGGGCGGAGAATTTGTATTCGGCCCAGGGTATGCAGTTCCCTGCCAATGACGGGATGGTGGCTGACTTTATTTGATGGCTGCGTGAAAAGGTTGAAATCGTCGTTTGTGCATAAGATGCAGGGTCCTCATTGCCATGCTCCCATTTCGGATGTTTTGGAGGCTGCAGGAGTTGACGTCCGTGAGAAAATCAAGGTCCGACGACCCGGAGTTGGGAGTCCGATCTCGACAACCGCTACGTCCTCTGTGGTGGACATTAGTATTACGGCCAGCTCATCGACGCCCGAACCTCCACCAACCCCCACGTCGACCAACATCTCTTTCGTGTCAGTAACCTCCTCCGTTGCTAGGGTGTCTACTTTCAGCAGCGGTGAAGGTTCGAGCCTGAGCTTGATGATCCCGGGCCACATAGCTGGAGCGATTGGACCTGAACCTCCGACGCCGAGAATAGCGGATGAAACGGAGTGGATGCGCCATAGGACCCAGTCCCTCACGAGGATCAAACAAAAGAAGGAGGCTAGGAGGAGAGGGGCGTCGTGTGACGACTTTAGCTATCCCCCCCTCGCGGAGGATGGTTTGTCCTGACCCGATTGCCTCATGTATCGTGCGGTTCGTTTCGATGATGCCCCCAGATAACGAAGTGGCTGCGTCGTACGAGCATGCTTCGGACCAGCCTCGCGCGAGTATATATGGTTGCGTGACCTGCTCCCTACGCTCCTTGTACGCCCTTCCCTTCACGCCCCTTTAAAGTTGTGTTTTTTTACTCTTATTTCGGGTTGGATTGTATATATTACTTCGATTGTCTTTTTATCTGTTGTGCACAAGACTTATTGTCTTTCCCTTGTAGCCTTCTCCTGCGCTCCTTGATGTTCAGGGTTGGTTTGACTCTACCCCCAAGGAATCTACATTTCCAGTTCCGCAACCGACGGTGAGGGTGGTGCATCTTATCGGAAGAACCCTTCTTCCATGAGAATTGGAGGAAACTTGATTTCCACCTCCGCGCTCCGACCAAAGTCTGCACGAGTTTTTTCTTGCAGACCCCGTCAATTGCAGTTCAGCATGCTGGACGGAGGCTATAGGTTTCTATATAGATTCCGCTTCTTTGAGGGTTTCACGCGTTACTGCCACTTTTTTTACGCTTCAGGAGATTGGTACGTTTGATGACCGACACCTGCACCACGCCATCGATGGTTTCACTGGCATTAGGAGTACCAATCAAAGTCCGTCGGGCGTCTACGCGCATCGTCGTCGCGGTTCGAGGTTCGCGCTCAGGGAACTTCCGAATCGATTGACGCACCCCACGGTACATCGTTCTGCCAGGTCTGTTGTTTAACCCTCATGAACGAACGGTCAGGCCAATACTCGGATCCTTTGGTTTGTAACCGGGCGCGATATCACCAACGGTTCCCTGTTTCTGCGACCAGGAGCTTGTTCGGTGAAATAGGTAAACAGGCGTGCGGTATGCATTACAACGCGTGAAAAGTGCCATACTACAATACAGACTTGAAGCATCGAGGATCTTGCGCAGGAGGATGGAGGGGTATCGACCACATGATAGTCGTCTTGGCGAATTACAAACACCAACTAAGCCCAGTTGTCTACCAAGGACTCGCGCATACCGCCGATGATGGCGGATTGATCTTGTCCCTGAAGTTCTAGAGGGAGGGATCATTGATGAACGTTTGATACGGAAGAGCGAGACGGGGGACGTAGACTGACTGAAGGTGGCTTCGATCACGCTGATCTCCATAGCCGTCGTATCAAACCCGGTGAATGCGCACCAGTCATTGACGACGAGACCTGCTCCTATCACGTCGGAACCACGGTTTACTGTACCGGCCTTAAGACGCCCCAGTTCAGATTACAAGCCATGCAACCAAGAGGAGCGTTTGATGACGTACAACTAAAGGCACCTGTAACAAGCTGCTCAACTCGTCTTGGTCTTGCACGCTTGTCTTGGGGTGTACGAGTCCTCCTTGGTTCGATATAGCGCAATAACTTCCCACGAGGACATTATCGGCGATCGTCTGTCGGAAGACCTCGACCTTCAACACGTCGGCGATGATCTCCTCGGTCTCGCGATCAACGTCAGGGTGCACGAGGGCGACATAGTCGTTACACGCGATGACGTTCCCGAGGGCAGATAATCGCTCCTCTACTCGTTGGACGGCGACTGAATCTGGAAGGGAGTTTCGGAGGTGTTGGAGTTCCTGGTCATTCGTTGTTGATGGGACGAGAAGACCATGTCTGTTCCCTATATCGTAGCTCGAAATTTAGCACCATCGTCCTTAGAGTAAGGCGGGGATTACAAGGCTGACCAGCAGTTAATCGACCAATTATTCGCGTTCCACCGATGGAGGTGTGAACGATAGGGACAACCTCGCCGAGCTCAGACTCGAAGGCCGAGTAAAAGTTTGTGCTGCCCTGGATCGCGCAGAGGCAGTAGCTGTTTGTGAGTTTGGAAAAGACTCCGATGTCGCTGCTGTTTTCAAATTGGAGACCTGCAATTGGCAGCCCCTCTCGTCAAGATCGACCGGGGAATCCGCAATGAAGGATTACGCACGCGTAGCCATGATTGAAGGGCTGGGGTGACTGAAGATTTCTTTTGAGGGAGGAGGGTGAAGGATTTATAGACGGGAAAATTGAGTTGGGTGGTGGTCGTGGGTGATCGAGAGTCGACCGGAATTGACCCACCCGCTTCCGAGGGCAGAGTCAACGCAACTCGCTCCGACTCACGACCAGTCGGGTCCGTCCAAATGAACTGCCTCCGTCACTCTGCACGTCGGGTCCCCGTCTCGCCTAGAACTCCGGTTAGGAATCAACTCGGGTTGCAATTTCGTAGAAATCTTGCGACTCATAGCGCGAACCTGACCAGTGAGACGCGTCCCGTCACGAAAATCGAGAAGATCATCTTGGACACCATAAAGGTATGCCCGCTTTGTCTCCGTAGCTACAGTGTTGAGTGACTTAATAACCAGGGTTGAAGGCGAATGGCCCCGTCTCGTTCTCAGAATACATGACACTATGTCTTGCCCATCCGACAGAAGGGTATTACACAAAGGCGTCACGCGACATCCTTGGAGCTCGAGGAGATTTTATCACGAGTCCGGAGATCAGCCAGGTGTTCGGAGAGGTACATTTGCAAAACTGCCCCGTTTTTATTATCCGCCTTGACTGACATTCGTAGTAGCTTATTGGGGTTTGGTTCCTGACGCGGTGGTTGGCGAACGGAAGTTCCTCTCCCATCCGTATCATCGAACTTGGACCGGGTAAGGGTACATTAATGGCCGACATCCTGAGGGTATGAACTCCATCTCCTCCGCCCTCGCATGTATCCAGTTGACGTTCGGATCTCACAGGCATTCTCACAATTCCCGGCATCAAAGGCAGCAGTACAGGAAATACACCTGGTGGAGACTAGTCATCCCCTACAGTCCGTGCAGGAACAGACCTTGAAACCTTTTGTCGAAGAGTTTGGTTGGAGTATTCAATGGCACGATAACTTGGATGCTATCACGCCGGCGGATAAGCAATACACCATGGTTCTTGCGCACGAGTTTTTCGATGCACTGCCGTTCCATTTGATCGAGGTTAGTGTCCTGTCTTCGAACAACTCTGACCAAGTCCTGAACGTCGTAGAAATCTCAACATGGATGGCAAGAGATCAAAATTGGCTCAAATTCACCCAACCCCGAGACCGCGACGACTCTCACACTCCCGGGCTCAACCACTGCGCTCCACAAACGGTCGAAAGATAATACACGTACAGCCAACTCTAGTTTCCGCCTAGTCGCTTCCCAACCCAGTCCATCCTCCTCTCTCCTCGGCTTGGCTTCTCCCAGATTCAAGAACCTCTCGATTGGTACGCGCGTAGAGGTCTCCCCTGCCTCGTTCAAGATCGCTCACCAAATTGGAAAACTGTTATCCACCAAGGCGGAAGGCCCGAGCCTGGGGGGTGCAGCGTTGATAGTCGATTACGGTGGTGATCATTTACATGGAGATTCCTTCAGGGTAAACCAGTTTGTTTCGTTTCTCTCACGAGGTTGATTAAGCTCGTTTTTATAGGCTTTCAAAGAGCACAAACTCGTCGACGTGTTCCATCAACCCGGCGAATGCGACTTGACCGCGAATGTTGACTTTGCCTTCCTGAAGGAAGCAGTTTCTGACTTACGTGTGTACCCCTCTCCTCTCGTGGATCTTACTCCTCTGACAGGCCACCGTCAGTCCTGACCCACGGACCCATATCACAAGCTGATTTCCTGA
>Ga0307514_10000951_pt1 | contig 43636 bp, 44 predicted proteins | sample 16_EM_MG_FD_203088 | JGI IMG/M metagenome (GOLD analysis project Ga0307514, IMG submission 203088) | Populus trichocarpa ectomycorrhiza microbial communities from riparian zone in the Pacific Northwest, United States - 16_EM | ecosystem: Host-associated > Plants > Roots > Unclassified | place...
CAACAGGAGAAGCAGCGAAATGCGTGAGGTGCCGGAAAATGAAGCTCGACTGCGTCGTCAACCGAAGCTTGCAGACGATCCTGGATGAGGATATTGAGTGAGTTCACCTCCGAGGGTTCAGTCCAAAGCACTGGAAGGAGCACTTTTGGTTAATAGGTTCAATGCTGCAAGCTGACCGCCATATAGATGGAAAATGAAGATGAGCGAAGAGCTGGCACAATTGCAAAGGGCAGTCGAAGATATTCTCAAGACAAAGCAAATGCGTCCACTGTCAACCTACGAGTCATCTATTCAGTCGGCAGCGTCATCATGCTCACCTGGACTGACAGCTGTTACACTTTACTCGGGAACCTCACCCCCTAACTCCACTACGCAGCAACCCTCTCGGAAGGACTCTATTCCGACCATAATTGGCCCAGCCAGCTCTACAGCAGGTGAATCGCCTGATCGGCCAACCCCAGCCACTCGCCTGCCAATGACCCGAGAGAACTCACCTGAGGCAGTGCAAAGCCATAATGGGGGTGCCCAGGCACATCGGCCTGAGGGTGAAGGTCGTGGTGCAAAGGCATCTCGCCCGGCGTTTTATGATCATGCTGCTTCTCTATATAGTGCCTCCCTTTCTACTAATCCTATGGGATCGTTATACGAGGTGACTAGGCTTAGGAGCCTAAGGAGCAACTCCACTACGAATGTGCATTCCCACGTCCACGTGCATGCATCGCCGGGAGGCGATTCTAGTGACAATTGTGGCCCAGGCAGGCTCACCAATGGCCCGAGCGGCCTGAGCAGATACACATCTTTGCCCGTAGAGGACAATGAGGATGATATCATATCGAAAGGCCTGGTGAGCCTAGAAGAGGCCGAAGAATTATTTGAGCTGTATGTCTTTGCCTCATTAAGGTGCGACTGACCAGATCTAACAAACGTAGATTCCGGAGTACATTAAACCATTACCTGTTTGATGTGGCTCTCGCACATGACAGTCTGTCATCGGTTCGCAATTCTTCCCCATTACTTCTAGCTTCAATTCTTGCGGTGTCCTCCCTGCATCGACCAGCATCTCCCACGGCAAGAGCAAGTTCAACTTCGAATACTCCAACGCCTACTGGTATCTTTGCAGTCTCTTACCAGCACTTTTTGGCACTCGTTTCGTCCTCTATGTTTGAACCCCCTGGGGGAGTTGGCCCCCATGTGTATCAGAACGGGCTGCCTCCATACCAGAAAGCGTTGGATAATGTTCGGGCACTATCAATTGCAGCGTTCTGGCTTCCTGACCTCAGCTGGAAGCTGAGTGGGCACGCAGTTCGGATAGCTACGGAATTGAACGTACACCAGAGTTTCAGGAAAGCACTGATGACAATTCCGGTCGGCAGTAAGCTCCCCGAAGCTGAAAGAATGAGGCGAGACCAAGAAAGAAAATTCCATTATGAACGCGCTCGCTTATGGTATCTCCTTTACGTATGTGACCACCATTTCAGCATTGCATATGGTCGGCCACCCGTTATCTGCTATTCGCAGCATGAAGCCATACGGGACGAGGGATATGAGCGGTATCTTGAGAGTGATCTGTGTAACGAGGGTGACTTTCGGGTAGTCAGCCAAATGGCGCTCTTTGTCGTCCTGGAAAGAATTTACGAGTGTTTTGCTGGAGAGATCTCTGAAGGCGGCATGGTTCGAGAAGAAGTCTTATTTGGAATTGATGGTAACGGCAACTCTGAGGGTCATTGTGACGTGAATACTGTTGGACATGTACACGAGAAGGACTTGGACAGCTCAGCGCAGCAGGATGATACCCCGGAGCCTGATGAGATCCAGGACCCAGCGGCAGCAGGCACCCGTAAAAAGCAAAAAGTGGAATCGCACAAAGACCACAGGAAAAAGAAGAGGGAGAGCAAGGCTGGTAAAGTTGAAGAGTTCTCCAGGGAGCTTGACGAGTGGCGAGATAACTGGTGCGTCAGGCTTCGCAAAAACGCCTTTGTAGGTGATTATCCTGCGAAGGGGGTGTTGCTGCATTATCATTTTGCCAAGTTGCAGCTCCATTCTCTGGCATTGCGAGGAGTAACTGGATCAGTGACAAACGACATATCGTCGGCTGATATCATATCGGGCTTCAGTCCGCAGAGAACCACCATGGCTAGGGTGGCTATTGAGAGTGCAAAGCATGTGTTGACCACTATTCTGACGGTAGAAGAGATCAGGGTTTGCTTGATTGGGGTGCCATTATATGTGCATACAATGATTGCTTTCGCAGCTGTTTTCCTCATGAAGGTTACCAGCCGATGGCGGAAAGTCACTAGTATAGGTGACCTAGTAAACCCTACTGACGATATTTGGAGCCTAGTCGAGAAGGTTGTTGAAGTCCTGAGAGATGTTGCGGGTGGTGGCATCAAAGAGCCTGTTCCAAAAGATGGCAAAGGAAAAGGAAGCAGTCTCAGGAAGAGCGAAATAACAGGTGGGCCGAGTTTGCGAGGGGCAGGAGAAATGCACATCGTTTGGTATATTGCTGGTGGTCTAGATAAGATGGCCAAGAAGTATCGTGTCCTCGTTCAGAAAGAAGAGGAGGAGGATGAAAATAGGCGTACTCTTGTACCTGGCAAATGGGAGGCTGTATGGCAGGAGTCTGGCAAGGCCGCCCCAGACATGGAAGGAACGAGGGCAGGTAAGGAATACCATGCCTCGGCTGGTGCCCCAGTATCTCCGGTGATAGGGGGCCCGGGCATAATGCAGCCAGTGGAAGCGAAACAAGAAGAGCAAGACTACCCTGGCCCGAGCTGGAGCAATGCCTTCGATGATGGCCACCATTATACACACACTTGTTATGAGAGAGGCCCAAATACGGCGCACAGCTCGGCAAAACCACAAGGGCAAACAGGGCCCTCAAATCTACATCCCGATCCATATTCCAGCTCAGGCCCGGGCTCGCATGCAATGTATGTCTTTGACCAGCACAATATCCACACCAACGACGAACACCACGGTGAACGTTATGATGACATGTTTAACCCTGCGAGCAACCAGCTATACAGCGTGTCTGGCATGACTCCATATGAGTTCTTCCCGAGCGGTTCCAGCGGACCTTCTGGCATGCCAAATCTAAATGGAGGTGGGTACTTCAGTTTCGGTGGGTTCGATTTGTTTGGAGGTGGGACGATGGAAGCCATCCCCATGGCGGGTACTGTCGGGAAGCATATGAGATCGGATTCAACTACCATCCCGAGCTCGGGGCCGTATCCGCAATATCTATCCCCGCCCGGCCCGAGTGGGGAACACTGTTGATGTGATCGCGATCGGAAGCCGAGATTGCCAGATATTCCAGATAGTAACGACATAGTGCATACTCGGGTAGTATGCCAGGGATGGGCAGGCCATCTAGAGCTGATGCCTCTGTGCCTTCTTGTGCTACTAGCAGGGCTATTAGCGCGGAGCGATTTACATGCGTGCACTGGGGGTAGTGGTCTGCTTTTGCTCAGGTTTTCTTTCGTTGGCCATGGAAATGTATGTGGATTGCAATGCATGAACAAATTTAGGTTTTCAAGAGATTGATTGTTAACATGTTTGCTGGTTTCATACCTGCTTATTGCTCCATGGGAGAGGTCTAACGGCAAGGTACGGAGATTGAAGGGTTGCGATTCGAGAGGCCATGGAAGTTGGAGGGAGAAAATGAGAAGTGGGCGAGAGGTATGGCCCAGGGACTTAGGTCAGGTGATTGATAAATAGAGGTAGGAAATGCACGAATCACGCATGCAGGTGGGGGGTGCAGGCAACAGACAATGGGGAACTACGGGGGTGGGAGATAAATGGGGCGAAGCCACTTAAAAGACAGGGTGTGCCAGAATGACAAAGTGTGGAAACCAAGGAAAGAATTAATATCCAGTGTTATGAGATTTCCGCAAGGTAGTTCATTATGTAAGGATAGATGGATAGATTTCTTAATATGCTGATGTATTAGCTGTATCATCCTCAGATGATGAAGAGGATGAGGATGTTGAGGATATCGAGAGCTTTGGGGATATTGAGAGCCTTCTGGTGGTTCGAGCATCATTGCTAGACAGCACTATACCTACCTTGGAATACCAGTGCTGGGCGACATAATGTCGATGTCCTAGAGGCATATATCCAACAAAACAACCTTGAAACCGCCTTTATTGCATTATTTTGCATGCATCGTAACTCATTCTGGCATATCGTACAACTATTGACGGAGGCTGGTGGAGAGGGGTTCTGGGATCAACGAGAGATAGTTCATGGCTACAAAAGACCCATATACCAACAGATTGCAGTAGCTCTATATGTTCTCGGAGAAGAGGTGGCTAGTCGAAAGGACTCGAATTGCACTCAATATCAGCTATGGTTCGGTACAAATATCCAACTGACGATCAACTTGCTTACACAGTTACTACCTGAATGGGGTATTGAATGGCTGAATAAGCAATCTACGTAAAGTAAATATATTTAATTTGTCATATATTAGCAAAAACATTTTCACATTCTAATGATATTGCAATAGTACTTATCTGTCCTTTGTATATCTTTCTCTCCTCTTACCGTATACTTTAATATTCTTACTAAGTCCACTTTTCAAATCTCTGACATCTGATATGTATCTCCATTTCTCAAATCTTTAGTCTTTGATATGCTTACTAACTTATTTCTTAAATTTCTGGCTTCCAATACATATTGAATATTCTGATAACCTTTTCCTTCTTGGGTTGTTATCTAACTTCCTCATAGTATATTTTGTTCTTTCCATGCTATTATACTCATCAGGATTCGGGGGAAAGGCGTATAGACTCCCTCCCCTCAAAAAAATTTCTCATCAGGAAAAAAACTCAAAAAGTGATTCGGGTGAATCCTGTATATATAATCCGGGTAAATCCAGAGCGTATCTCGTATCTCGCGGCGTCCGCGCATTGGCTTCCAGGAGGAAAACTATGAATCCTGATGACACCAGGAGACAGCTGGGACACGATGCCCATGATGACGCACAAATATTTTTTCCTGATGCTTCTGACCTATATATTTTCTCTAATCTCTAACCTTCTTTGTCATCATATATTTCATTGCTCTTATATCTATCTGATTTATACTTGTACATGTATTATTTATTTATTTATTTCCCTTATGGTTCCAGCGCTAATTACTTATTCTTAACCCATGATAATCTACTAATTATCTAATACTGACTTGGTTCAGGTGGTATTAAACATGCTGTCTTTTTAATTACTTCCATCTATACGGTATTATATTTTGGTATTCTCTACCCACAAACTTACCTATATAGCATATTTTTCTTCAGGCTTACCTTCCCTATTCAACTTAACCTTACTTCGACCACGTGATGAGGGATCCCGTCCCGTGATATGAACGAAGGACCCGAAAGTGGCGGTTCTGGCAAGAACTGGGTATCCCAAAGTGTAGTCTGGTTGGCACAAGCCGCTCTCTCCGTAGAGCCAACCAGACTACCCAAAGTGGGCTATTTTGTTAACGGGAGAAGGATAAAAGCGCTGGTTTCCTGTATCTAGCGTTCGTTTTTGATCTTCACGGTTCCGAGCAGCGCAAGAACTACACTGTCCTGTACTTTGCTGCGAATATATTGTTTCTCTCCAATAAACCCCTCGACTTTATTCACCACGTCTTCCCCTCATAACTTGTAATCTTACAGTTATTCCGTGCATAAACCCAAACCTTCACCGGGGCGGGAACGAGGCTGTTTCTAAACCTATGGCTCCCTTCAGTGGACAGACGTGTAGACTCAAAAACAAAACAGAAAACTCAGTGAGGTTCTGCGCCTGTATGTTTCTCGGACTCTGTGTAACGCGGAAAAGTTCAGGGTAATGGTCACGGCCCCGATATTTTCTATCTCGGCAACGGCGCTGTTTTGCCTCAGTATTCCCATTACATCAATGACAGGTGAAGTGTTACATTCCCTTCATATGACCTGACTACTGTCGCTATCCTCCGTTTCCTCATCCTCATTCATTCCATCCCCGCTCTCACTGTCATCGAAATTCCATCCTTCCTCCATAACCATCCCACTCAAGCAAGTAATTCGCTTCCCGGTCTCGTAGATCCCAACTAACCTGCCTACTTGCGGGATTCTCCCCGCTACTGAGGGAGCAGGTTCCCCTGTCTTGGCTTTCTTGGTTGGCGGTTCTGCGCTGGAACTGGCTCCCCTGAGGCGCTCTTTCATCTGCTCAATGTCCAAGTTCCATATCCTGATGGTCCCATCAGATCCTGCAGAAACTGTAAGCAGAGCCCCTTTGTGCTGAGCAACTTCATCGCCATCGCCTGGCACATTCACTTCCAATATCACAAAGTCCTTCACACGTCCAATCATACCCATTTCACGCCCACCGACATGGCCGAGAATTATAGGATTGTCGGTGCCATTTCCATCCTTTCCTGATTCATCCCCAACCGGGTCCTCCTTTGCCTGTGTTGGTTTTTGTTTCGCCGTTTTGTTATGGGTTGGGTTTTCTGGATCTTCAGCCTTAGTTTTGCGTGGGGTCGTTGTAGAGTAGAACGTTATCTTCCCGTCCTCTGTTGAAATCGCCAATACGTATGCGCCATCTCCTGGGAGGGTTACATAATGCATTTGGTGAACCTTACTGATAGGTGATGGCAGGATTCTCAACTTCGGCTGGCAGTCCATTCCAAATACCACGACCCCTCTTTCGAAGGCTACCGCGAATTCTTCACCACCAGGAGACCACTGGACCTTCTGCCCCTCTCCGCTTGATCCACCAATCTTATTCCCCAATGTCAATCCCATAATTTCCCTTGTGAAACCCAGGGTGCCAGCCTTCCTGCCTGTCATAAGATTCCACATCCTTAGGGCTCGCTCTCCTTTGCTCACGGACAGTAGGATTTTTTGAGAAGGGTGGAGAGCAATGTCGTTGACTCCACTGGGGCGCTCACCGTTACCAAGCAGACCAATGCCAGAGGTGCTGACTGATGTTTTAGGCTTTGGTACTTTAAGGGTGGATAGTAGAGACCAGTCACGGGCGCGGAAGATAAGGATCTGGGAATCCTCTCCCGCAGTAATGAGCTTGTTTCGATTTGGGGTGAAGAGTAAGGCGCAAGGGGTGTTGGTGTGCTCATGGAGGGTGCCAAGATGCTTATTGCTCGCTGCGGACTTGCTCTTCGTTTCTGATAAAGCGCAAGGTGGAGGAGCCGACGTAGAAGTAGATAGGGTATATAGGTTTACTCGCTCATCTGGGGAACCAGTAGCGAGAATGCGTTTGGAAGACTTTGAGTTGGATTTGGATGTCGACGGTGCTGAAAGAGCGACGCAGCGTAGTGGGGCGGTATGCGCTGTAAATAGGAATGAATCTGAGAATGCTGTATTGAGGGTGACGTCTTGTTCAATTGCTGCCTCTGTGCGTTTTTCGGCTGCCTGGAGAGTTGTAGAACTCCGAGAGAGAGAGGTTACCGGAATCGAGGCTATGAAACCATGAAGCACTTTCTCGTAGGAGCCAGCAATTATTTGGAGATTGACCGTCTTGGATTCATTTGTATCAAGTATGACAGGTAGGAGAGGTCTGCCTGAATGGTTGAGGTTACTGGTGGCGGAGCAAGGGAGAGTAGTGTACCCTGTTTGCCCAGGTATAGGTGCTCCAGTATCCTGAGATGGATCATTTGATCTCTTACGCTTGAATATCATCGTCAGAAAACGAGGTGTAGGCCACAGAGTGAGACTGGTGCACAGGCAATAGGATATCGTGATGCTGAACTCTGGTATATATTATTTGCTTTGCAAATCTTGGCGCCCACTAGGACACAGGACGCACTGCCACATCTTTTGCCACATCGCAAGAGAGTGCCACTTGTGGATGAATGGGATGCTATGGCTTGCACACGACATTACCTAGGTACGTGATCTCGTGCCCAGACCGATTTATTTTTTTGGTGTGGTAAATAAATCGGTCTGGGCACGAGAACAGGCACGAGATCACTAGGTACGGCACTACTGGTATCAGTCTTTGCAGTACACACCACATTGCTGAAGAAACAATACCATTGTATCATAGCTCAACTACCACAGCTGCACGCAGTCTGAAGGCAACACACGCCAATAGTGTTAATTCCCCTAACCCTCATATTTCAACCTCACTTCGTCCCTTCCACGCAGATATCACAGCGAGATACCGCCAACGCGGCCCTTTCCGCTCCAAAAATTGTAAGTAATCGGTTCAGAGCCATCACTTTGCCCGATCGCCCTCGAAAAAATGGCCACTTTTCATGGTATTTTTGTCGAGTTCTGACGCTGGAAGTTGAGAAGCCCCATTTCAGCCAGGGGAAAGGGGTGACGAGACTACTCTGCCCACAACCACACCTTGTCGGACACTCATAGGATGCAGTCCTGCCTCGACACGTCCAACTTTGCTGCAACACTGGGTCCCGACCAATATTTAATGGAAAGAGTACGAGAGGCCGCTATTAAATCAAGAAGAGAGGAGCAAGAGTATGTGAAATTTTATTTTATCATGTGGTATTTGCACGTTTGTTTTGGCGTTTGCTTCTTGGGGTGTGTCACGTTACCGCCACCCCCCCCTCTGTGTGGCTACACAAATCCTGGATACCCATTTGGAATTTTTTGTACGTTTATTATTTTTAATTTCATGTTTTTGAATTGACCTCAGATCTTGATTCTTAATTTGAATATATTCAAGTCCCAGAACATTGATTCATGTGATATTTCGCTAACTAACCGCTAACGTTTTATAGGAATATTGTTCAGTCGAGAAAACGCAAGCTCAAGGATTTGTATCAAGTCACACGGCAGATAGAGTGGAGCAAGACTCTACCCAACTCAGGCCAATATGTTCTTGGCTCAGGCCTGTTAGACGCCGACGAACTCGAACGTCGGTTCTTGGAGTTGAATGATATCCTACTGTTGGTTTCCAATTACCTACCTTTACGCACTTATTACCCTTTGAGAGGTGAATTTATGTCGGCTCCGCCCGAAGACTGCACCTCTGCTAAAATATGCCCAGTTGTGCCCTTTACCTGATTTGCTAACCGCTATATAGGGGAAGACTCTACGACGAGTCGAGCCTTACGAAGTTATTCACCGCTACAATCACACCTTCTACTGTCTCTAGGCACTCCTTATCTCCTATTTTAACTCGGAAAACATTGCCTGGCCAGCAATCCACTCGTGCGTCTGTCCGGACTTCGGTTGTGCCTCCGGTCCAGTCACCTGGGGTGGTAGTGGTTCCCCAAGGTAAGCAAGAGCTCTCCATCAAGAGCGTTGATGCGAAATTGTCAGAAGGGAAAGGAGGTAATTTGATTCCTCAATCCCTTGCCGTTGAGAGGGCTGCCCCTGCACCAGCATCAGATGACAAAACGGCAGAGCATGTCACTGCTGTGAGGGTGTGCTCGGTGTCGCCCAAGAGGCGCAAAGTAATCAAGCTCTCGTGTCCGGTGCTACCACGACAGGATGATTTTGATATACCACTGGCGGAGGCCTTATTAGATTACCCAGCTACGGAACCGTATCGGGACCACATACCAGCACCAGTTATCGGTATACCCGTCAGTCAGGATTCTCGTCCTCCAGGTTCGGGACCAAGAGCGGATGCATTGGCAGATGGTGTTAGCACTACTGTGCTGTCTGCTGAACCGCCCCTGCTCCCGATGTCTCTTGTAAAAGATGGTCTCGGTGGGGATTTGTATCTGGCAAATGGAAATCACACTGCTGTTAAGAGTGCCCAACATTCGTTGGCAGACCTGTCGAATCAAGGAACTCTTAATACAGTTTCGGCACCGGTAAGGGAAACCACTGAAGTTCCGTTCCCAATTGTTCAGAAAAATAAGAAGTCACCTCCTGCTGCGCAACTCCAGTTAGCAGTAGTCCCCCCAATACTCTGCAATTTCACCCCCACTGTTTATCGCACACGCTTACATGATAGCCAGAATACACCATCATCACCAATTACCTCTGAGGACGAAGATGATGACAATGACAATAATGCGGCAATCATATCTTCTGCCACCAGCCCGGACACAAGTGGATTATTACCTGATGATGCACGGTCAGATCCTAGGCAGGCTGAGTTGTTAGGCAAAAAGGATTTGTTGTTGAGAATGAGCGACCCTAGCGCACAGTTACGGCTTGAGGACGAGCTTGCACGCAAGGATCACGGGGGTCCTTATTATGGAATTGCACATACCAGGAAAGATGTCATGGAGAGACTCGAAGACGACAGAGGCGTTGATATTGTACTGAATGGAGATCAGGCTGAGAAGCGAGGGGGGGAGCTTATGAATCAAATAGAGACTAGCGAAGACATATCTGAGGGCCAGAAGGACCGAGAGTCCTTGGCAAGCGTTTCTGTTGCCCGCACTTCCAAACTCAAACCTGGTGAAGAGGAGGCTGTTTCCCCCCAAGGGACTGTTGAGTTGCAGGTTGGTGAGCTTAGCCAAAATATAGACGCGATCTCGGCAGATGAACACCCCCCCCGCCCATTGGATGCGCAGGTTCTCTCAAATGCACAAAATGATGGTACCTCAGCAGCCCTACCACCATCAAAAGCCAGGACCCAAGAAAGCGACCCCTTGGCATCAAGTATCACTCCTGTACCTGATGTGCTCACGAAGCCCCGCGCAGGGTCACCTTCGGTACCTGGGAACCTGGAGATTGGCAACTTTGTTACAGATATCAGTGCAAGTGCGCTGATAAGTGGCATCAGAAGGGGTGCAGGTGAATCTAGCTCACCCTTTGTGCAATCGAAGACTTTGATTTCACCCCAGTCTGGGGTCCCTGATTTTGCACAACGCGATGCTACAGGTGTTGAATTCAAAATGTCACCAGACGCAATAGATATGGAGGGAATGCCACAAATACCAATTGCCGCCCTGGAGCAGGAACATTCGATCTTCGATGGTGGCAGTTGCATTAATCTGACGAAAACATCCACACAATCGGTAACAGCCCCACCAAAGGCTAAGACGGAGATCAATGTTTTCGACAGACCAACTAAAATTGTGGTTGAGTCCAATCAGGAGGCAGTCTTACCAGTCGATACTAGTTTGGGAGTCAGCGCAAAAACCCACCAGCCATCATTTACATTAACCAAGGTCCTTGAGGAAAAGCGAAGGAAAGAAAGGGAACGTGCGAGGTTGGCAAAGGTTGTTTTTGCAGAAGAGCCGCACGCGGAAACCTTGCCATGCAATAATTCGGGGACAACAGGTGTGGGTTCAGGGTCACGTTTTGCGAGGTTTCCCAGGGAAGTTGCGAAATTTCTATCCTACAGCACTAAAAAACGAGCTCATGACGAATCTGAAGTGCAGCCAGCACAAGCAACACGGCAGCGTTCCGGCTCCACTGCTGTGCCTCACGGGCTCCAATACTCCAAGAAAGATTACCTGACTCCATACTTCCAACTTGAGGCTTTTGAACAGCCCCTTCAAAATCTGCTCTACCAGAGCCATAAAACCCTACTAACGGCGAATCATCAATTGGTTTTGAAGGAGCAGCAAACGAAGAAGGTGTACCGCCGAATCCAGCAATTGCAAGAAAAGGGCTTATGGAGCCTGCGACAGCCAGCCCGAGTCAGAGAGCCACAAAGGAAGTTATGTCACTGGGACTACTTATTACAAGAAGCAAATTGGTTGGGCGTTGATTTCAGACAAGAAAGGAGACTGAAGATTACACAGTGTAAGATTTTGGTGGACATGGTCATGCAATGGCACACGGCAAAGCCTGAAGAGAGGGGGTTTCTGTGTGTGGATAAAATAGAACTTTCACGGCGGAGAGATCGGAGAGCAAGAAAGGGTCAACTACATGAGAGACCAGATTGTGATAAGCAGGTTGACTATGTAGCGGCAAACACAAACGCAGGTGAAGATCAAATGATGGGAGATGATGACAGGGTGGGGAGCTTGCAAACTTCAACACCAACACTGCGTGACGGACTCAGTATGATAACCAAACTAGAGCCGGTGTCGGAACCAGACAAGGGGGGGTTAAATAGTCGGATGGGGGAGTACGGAAACCCTGATAGGTTAGAATTTGAGTGGGATTTGGGTGAAGAAGACACTGGTGTATTTGGCCATCTTGGGACACCACCTGTGCGACTGTTTGCGTTTGGACCAGAAGAGACAATTCTCCAATTGCCACTGACTCATGCGGCCAACCAAATTTTGTCGGAACTTCCAATTCTGACCCCCCCCACCCTTCCTGCGGACACATCAATCCTCCACAATCAAGTTGAAGAAAGCTGGCAGATGCCAATAATTCCCGTTAGCAAGCTCTGTGTCGCCAAACTGGTTCCCAATGACGAGGGCCCACCCCGAAAAAAGAGTCGCTACGAATATCAGGAAAACTATAACCTCTTTACAGAGGATAGTGACTCTGAAGGTGGCTCCGTTGGCCAGATAAAGACTAGTTCATTTGCTGAAATGTTGGGGAAATTATCGAATAAGCCTGTCCCGATACCACCGGAAAGCACTAATGTGGCATTGTTCAATCCTGACTTCAAACATATTCTAAATCGTATGCAAGGGCATAATTTCAAACCACCAAGTTATTTGCCACCCCTATCATTCTTCGAAAACAGGCTGGCCTCCCAATGGCTTCCCTCCGAGGATGAAAAGCTGAAGGACCTCGTTCAACGTTATCCGCAAAATTGGGCTCTGATTTCTACATTCATGACGTTTAAAGGGGACATTCATTCTGCACCGGACAGAAGGTCCCCCTGGGAATGTTTTGAGAGATACCTGCAAATTGAGCCGCCGACGTCAGAATTTTTGAAGAGCTCTTACTACAAAGGAATTCAGCAGAGGCTGGATATCTCTGGCAAGGCGAGTGTACCGAGTGCTGTTACTGGTAATCCTCCAAACGGCAATGGCAGCAGTGGGACCAGCACACCAACAATCAGGAGACGTGGGAATGCACCATTGAGGGTCGAAAGAAGGAAGAATACCAAATTTGTGCATTTGTTCGAAAGCATGAGAAAATTGGCTAAGAGGCGGGAGTTAAGTCTTACGAAACAACAAAATGGTGAGTTCAGGAACCCCTCCTCGTAGAGCATTCAGCAACAACCCAAAGTTTGAAACGCTTCTGATTCCCATTGATATGCACAGCTGCCGGGATTGCCAACCGCAAGGCTGAGCAACAAAATCAATCGAAGCCCAAGCTCCAGAACTTTGTTCCATCACATTTTAGTAAGATGAAGCATGAACGTGAGATGAAAATCGAAAGACAAGCTCGTGAGAACGCAGCTTTGGTCGCTCAGCAGAGGGTAAGTGAACGATAACCCCTGATAATTTCCCTCGATGACTCCCACGGAGTGTTTTTCGAGTTTTCCAATCCATGTGACCTATGTTCCCTGATATAACACCATGGATTTTCTTCTGGATGGCTCGACCCAGGCTGTATAATTCTTTCATACACACCCTCACCCACATGCATTTGTTAACACTGTGAATATACAGCATGCACAGCAACAAAGAAATAGCACTTCAGGTGTTAACAGCCCGGCTGTCACATCAGCGAATTCAAATGTTCTGGCACAAGGTGCTCCTGGGATACCAGTTCACCGGGGGTCCCCTTCCGTAGCACATGTGCTGCCGAATGGGGTTGTTTCAGCGTCGGGTGGAGCACCTGTCCCTGGAATGGCTGGTATTCCCCACCTCACCGTGGCTGGAGTGCAGCCACAAGCGAATGGTACATCGACAGCTCATGCCATGGCTCTCGGACTCCGACAACACGCTGGTGTATCAGGGGCAATGCATGGGACTGCAATAACTCACCAATTCCAGCTGATGAAATTGAGATATGCTCACCAACAGCAACAGCAACAGCAGCAACAGCAACAGCAACAGCAGCAGCAGCAGCAGCAGCAGCAACAGCAACAGCAGGTAGCACAGGCAGCAGCAGTAGTACAGCAAGCACAGAACGGCTCACACTCACTGGGAGTCTCTGGGTTGCCGGCTAGCTATTCCCAACACTCGACCCTCACCAGCCCTCAGCAACAAGCTCTTAACACGATAAATGCTAACAGCATGAAGCAACAACATCACACAAACGGGGTCAATGGCGATACTAGTGGCCAGAATGGAATATCTCAGCAACGCTCTCAGTTGAACATTCAAGGCCAGGGCCAAGCCGGTTGTCCGCGTCAACAACAACCCCAGCAGATTCCACATCATGGCCCTCTTCTCACCACTCAGCAAATTTCCAACTTGGTGCGAATGAATAACCCTAATCTCACTCCTGAGCAGGTTCAAAAAGTGACAGAACAGCGTATTACCGAGTATCACAACCAAATGCGAGCACAGTTGTCAAATGTTCAAATCCAAACGGGGACCGTGTTTCCGACTGGGGTAGCTATTGGACTGACTGCGCAGCAGCAACTTTACCAACAGCAACAAGCGCTGAGGCAGCAACAGCATATGATGGTACAGCAACAATCACGGCAGGGAAGCCAAGGTCCTGCACAGATGCAACAAAGCACCATCGTTGGAGGTGTTGTCTCCCGGGGTACCACCCCGCACCAGACTCAACATCTACTCCAGAGAACTGCGAGTATGCAAAGTATGGGTCACCCATTACAACGATCGCAGAGCATCGGGCAGCAAGGCCGCGTACAGGCCCAACAGCAAAGTCCAAGGCAATCACAGGTTCAACAGGCGCAGATGGCTGGTATACCACAACCACAACAGCATTCGGCCCCACAAGCATAGGTCCTCAGTCATCACACATTTATGGCAAATCCAAGCTCGGATCACCACATATTTCATCATCGAAAACATTTACGGCGGCTCTTCTGTTTGTGATTTCTATGTCTGATTGATGTGCAGACAATTGAAGCGGCTTTTTCCTTCCCGGACTTTGTTATCTAATACTTTCCTTGTTTGTAAACGGTCATCAATCATGGGTCATGGGAGTTTTTTGTTGTGGCTTTGGTTTTTCTTAGAAGCTGTGGCAGGTTCAGGTCCAGTTGAGAACATCCTTGGGTCTACGATTTCGTTTCCTGTTTTTACTTTGGCACACATAATTGCTTTAAATTACAGGCTTTTGTACGTGTGTTATGGTTCGTTTTTTCTCCCACTTTTGATCACGTCATAGTTCTTGAGACGAAAAATTGAGGAGATCGTTGGAGTGGATACGCGCACGCGCAACGCAAAGCTTGCTTGGGACGTGTGTGAAGGAATTTGGGATTGTTGTCAGATGGAAATGGAATGTAATGTAATGCAATGCAAAATTCGGGTTTGTTGGTATGCGGCGCTTTGTTGCAGCGAAGCCCACGTGATAAAGCATATCAGTCGCTGGCGCCTTTCCCCTGTAGGATATGAGGCAGAAGAGTTAGAGTACCATTTGTTAATTAAGTTATGAGGGTTACAAACCTTGCTCTAATCACTCTCATCGACTGCATCCAGGGCAGTTAATTTGCTTAATTAGTCCCGCGACATCACAGGAATGTATGGTACCTGAGGTCATACTGCCCAACAGCAACGCCAACGATAGAAGATGTTAATTAAGCTGTTCCATATATACAGTCCGTGGACAAAAATCTTGGTAAAACAGTGAAACCATAGCCAAAATGGATCTTATGAATTCACGGTTGGCTTTTTAAATATAGTTTGAGCTTGATACGGAGTCTCTAATTCCTGGCTTAGAGGTCTGTAGCATCCCTCCAACTGCTCTGGTAAATTTTGGAAGTCCTCGAAAACCGAAACCTTCAAAAAAGGCGCTATTCCTCATACAGTTTAGTGCTTTTTGTGCGATTTTGGAAATGGCCTCAATTCTATATACAGACAACTATGCCTCTCCACGGCATTTCACCTAGCTACAAAAATCAGAGAAGGGACAATCTGGCCCCCTCTTGAATCTAAAATTTTTTTTTCATGTGATTACCTTACAAACTCGGGTTTTAACATTTTTTGCATGACGGTCACTTTTGGTGTGATCTCGCATTTTACCAAGACTTATGTCCACTGGCTGTACATAGATACAGGTGGAGAGAGTTGAAAGGAAAAAAATTACCAGGGGGTAGAGCGCCCTCCACGGCGAATGACTGTCAATACACAAATTGGCATACCTTCAAACCACCTATATATCCGTGTTCATAGTGGCTCCTCCCATGCAGCCTGCGCAGCATTAATAAGCTCTTCTCTATTATGGGGGGGGTTGCGCCATTGCCTCCGGAGTAATAGAGCCTAACATTCATGAAGGCCCAAGCGGAGCTATACGCTTGAGTTCGAACTGCCTATAGCTACCAACCTTCACGCATGTCTGGCATGTCTCACGGCCCATGGGACTTATACAGATAGTACTATCTATATTATGAATTTAACTATTAATAAATACTTTGGATACAAGAACTTGTACCATGTAATCTAAGATATAATAGGTACATCAGATTTGTATTGTATACTCAACTCTTTTCTATTGTATATTACTTTTTGGACTATCTTAACTGTATTCATCCCATGTATACATGCTACTATTTATTTTCCAACATCACAGCCAGAGCCAAAGCATTTAGTGGGGCATGGACATACTCAGTAAACTTTTCAGCAGGCTATGCCGCCCCATCTAGCAGCTTCGCTCAAGGACCTGCAGCTGTCTATCCGTTCCTTCCCAACTTCCTTTGCACAGAGTTTCAATCTTCTCCGCTCTACAATAAGCACCTTCTTTACAGCCAACTCTGTTAACCTTCACCTTCCCTTCTCGATCATAAACTAGTTCAGCCGCCTCTCTGAGACCAGCTTGTGCTGCCCAGCACGCGTGTTTGCCCTTTCTCGTGACTGGGCCATCGAGTCTCTTGGTATAATCATCAAACTCCAATTCCCGTACCCTTTTCAATAGTCCAACCCTCTGCAGCGCCGAAGACTTGAATGTTGTCAGTAAGTGCCTGGCAACCGCTTCCTGTGCCCGGATATCTTCTTCGAATAACTACCAAAATTAGAATGAGACCGGGAAGGGTTTATGTACCCTTACTTACCTTGCCTATTCCCGAAAAAATGTTTAGTAGGTCCTGGATGCTTGAGTCGTCACTTCCGCCCTCTGGACTAGCCTCCTTAACCAACCTTTCCAAGATATTCGAGGACTCTCTATTAGCAGAAAAATCTCCATAAGATCCTGTGTATGAATTGGAAGTAGTTTCAGCCCCAGAATGGTAATAGCGTGGCGAACTGCTGTTGTCTATTGTCATTTCTGTATCCACCCCATATTGGGTTGGCAAAGTAAGGTCTGGGTAGGTAGCTTTGTCGGTTGGCTTCTTAGTGACTAGCGTGTCTTTCTTCCAAGATTCTTTATGTGCCCTAGCCTTAGTCACCTTAGGGTCTAGAGAAGGTATTGTATTCACAGCAACTCGTGCTTTAGTAAATAGAGTATGCTTCAACGTATCAATCTGTGGTTTACGCTTGAGAGATTTGAGAGACTGAGATTGAGGCTTTGGTCGGTCCTCAGGGGGCGCTCTGAGTTCTTCTGCAGCGCCTCGGTTACAAATTGTATTGAGCCTTTTGAGGAAACTGCTTTGTAGTGGACGAGTTGTGAATAGATCTACTACACGAAAGTCAGTAACTTCAGGGTAATAGTATGGTTCGCTTTTATTACCCTTAAATGGATCATCCATTGTGGCTGATTCAATTCTCTTCCCGCTCTGCTTAATCAGGGCTGGGGGTACATCTTCTGATAACACCATCTGCTTCATTCGTGGTATCGACGCAGCCTGATTGAACAGTCCCTCAACGCCTGTGGCCTCCTCAGATCCAACATCGATATTCCCTGTGTAACCAGGTTCATTCCAGAAGTCGGTCCTCTTTCCCTCTGGAGTTTTGGGTAGTAGAACACTGTTTTCTTTGGTACTATCGCACTCGTTCAGAATAAAGTCGCGAGTTGATAACTGTAGCGTATGCTCCTCCACTTTCGTGTCTGCCTGCTTATCACCCATTCTGTGCGCTAAGAGTGCCATCCCACCCCGCTGCCACCCTCTCTCTGTTCCCGGAAGGTCACTGAACGAAGCTGGAACGTGAGACTCGTCACATTGCTCCTCCTCTTGCAGCACGTCTTGTGCACTGACTTTCGAAACGGAGGTGGTACATTTTACTCCTTCCTGAAGTATGGTATCATTCACCCATTAGAGGCTGGAGTCAGCAGGTTGGAAGACAAGAGGGTACCTTAGAATTAATGTCTACTTTGCGCTTGGGAAACACCGAGCCAACTAGAGGACTTGTGTACTCCGTATTGCTGGGCCATGTTTTTTCACCCTGTATTGTTGCTCCAATTTTCTGCTTTTTTGTCCTTACTCTCTGAGAAGGGCTATCTTCTTCCACATGTCGAGCTGGCTGGGCTTTAAATAGAGCAATACTGAGGCCGTTATGTTGCCCATGAGCTCTTAAAGTGTCAACTAGTCGGCCTTGGTTGAGTGGCCCTTGTTTTCCCCATGATATAATCTGTGGCTTTCTATTTAAGGGATTATCTAGGGAAACATCAGGTGTCTCTGGGTCCGGAGCTGCTTGCAACTTAGTCCGGGATGTCTCATTTCCCTTATTAGATATCTGTAGCTCTTTGGTCGACTGTTCTCGTGAGAGCCCTAAAGAGGGAATGAGGTTGGCTGGTTGCGGGCGCACAATACGTTTGCGCTTTCCTAATCCAATTTCATTGATTGCCTTGTCAGGAGCTATATGAAGGGTACCACTCGGTTCATCGTCTCCAAACTTGACCGCTATCATGTGTGTCCTGGTACCGTTTACCACAGGCTTAGTTACTAAATGCGAATTTTGTTGGAAATGATTGACAGGCCCGTCGTTGCTTGTTGCACCTCCTGCAATCCTCACTTCCTCTGATCCAGATAATGTGGCCAATCCATCTCCCCTGATATTGACTTCCATTCCAGAAACCATTGCTGATGGCTTCCACTTTTCAGTTGTTACTGCAAGCGCCCCGGGTCTGACAATGCGAGGCCCCACAGAGACATCCGAAGCCCGCACTCGATCATGTTGCTGTTCGGCAATCAGTTCGAACAACTGAGGATGATGGTCAAGATCGGGAAATCCGTCATTATTCGGATTTTCTACGTCAGGGAGACTCTTTTGTGGGCATGGTGACGGCCCGTTCTCTTTATAGGGTGATTCTACGCTCCTACCAGGTCCAAGCACTAGTTTCTGTAGCTTGTCAACTGCCCTAGTACTTTCTCCCTCACCTTGGTTTTGACTTGAACCTGTGTCCTGAAACTTCAGCTGTGGTAGAGCAACACCTGCTGCTGCTCTTCTCGTACGGCCTGCTGGTTCAACCCTCACCAGTGCCATTTCTTGGAGTCTCTTGCAACTTGGTCCCTTTTCGGTAACCTTAGCTTTTCTTTTGAGAGCTGAGCCACTTATTTGTACTCCTTCAATAGTTCCTGAGCATATCGTGTAGCCGCCAATAGCGCTAGGTTTGAATGGTAATACATTGCTTGTGCTATTTTCCACTTCTGCCTCCTTAGTTCCCCCCTCTGCATGTTTTTGAATATTATCCGGCAGTACTGAGATCAAATCCCCTTTGCAAATTTTGGCCCCCGTCGATGCCTCGCTGAGTGGGGCATCTTCTGCCTCATGAGCTATGTCAGATGACCCAGAGTTTTTGTGTGCATTGTGCTGTACACTGACAGCATCTCCAGGTATATTTGATATCTGAACCTCATAAGCAGGTACCTCTACTTTGCCTTGCTTTGCAGGAATCCTCGACATATTAGGTACTGCTTTCTTTGATACCCTAACACCCTGTGGAGCTTTACCAGTCTCTTGAATACCCATCTTAGATACTCCTATTACCTTGCGGCGCTCGACAAGAGTGTCATGGGGCCTATCCCCTTGGATTTTGTGAACCAGAAGTTCTGCTGGTATCCCTTTGCTTATACTGTGCTTCACGGTCTCCTCGATACTCATACGCTGAGGTGTTTTACCTTGGACATTCTTCGACTCTTTACCAATCTCTGGAATTTTCGGTGCTAGCCTTATAGCCGTAGGAAAAGGTGGTGCCGCATTTGCTTCCCCTGTGACCTCCTTGGCTAAAGGTACGTCGAATAATTTAGAGGGAATTACCCCAGCCTTATTTCGATGTCGTTCATCCACCTTCCCTGTGTCGTTTTTTGCGGCTTCTGGAGCAGATTTTGCAAGAAGTTTGGTGGTTGATTTCTTTGCTGTGGTTTTCTTGCCTTTACCCTTAGCAGGCGCAGAGGTTTGCTTTACCTTTCCACCCTTCCCCTTCACAGGCAGTATATAATGCTCCTCATTATCGGAAGGCAGCTCGTAAATATCAAGACCTTTCCCACCGTTGGGGTCTATCTTTATTGGATCTTTGACTTGCTTGGTAGAATTTGGCGGCCTCCTCACAACTGCTGCCGGTGTTTCCTTTGGGGGTTGTGGAGTGGGTTTCATAATCACCCTCTTCAATATGCTTTTGGTAGATGTGCTGGACTTCTCCAAAGAGGTGGGGATGTACACACTGCTGTCTATTAGGCCTATTGGCGTTCTGGAGGGCTTCTGCTGTATCCTATCCTGTGTTACCCCCGTCGCCGTTGCGGTTAAATCATTCAGTTTTGAATTGGGGGCCTGCGACTTCTTGAACATTTGTTCCTCCCCTAGGAAGACCTGACCACTAACAGCCCCTTCTTGCTTTGAAGCATCTTTGATTCCTTTAAAGTGCTGGTTTGGGCCTCCACCATTCTCACTGGTGCCGAGCCAAGTTTGTTTCTTACCTGAGATCTTGGGTAGTTCACCTGCAGATCGGACTAGGCCCCCGGAGCCACTCGTGTCTTGCTCAGTGACTTTCTCAGCCTTCTTGAAGCGTGGAGCGGCAAGGTTACTCTTTTGGGGGGTGTCAACGTTGACTATGGATAGGGCAATAATGGACTCCAGCTCCTCAGGTGGCTCACTGAGTTCTGAAAGTTCACTGTCAGATTCATAAATATGCTTCTTTTGATAAGTTTGTGTGTGTGCGAGATTGCCCGGCACCGTAAACGCAGTCGTGGGCTTTGAAAACGTTTCTTTCTTCTCCATGGTAGTCCCCTTTTTCAACGCTTTGAGATGTTGCGAAATCCCGGCTTCTTTCGTGGGTGACTTAACGGTGGCTTCACCGCTTCCTGGGAGTTTTGACTGTACTATAGAGTTAGCCTCTACCTCAGTAAAAAGCATTCGGAATATTACACACGTTCACAATATTAGGAGCGCCTGGTTTAGCAAAGTCTCCTGAAACAACCTCGGCAAAGTGAGGCAAGGCTGAAACACCCGCCACTACACTCTGGGAGGCAAGGGCAGCATTTTGGGGTTCTGTAGGCAGACTCCCGGGATGACTTATACCATTACCCTCAACCCGGTACGTACAACTGTCCTTCTCCCCCTCTGTCTTTTGATGAGGGTTTATCCTGCTCACGGTCGGACTGTCTGCCATAGATGTGATAGCCTCTCTTCGTCTCTCCAGGGCTGCTTGCATATCGTTATGGGACTTATGGGAACCTGTCGGAAGCTCAAGATCAGAGAGGGGCTCCCCTGGGGCTGGCCGCCTGGTACCAAACCGAGCCAGATTTCTAGTCTTTTCAATAATGTCTGCGTAGAGGTCACCATGGACATCTTTCACAGTGAATGCAATCTTGTCTGGTGCATTTAATGGCTGTGAGGATCTCAAAAACAGGTACCCTTCTGCGTGGTAGTCAACCATTGTTATTTGTAGGTCTACAAGCTTGTCTTCTTCCACCTGTGTAGGATCACCTTCTTGGGTATACGGCGAATATATATCCACTATTTCGACATTGCAGGCCTTCACGTCAATCCAAACGGGCCGTTGGGTACCTCTCCGTGGAATGTAGGCGCTGATGAAGTCCGTTAACGACATTAATGTGCTTTCCGATTCAATCTCACAGTCTCCAATGGTGATATTGGTGGCGTTAAACCCCGTACTTTGCCTACGGAGAGAAGTCAGGCTAAAATACACAGGAAGTGCATGAATGCCTCATACCACGTTTGGTGCTTCCTCTCCATATCATCAATGAATTTAAATAACCTCCGCTCCCAGCCCTCTTCTTCAAATTCTCCAGGAAAATCTGCATAATATGAGGTCATCCCCAGCGGCCAAAAATACTTCATGTGTTTCGACCAGTCATGAAGCTGGAGACCTGTCAGAGTCTCTGCAATGAGCTTTCCTGCTACCCCCTTCAGAAGCCGGTCATTGGATTCGATGACGATCTTTCCAAGGTTTTTACTATGTGCTTTCGTAAGAAATGGTTGGCAATTGTAGGGTAACTTAAGAACTTACAACCATTGTGACGGGAACCCCTTCAATATTCTCACGTTCTCGTCACTGTCTCCGACTAAATGGCAGAGCAGAAATCCAACCTATTGCACCCCAAGTTGAGCTTGTAACATTCTCCCCGGAATCACGCGATTGCGGAGAATATACCCATCTTCTGGCCCTGGATGGCTTGGAATTGTCTATGAAGGTGAAATACAAGGGGAAGAGGAGCAGTTCCCCTACTGCTGCCTTGAATTCTGCCAGCCGCTGGTATCCACTCCTGTTCCCTTCTGATGTGCTAACGAGGAACACATTCTCTTCCAGTACGCACTACATGGTTCCTCTGTCAGCTTTAATCCTCAGCGAGGGAGGCCAACGTAACCATCAGTTGAAATAAGCCCTGTTCTTTCCTGAGACAGCTTTCTGTTGCTAACAATATTCTTGCCACAGTCACGAATGCCTTTTCGTCAAGCCTGCCCCAGGTATCAAGACTGTCCAAAATAGAAACAAGCGCTGTGGTGGCTATTTCTTGAACGAACTCCTTTAGGGGGCACGAATCATCAGCTTTCATCCCCATAACTTTTCCCAGTTGACACCAAGTTCAATGGCGTACCGGAAGGCTTGTACCCTCATGTCGCCCGTTATCAAATCGCGGCAGGAAACTATCAATCTCCATCTGCAGTGCTGCTGGGATGCCAATTCGACCTGGAGCTCCACTAGCCCAGGAGATCTTGAAATGCTCTGTTAGTCTTGCGATGAGGATTGCTACTTGCTCTGGTCGTGAGTCCATTGCTTTAGAGCTCATTAGGGCGAGATGTCGAGTATCAAGCGCAATAAATTGGATTCGAGGATGGGTTGGCACCGTCACGAATGAGTAGTAGTGAGCGGGAATCTCTCACCATAGATCGACATACTGAGTAGCCTACCGAATTTGGTACACTAAGACTACTTTCCAGATGTAACCTCGATGCAAGAAAATGTACAGCTTCAATATTAAACCGAAAAGCATGCAATGATCAAAGGCATAAAACAATCACTAAAAGTATACCTCATAATGCAATCTGCAGAGACTCTTCTGCCTCCTTAGTTAGTCTACAGAATAAACGACACAGAGGTGTGAGCCGTAGTAATGTGTAGTATGTAAGTAAAGGAAAATGCGTATCCCAACAGTGGCCCCTGGCGCACAGTACATGGATATAACCAAATTAAGACAAACTATCATGCCTGAGCAGCTTTGCCGATGCTGATGCTCCTGGAGCCTCTTAATCACTCATTTCAACATCATCATTCTCCTCGGTCCCTGCCTCAGCCATCTCCTGGTCCTCTTTATCGCGTAGGCCTTTTTCTGGAGATTGCTTACTATCCTCAAGCAGTTGAGCAACTACAGTGCCATTAGTAGTGTTTCCATTCCCTTGTGTCGTATTTCCGTTGCGCACGACCAGGCCAGACGCCTTCATGATTTCCACCTGTTCCCATCTATCCAGTCTCCGCTGTGTCCTCCTTATGGCAGCAGCGAATCCAATTGCTTCTTCTCCAAAGTCGTCTATCTCATCGTCCCTTGGGACTAACCCTGCGCACCCACGAAAATTTGTTCCGTTGACATACTTTGCACGTAGGGGAAGCTGCTTATGACTTCCCCGTCGGCGCTCACTATGGGATGTTGTGTTAAGCTGAGCATTGGCTTCAATAACGTTCAGCCTCACCCCCTCCTCTGGCCCAGTCTCTCCAATCGATGGTATAGCACTATCCTTAACGATGGAATCCAGCAAGACCAGATTTCCGTTTGCATCAAATCGAATTCCAGACATGATGCAATCATCGCCTGCGCCGCCTTCTTCATCACTGTTAGCGAAAGGGTCCTCCATATCTTTAATCCTCTTCCAGGTTCTCCAAAACACTCCTTGGCGTTTTCGCCTTCTATTATTTCTGCGGTCTAGCCTCTTTAGCCCTCTGTCTATAATGTGATCTGCGCGCTCCTTTCTGTTCTCGGCCACTGCAGCCTGATGAGCCGTGAGCGACCGAGGCTTTGGAGTCCTTTCAGTGGCAGGAGTTGGAGGATGTGAGGGTAGAATGGACCTAGTTGTGACCAGATTACCCGTCACTGGATCGATGTGCATATGTTTATGCTTCAAAATGATCTTGGGGGTACTCCTTTCTGCTCCGCCCGGCTTGGGGCCTGGCTTACCCCGAATCTTCACAGGAGGAGTGACGGGTTCAGTGTCATTCAACAGGTCGTTAATTCTCGTTACATTAGTCATGGAGCGCCGTTTTCCGTCGGGAGACACGGAGCGGGTACGATCCGAGTCGGAATAATACTGCTCTAGTGCAGAACCCGAGTGTCGAGGCTTTTTACTTTTTCTTGTCGAGTCGGGGGTGTCGAATGGCTGTACTTCATCAGTACCTGCTCACAAAATTATATTAGCCAAGCGTTCCCCAATACAACTCCACTGCTAACTCACCCTTCTTCGACTTCTTTGTCAACGCAGTACTGGGGACTGTTTCATTTGCATTAATGTATTCTAGTGTAAGTCACACATTAGTGACTCTGATCAACAAGAAATTGCCCAATCAGAGAGTATCAGGCTACTCACTCTTCCTTTCGAGCTGCATTCGTTCTCCAAACTCGATCTCCTCTTGCCTATCAACATTTTCGGCATCAGTCTCCTCTTGAGTCAAATGTTCGAATGCTGGTACGCCGCGAGGAATATCCGCCCCTTTGATTGGTAGACCCACTCCATAAGGATTCCTTAACGCATCCTCTGCTGTGAAGTTGCTCTCGAGATACCACCACATCAGCCATAAGAAAGCTGTTGCTCGAGACTGGCTGCTTAATTGGGCACGCATGACTAGATCATGAAAATCTATATCAGGTGGGAAATGGGTTTCTGTAACCCTGGGGGCATATGTTGAAAGCAGGAAGATCAGGTTGATAGGGTTTGTTCGGGGCACAGGTGTGACCACCAGATTCTCAATTGTAACAGGCTCCTTGCGATCCTCACAGGCTCCCTTCAGGATAGACTTGAGGCGTGGAGCATCTTGAAGCTGTTTATAGGCATTTTGGTCCGTATATGTTTGTAGAGATGGTATTGCGTGATATGTCCTCAACTGAGCCTTCATCTCTGGGAAAACTAACGCAAACAACCAATTATTAGGATCATTTCGAGCATATACAGGATTGGGGAGACTCACAGTTAAGCGTTGTGTTCATCCGACCAAGATTCACCAATAAACAGACCATTGCCATGTTCAAGGCATTTTTTTTCTCCGACAATAGTTTGTCTCGAAGAATCTTACTCGTCTTCGAGCTTCTTGCCATAGCGTCGACATAAACATCAGCAAATGTCCTGTCCTTTGTGCCATCATAGCTATTCGTAAAAACTTTCTTGTCGTCGTTGAAGATCAGGTGTAGAAATTGAAATTGTATGTCCTTTCTCCACAGTGGCACCCCATCTGGCTTCTTGAGGTGCTTGATCTTTGATCCAGCGAATGCATTGGTGTAATTTTTACCTCTCCCCCCTGTGATATTTGGAGCCCCTTTGCCTCCTCTCCCAGTCCCCATTCCGTGTTGGATTATCCGCAATGTTGACCCGTCTGTAGTATTCTTACCACCGCCGCCGCCGCCTCCACGAATACTATACGCGTTGCTTTCCTCAGATCCGTGTCTGGTGCCCCCATTACCCTCATATGCGCTCCGCGACTGGGACGGCGATACGGACTCGTCATCTCGGTCCCTTCCATGATCCGAACTCATAGCACTCCTATTTTTCGCTCCGCCACCCATTACTCTTTGCTCGTACTTGACTCTTGGTGAACCCAAATAGTATGCTTGCTGGTTTTCCCCGTTCTCCTTCTTGACCTTTGTTAAAACGTGTTGTTGACGCTGGGGGCGAGCTTAAAATGCGTTAGCCAGACACGCGTCTTAGGCTTCGGCTTATATCACAAGGTTAAGGCAATGACGCAAACGTATCTGGGAAAAGAATCACCGTGTTGGCTCTGATCAAGGGATATGTGACCGATCGACTTTGAGATTTTGAGGAGAATTAAGTAGGGAAGTAATTTCAGAATACATCTACTCAACTGTGGCTGCGAGAATGACAACACCACTATCACCACCACTTGTATCATTCTACAGGCATTCTAGATCCTGTCTCAACTGTTGATTATCCACTATACATATTTAACTTACGGTATTTTGTACTTGAATTTGCGCTATGTGTGAATGAAAGTAATAACAGATGTAGAGTACAGAATGCACAACCCTCTCAACCAGACTAGCGCAGCCATAGTCTCAGCACCAGCCCCTACTGGTAGCACTGGGTACTTCCCATTCATATCATCAGTAATCATCGGTTGATATCTCTCTTCGATTCTGCCCCTCGAGCTCACTGTCCGCACGTACTTAGGTACCTACTACTTATTGCCCTCGTGGACACAAATTTATTAAGTCACTTCCAACAGCCAGGGTATACATACATATGTAATATGAGACTATTATCCCGACAACTATTGTGGGATCATACCGAGTCCTGTTGAGCTTTTTTTACCTCCAACAACACTGACAGAATACCCAAGCTAATAAAGGTCCCTGCCGGGGTTTCTTTTTTTGAAAATGCCGAAGCATCTCTCCAAAGCTCCACCCCATACCCTCCGAGAGCATATAGAGCCCGCCCACACATCCCCACTTTGAATCCTCACAGTAATAAAACCAACCAATATACAGGAAACAGAAGGTTTTTTCCTAAGAAGGATTTGAAGTCCAATATTTTCGGTCACTGTTGGTGTTCTACTTATGACGTAAGTACCTAGTCTCTCTGCCTCTCCCCACTACCTACCTCTATCATCTACTAATATAGGAGAATCGCCAGAGGTATGACAGCAAGACAGTCGAAGAGCTTGGACGAAGGTACCAAGTAGGCTCATATCTACTCAATGGTGTTGTGTAATCCTATTTTTACGCAGCAATGCAGAATTGGAAAGGTATCTATTACGTGCGCTGATGTACAAAGCTTCTATCCTTCTACTACCTAGTACTGCGCACGAGAACATACATAGTACTGGTATATAGTCAGCAAGACCATACCAAACCACGGAACATCGCAGGAATTAGTCTAGTTGGCGATATGAACACGGATTAGGAAGCATAGTCTGGCGGGCACCAGCCTCTCGAAGAGGGGAACGAGCACTCCCGTGGTAAAATGCAAGGAACATCATAACCAGAGAAAACGTTTATCCGTCTATATGCAGCCAAGCTCCTGAGTTGATTCGACCCAAACACAGAAACATAAAAATAATCCCATTATTGCTTTTTCCTTTGTGAAGTAACCGACCGACCGACCTCCATGCCAACCGACCGAAGACTTTTGATTTGGTAAAAAAAAAAGCAATAACGCCAGTAGAAAAACCACAAAATGGATATTATGAGTCCTCTCCTTCAGAAGCAGTTGATTTGCAGAAAGGAAATAAATAAAAAGCAAGTTCGCCCAAGATGCCGGAGAAAAGTGTTGGAAGATCTGTGGATGTAGAAGAACCGTCGAGTCGTAAATTCGTAAGAAACATAGCGATGTGGGGTTCAACCCAGTTCCCAATCTTGGTTGTATCTCCGCGCCTTTGGACCCAGGACTGAAAAAACAGTAGAACAAAAACACTGAGCCTGATCCGGATCGTCCTGGAAGATCCTATTCACGCAAAAGTCATGGAAAGAAAGGAAGAAATTTAGAGCGAAAAAAATCAAAACATGATAGCAATGAGTATCCCCGGAGATTTGCGCCTTATCCCTCTTCCGAATCTATGCTGATTAAAACACCGATAAAATCAAGGAGGATTAAGACCAAATCAACGCTAAATATGTGGATTACCACCAGCTGGTAGGGTTGCCGTAGTTACCACCACTCCCACCATTCCCACCTCCATAGCCAGCGCCTCCACTGCCGTAACCACCTCCAAAACCACCCCCATAGCCTCCAGGGCCGCCGAAACCAGAGCTTGGAGGGCCACCGAATCCGCCTCCAGAACCGCCTAAGCCTCCAGAACCTCCACCGTACCTTCTGAAGTCCCTGGCTCCAGACTGGCCGCCCCTACCTCGGCCGCCACCACCCCTTCCACCTCTTCCTCCACCCATCCCACCACTCTCCCTGGCGATGGTCTCCAAGAACGAAGGAACTTCCTGGTTGGCCTCCTTGAGCAAATCAATGAGCTCTCTGACAACACCGCGGTTTCCGCGGTTGAAGAAGGCCGTGGAGATACCAACATTTCCAGCACGCCCAGTACGGCCAATACGATGAACGTAGTCATCAATATCTGTGGGAAGATCATAGTTAACGACATGTGTGACATTGGGGATATCGAGACCACGTGCTGCAACAGCTGTGGCGACAAGAACCGGACATCTACCACTTCTAAACATTTCGAGAGCACGCTCCCGCTCTCGCTGCGTACGATCGCCATGGATGGACGTTGCTAGGAGATTTTGGTTTAGCAAAAACTCGGAGAGATTGTCGGCCATTCTCTTCGTTTCGACGAAGATCAAGGTGAGACCCCCTTGGTGGACCTGGAGAATATCAAGGAGCACGGATCGTTTGTCCTGATCCTCAACATATTCAACCTTCTGGGTAATATTCTCGGAAGTAGAACCGACGCGCCCAACTGAAAGGAAGATGTAGTCCTTGAGGAAATCTCTTGCCAGCATCTGAATATCGCGAGGAAAGGTGGCAGAAAACATGAGTGTTTGTCTGTTGTGAACACCTGGCATGTCTTCCCCCTCCACGATACGGCGAATCTGAGGCTCGAAGCCCATGTCTAACATTCGATCGGCCTCATCAAGAATGAGATACTTGATATTAGCAAGCGAGATTTTGCCTCGCTCGATGAGATCAACAAGACGGCCAGGTGTAGCAACCAAAAGGTCACAACCGCGCTCGATTAGACGCAATTGAGTTCCAATATCTGCCCCTCCGTAGACAACACATGGCCTGACCCAGGACCTGTACGCAAACTTACGAGCCTCGTCGTAAATTTGAGACACCAATTCACGAGTTGGTGCAAGGATAAGAGATGTAGGATGAGCCTTCCTACGGCCAAACCCTTGGTTCTGTCCAGCAGGCAAGGTAGAGGGGCCTTGTTTGAAAGCCTGAGACAGGATTGGAAACAAGAATCCTCCAGTTTTTCCGGAGCCTGTGATATGTCAACATATATTGGAATGGCGGTAGCAAGTGTTGAAAGTAACATACCTGTTTGGGCACAGGCCATCAAATCTCTGCCATTGGCGACAATAGGAATACTGTACTTCTGCACCGGCGTCGGCTGTTTGTAGTGAGCAAGTTCAATGTTTGTGAGAAGATGAGGATCCAACGGGGGAGAGGTAAAAGCTGTGACAGCCTCAGGAACATCTGTGCCAGATGCCTCGACAGGAATATCATCGTACTTCTCAAAGTTGATTCCCGTAGTTTGCTTGGAAGGATCGTTTGCTACTCCGAAAAGCTCTCGTTCCAAACGAGGATTTGGGGGCCCGGGAACATGCTTCCCATCACGCCAAGTACCTTCACCCGGGGCACTCCTACCGTACCCTCCTCCACTATATCCACCACCCTGGTTGTCCAAAGAACGTTGCGGGCGTGGTCCGGGATTCTCCCAAGTGTTGGAGCCAGGGTTAAAAGGCGGAGCCGTAGCCCATTCATTCGGTTGACGCTGAATGTGACTGTGGAGAAGTCAGACCTGCCATACGAGGTAGTGAATCGGTTTTTTCAACTCACCTTTCCGCTGGGGTGGGAGCAGAAGCCCACCGAGAGGTCCCTATGGAACAATTCACACCATTTGTTGGAGGAGCGGCATGCTGAGCGGTGGCACTCGGGGCTGAGGCGTGTTGTGCCTGCATCTTGGCCCTCATATGCGGTGGGATGTACGCAGCCCTCTGACTGGAGCTGTTGGGTGCTCCACCAGCATGAACTGACTCATTCAGACCGACGTTGTTCATTCTCGCTGTAAGCTCAGCCACGATTGATTGTACTGGGATTTACTGGAAGGTAAGAAGGAACAGGAGTGACAAGGATAAGTGTGGTATTAAGTTGTAACTGTCGATAGGTGGCAGATGTCAGATCTCAAACGTAAGAACAAAGTATTAAGAACGAGAAGTCTATCGCAGCCCGACAGTCCAAGAAACAAAATCGAAGAACGAGAGACCAGCTTCTGTGGAGCCCCTGGTTTTGCTTCCAGCTCAAGTTCCAACAAGAAGGTAACAGGATATTTCTGATCCCAAGCAAAGTAGCTGAGATGGAAGATGGGGAGAACTTTGTTGTAGGTCTTGTATACCGTTGAGCCCGTCCCGTGAGGAATGGCAAAAATGGCTGTTGAGGAGATTTTTCGTCGCGGAAAAAATTAATATCAAAGAGCTTTGTGGGTTGCTTTTGCAAGCAGTTGTGAGAAGAAGGGAGGATTAAGAGGGACACCACCACCCTTAGAACCTGTATGGAAAAAAAAAAAGACAACGCCCCCTTGGGTTTGAGTGATCTTGGCTTTGCTGACTGGCCCTGCTCTAACGAGCGGCTTGTGCCACCTGGAGAGGCAAGCCGTGCGCCTCCCATCTGGTTAGACGTCGTGGTTTAACTATCTCTGGTGCCACCAACACGAGCGATTGGTCATGACCATGACCAACAGTGAAGAGATGGCTGGCCTGAAGATACTGTAGTACTCCGTACATGCTCATCTATGGTAGTCACTGTTGGAGATAAGCCTACTTGACTTTAAGTTGGGCACCAGCCCCTCGTAGAGATTCAAGTTGCATATGATATGGCCAGCAAACTGGTTCGCGTCACATTTACTTACTAGTCTGGTCTGGTTGGAAAAGATATCCTTATTGCCAAGAAAGATGGCTAAATGTAATCTACAAACGGCAGTTTTTTTTTTTGAGTCTAGGACACCAGCAGTTTGATGGCCAGCAGACCTTGAACTTATGTGCATAGCTTTCCGATGGTTTTCCCTTTTTTTAGTCTATACATAGGCTATGAGAGGGCAGCTTTCCGATGTGCTGTAGGTGGCAAAAAGTTGCTGCATATTTGATAGTCTGGCGGGCACTAGCGGGAAAGGCATATAGACTCAAAAAAAAAAAAAAAGCCTCTTGTAGAGAGCATAGCCATGCCTATCTCGAGCATGGATCCGCTCACTCCCTAGATGTTGTAAGGATAGTAGTCTCCGATAGACCATCTCATAGCCTATGGCTCCCTTCGGGGGGAAAACGTAGAGACTTAAAAAAAAAAAAAGGTCGGGAATCCCGATGAATATTACATCACACTAACCTGAGTTGCAAGTGATTGGAATTGGAAGCAGGTACATATACCTAGTCTGATGAGGCCAAAGAAAACAGACATACCTGTGTCAACCAACTTCTCAACTTGGTTTTGTGTGACATGCATGGGACTGCACATTTGCAACGGCCCTGCATATCTCAAAGTAGTATGAGGGTTATGGCTTGTGATAGTAAGGTTGGAAATGGTTGCAAGGAAATGGTAAGTACTTTCCCACGGAGGCTTCCTGCGCCCAGTTCAAGGGGGTGGGTGTAGCAGGTGTACTCCGTGCAGAGGCTGCATTCAGGGTAACATCCAGTGTTGTGAGGGTCTACCATCTTATAACTGCCGCCACGCTTTAATAGGGTATCTGATTCGTTTGTCGGGGGAAAACCCCCATAGTTTGTGCGCCTCGCCCTATTTTTTTTAATATATTGTGAGTGGGATGAACAGGTTAAGCGCTCAGACCCTTAGAAGCTAAATTGAGATTGATACAGCTGTATATACCTATCTAGCAGTCTTGAACAGGGAACACAACAATACCAAACGGAATGTCCAAGATATAGACGACACACGGTGTGCAAGTGGAACATACACTAGAAAAATTAAACAGAGAAATACAAATACCCTCAATTCGGGAGAATACATTCGCTGCAAACAGAAGCCCGATGCAAGACAAAATATCTCATTATAATCTCACAGAGATGCACCTTCCTGGTGGATGGATTTACACAAGGCCCCTAGTGCTTCATCCATCGAGCATGTCACTTGCTGAATCCATTCAGCATGCATTAAGACAGGTAATTTTTTAAGGGCTCTACCACTGAGACCCCTTTTGGCACATTCTTTCGCAATGCCCCAAAGCTTGGAAGAGGATGCACTAGGCTGTGAGTATAGCATTAAAGAAGCCTCCGACCACGGGGGTATTGAAACCTGAAGTAGAATGGAATTAGAAATGAAAGAAACAAAAAATTGGTGTTAGGCGCTAGGAATACTGAATCAATAATTTGACAGCGTATCAACTCATTGAGGGAAGAGCGCAGAATCGCGTAACAGGTCTCTGCGCCTGGACAGCCTATATATTGTTTGAGATCCGCTCGATCGAGAAAAGCAAGGTCCTGGGGTGCAGTCAGTGGTGGGGTTTGACATATCCCACAATCTATGCCGAGAAAATACCACTGTGTTAGGAAGATTGGTGGTTGTCAGTACGATGACCTGTGCTCCAACCCTCAGTATTAGCAGGCCATCTAAGATTAAAAGGAGCATATTTGCTACATTTTTCCTGTGCCGTAATTTGTCCAATGCTGTCAACAGGGCATTCACAACCTATTACCGTTAACAAGACCACAGTGCAAATTATTCAGACCGATTACCCTGAGTGAGTCTATGGGCTCATTTCCGAACATGGCTTCCCGTGCTGATGCAAGGCTTTCTACCTCATCTAAGGCAGATTATAGTATTAGTATAGGTATGGCTTGAACGGTGGAGGTCGACATTATCCACCAATTAGCACCAAAACAAAGAGGTCTTCGTCTTCTAACATCGCCAAGATGTTATCAAACAGCCTTCCCACTAGTTTTCCTGATTCAGAAAACCATTTGGAACAAAGTGTATGAGCATTGATTTCAACAAGCCGTGTACGAGAGAACCTGGATGACAGCCTGATTGAAAGCTTCTGTGCAAGTGCGCGGCTGAAGGACTAAGTCAACAGAACTTTAAGCATAAGTCCCAGTACACCTTACCATAAACTTGTCTTTCCACTGCCTATGGACAGTTATGCATTAATAAGGTCCAACAATGGTCTGTTAAAAAAAAAGGGTTACCTGGTGGACCATGTAAGAGGATTAACCTAAGGTAATTAGCCAATGGTAGGCAATTTGATTGGGTGGATGCACATGCCTATTGGAGCTGATGCATTTGAAATCAACCTGCTTGTCGGCAAAGAACACTACAGGAGTCAGATCAAATTACTGTGCATATGCCTAGTATAGCCCACTTATTGTAGTAATGAAATGGAGCAACTTCGCCTTAACATCAGGGTAGTAATAGAGACTGGAAAATTTAGCACCCTCCCCAACATGGCGATCGGGGAGCTATACCAATCCCAGCAACCGTCAAGCTGGTCTGCTGGCAACTCCAGGATCCTAGCAGCAGGTTGCTCATCCACATTGCCAACCTCATGAGTGTGTAAATATGCCACTGCTGAACCAGCTCCCGCTCGAATCTTGTAGGTGTGAATCTGTAGCTCCACATTCGCTAGAGCTAGTAACTCCTCATTCGACCCTACTGCTTCGACCACACATATGGCTTCAACCGAACGACAGAGGAGTTCTGGAGGAGAACTCGATTTTGCAACTGTGGTAAATCATCAGTCTCAGATCTAGTTACCGTAGTGCAAAAAGAAAAAACCTCAACCTTAGGACAGAATGTTATACATACTATATTCGGTCATGTCCTGGCCGATTTGCAGCCACGTGAAATTGTCAGACAGCCATTGTCGAATACAGCGAACGACAGAGTCTGGGCGCACATTTGAGACAGGTACAAGTCGTACCTCTATGTGCAGGGTTACTCTTCCTGCCTGCATCAATACCAGAAGTGCGGGAGAAGGTCCAGGATGCATCATTTCAACGCAGGTTCTAGCCAAGATGCTAGCATCCGCTCTTGGCGCAGAAACTAGGAGGTACTGTTCAACGTCAAGAGTGTGTTTATTACCGTGCCCCTCGACACTGTTACGCCCCAGCGCCCCAGCTCAAGATGGATCAACTGCATTACTACTACCCGACTGCACAAGATGACGGTGACGACCTCACCAATCCTAGGAATAGTAAGTGATACCACATCTCGTTCAATGAGAGTGTCTATGGTACTAGCCCGATGTACAGATCAGAAAGATTTATATACTCAGCTAGTGATATCAGGGTCCCTGGGCCTCAGCGCGTTTCTTGCATTTGCCGTTTTGCGGCCACGATGGAGCAGTCTGTATGCCGCGCGAAAGAAGCAGAGAGCCACCGCATCGTCATTACCTGACTTACCCGACACTTTATTTGGCTGGATACCCGTGTTGTATAGAATCTCTGAGAAGGAAGTCCTTACTGCTGCAGGACTAGACGCATGGGTGGTATGTTATATTCTTCCATACTCTTAGTAATGTGTGTTGCTGATTGTAGTATATAGTTCTTACAATTCTTCAAGATGGCTATCAAATTTCTAGCGATAGCAGCTGTTCTTTCTGCCTCAATTTTGATGCCCATTCACTCTCATTTTGGTGACGACGAAGTTGCTAAACCTAAAAGGCTGGCACGAGATCTGCAGTCTCTGCAAATTATGATGGTGGTTCCATTCGTAAAAGCACCGCATGAGAAAAAGGGGAATGAGTACTTATGGGCACACCTCATCTTTGTATATCTTTTCTCAGGGCTTTCGTTCTACCTCCTGTATACATATACATTGAGAGTTATTCGGGTGCGACAAGATTACCTCGGGCATCAATGCACCATCACTGATAGGACAATTCGTCTCTCGGCAATACCACGTGAAATGAGGTCAGAACAAGCGATCAAGAGTCATGTGGAGGGCATGGGGATTGGGACCGTGGACTCTGTGACAATCTGTCGAGATTGGAAAACTATAGATGATTTGATGGAACAAAGGGATAATCTAGTAAGGAAGTTGGAGGAGGCATGGACGGTATACTTGTCGCGGAAAGGGGTACAGAGAAACATGGAAATACTGCCTTTCGCGCAACAAGACCCTCAACTTATCATTGGAACAGACGAAGAGCCGCTGTTAAATGGCCACGGACGTCCCCACTACAATAAGAAACGACCCCAGATCACACTTCGGCAGTTCTCGCTTCAGTACTGTATACCTAAACTGAGCAGCAAGAAAGTGGATGTCATCGACTATTACACAAAGAAACTTGAAGCTCTTGATGCGGAAATTGAGGAGACAAGGAAACAAGATTTCAGAGCCTTGCCGCTTGCATTCGTTACTCTCAACTCTGTTGCTGCTGCTGTAAGTGTTAAGCGCTACACCACAATGTTTATGTTGAATCCGATCCACTAAACAATCCTAGCAAATGGCCGTTCAAGCAGTCCTAGACCCCAAGCCTGCAGAATTTGTGGCTCGCCCAGCACCTGCCCCGTCAAACATCATATGGTGGAACATTTATATGCCGCGTTACAAGAGGATGCTGAGGTCATGGTCAATCAGTATCTTTATATTCGTCTTATCAGTGTTTTGGTTAATACCCGTTGGTATACTTGCAGGGTTGCTCAATATCAAAAGTATACGTAAAGTATGGCCTCAGCTAGCTGATCTCTTAGAGCACAGCTCGCTAGCGAATTCTCTGGTGTCGAACTTTTTGCCAACCGCCATATTGACCTTGCTCAACGTTGCGGTTCCGTACCTTTACGATTGTAAGTACCCTACACTTTCACTTGGTTGATAGCAACTAATCTAGCATTTTTTTAGATCTTTCCAACCTGCAAGGGATGATATCTCAAGCGGACGTTGAGCTTTCTGTCATTAGCAAAAACTTCTTCTTCACATTCTTTAACCTATTCTTTGCTTTCTCAGTCTTGTAAGTACCTTTGTTGACCATACAGGCCGCTATATTTGTTAACCCAAATATAGTGGCACTGCCTCGAATATGTACAGCGTTTTAAAGGAGTCACTCAAGGATACTACCCACATCGCCTACCTTTTAGCACAGTCACTACAAGCACTCGCACCATTCTACATCAACCTGATTGTGCTGCAAGGCATAGGCATGTTCCCGTTTCGATTACTAGACTTTGGTACCGTTGCATTATATCCCGTTACACTGGTCGGTGCAAAAACGCCAAGAGGTATGACCACAGCTTTGTTAGGTTGGCCCTGATTGACGGGTAGATGTATAGATTTCGCTAAGCTCCACCAACCTTCTCTATTCTCATATGGCTTCTATCTCCCACAACCAACCTTGATCTTGATTCTATGCATCGTCTACAGTGTTCTTCCGTCTGGCACATTGGTCCTCGCATTTGGTCTCGTTTACTTCCTTATCGGCTATTTCGTTCACAAGTACCAACTTCTCTACGCCATGGATCATCCTCAGCACTCTACAGGACAAGCATGGTCAATGATTACATATCGCTTGCTGATTGGTATTGTTTTGTTTCAATCTGCTATGGCTGGCTGGCTGGCTCTGAGATTAGCCTTTGTTCGCGCGCTCTTGATAATACCACTGATAGCCTTTACATTATGGTTTGCGTGGTTTTATAGGAAGACATTCAGCAGCTTGAACAGATATATCGCATTAAGGGCGATTGCAGATGACACAGGTGGAGCTGGGACTGGGGGACTCCGAGACCCCGAAAGTGCAGTTACAGAGATGACGGTGGACGAGCATAGAGAGCAAGGCCTTGAGTTCATTAATCCGAACCTAGTCGTGCCACTTAATGATGTTTGGGTAAAAAAGCTTGCTAGAGACTACTTGCCACGGGAAAGTGGTAGTAGGGAGTGAATGATCTGCTTATGTGAACTTCTTTGGATAATTTTTTGCGAAGAATTTTAAGTACTAATACTCTGATGTTCCCGTTCTTGCCGGAGAAGGGGATACACTTGTATTCCTTTCGTTTTTCGGTTTGGTACTACTATATGTTCAAGTTATAATATTAGTATGTATGTACAGTACATTACACAGCATTCTCTAGCACTATCATTAATCCTGTCATTCCAACAATACAATGGTAATAACTCCCATATACTAGCCGGTATGAGCTACTTCGAGCACAAAACTATTCATCAAGTCGATGTATTACTCAGTCGAATCTACGTCTGGAGGCTTCTCCTGTCCAACCAAATGCCTCACCCACGCTGGAAAACCAGTCCTTGACACCGTCGACAACCATTTTGGCCATTCCAGGCCCACCCCTTTTACTCCTTCCCTGTGGTCTGTCTCCAGTAACTGCTCCCTGTAGCTCGCTGGTACTAGGGAGAACATTTTCTCCGGCAGTAAGGGACACAAACAGCGCGAATGGGATAAGCCAGACTGTATATGTCGACTGGTTAGCGAGGCGTGCGTGCTGTCCGGGATATGTCCATCAACATACCACAAAGTCCAAAGAAAGCGCTGATCTCGCTAAACGTGGCTATTTTGTTCGTATAATATGGGTCTGAGCCGGAGTAACCGTACATTGGACTCCCATATCCTCGGGTGGCATCCTTTGCCATTTCACGTTGCACAAAGACTTCTGGTGGGGTTGAGAAATGGCGGAACCAGAGGAGGTGGTTGGCCACCACCGATACTGTGGTCATCTTCAGCTATTTGTATTGACTATCGGCCATAGGTATACGTACAGCAGCTAGCGATAAAAATGCTGTCACTGAGTTTTACTACTGGGAATCTCCGGAGGTTGAGCATGTACACCACATGACAGGCGGCCGAGAATAAGGTGAGAAGAGCCGGGAAGCCATCAAAGAGAATCAAGAGAAAGTGGATGGCAATTATTATTTGTATTAGGCGAGTGAGGATTTTCTTCGAGAGAACCGTATGCTCCTCGACCAGTTCAGAAAGGTAGTATAGCCCAGAAGCTGAGCATGGATGTTAGCACTACGACAGAGAAGCATCGATGGAGGTCAGGGGAGTACTACCAATCGCGAGAGTCAGGAAGCACAAGCCGGTAATGATACCTAAATAACTTACTATCGGAAGAATCCACATTGTAGGATGTGTGTTTGTGATTGCCTGCTCCAGCTGGCATAATTTCACGTGGCATGAAGTCAGATGGCGCTTATCGATAAGAAAATTTGAAAAGAAAAGGTATATATAGGCTAAATATAACCTAAGCCCGACTAAGCTCAAATAGCAACATATATACAATGTTAACGTGACTGTGATGTCTCTAAAGCAAGCAGTATCGGAAAACCTATCAACCCAATCTCTCTACCCTGTTGAGCTTGCGTGCGGTTTTGATTTGACTCCGAGTGTTTTGCTAGATTGAATACCAATATTAGCATCTACACTCCATCCCGTAGCCATAGCGTACTGACCCCTCTAACCGGTAAGCTCATAGCATGCCTCCTTCCTCTGTATGTCCCCATGTCCCTTAATCTCTTGATATCCTCTTGAATCTTTCTTCGCAGATCACTCTCTAGAGTCATGTTGCTGAGCTCCAAAGTTATCGCCGTCGTTTTCGAGGTTGACAGGTTTTCAACAAGTGCTGTATCGTGGATAGCTAGCTTCGCGCAGAGCCTAGCTGCGACGTTGGGCCCTACCCCATAGAAGCCTGTAAGAGCTTTCTGTATTGGTGTACATTAGTGCGGGCGACTGGGAAGTGGGGTGCTGCTGGTACCTTGACGAGGACTCCTTCGGGAATGTTGATTCCACCGATGAAGACCCTACAAGCCGTGTCAGTTCGTGGGCGCAAAGAATGTGTCTGAATGCGGGGCTCACATTGCTCCAGAGAGGCTGGGTTGATCCGAAATGGCTTTCAGGTTGGTGCTTACTCATGTAGTGGGAACAACTGCGGTTATTAGAGGTGCCAGTTATTAGTAAGTACAACTGCCGCATTAGACGTGCTAGCCGCCGCTTTATAGCAACTTAGCCGTAAGCACTTTATGTTTTTAAAATTGAACCCCACCTTCTGCCATTCCAGATCTCAACATCAAATCCGATATCTCTCGTGGGAGCTACTCCAGATACAAGTGAGTGCATTTTCCAATACGTCTCTAATACGCCTCCAGCAATCCGCATCATCGAAACAACACTGGCGTTGCTTTGCGCCGTTGGATATAGCCTTGCTACACCTTTGAGTCATTCCTGAGATTTAACAACTCATAGAGCCATATTCACAGTCCGTAATCATGGACCTCAACGGCGAGCCTTCGTCGACGAAGTTCGACAAGTTCGGTAACTACATTGAGGGAGCCGAATCCGACGACGAATCACCTCCAGGATCTCCAGGCCTGGAGCCTACTGGCGATTTTGGTGAGGAATTGCGTGACAAGCCGGAGCTGAAATCCACATTAAAACCGCCCTCAAAAATCATTGAAGTTGTTGCTCCAAAGCCACATCTTCCACCTCAACCTGATCCAGAGACAGTGGACTTTTCTACATTAACCCCCCTCTCACCAGAAATCATCTCACGACAGGCCACTATCAACATTGGAACCATCGGGCATGTGGCGCACGGGAAGTCGACAGTGGTGAAAGCCATCTCTGGAGTACAGACTGTCAGATTTAAGAATGAGCTGGAGAGAAACATCACAATCAAGTTGGGTTATGCAAATGCGAAGGTGTATAAGTGTAATAACCTAGAATGCCCAAGACCTGGGAGCTATAGGAGCTATAAGAGTGACAAGGAGGTCGACCCGGAGTGCGAGAGGGAAGGGTGCGGTGGAAAGTATCAATTATTGCGCCATGTCTCGTAAGTTACTAATATTTCAAATGCCCTCAACCTGTCAATCTGACATATCCTAGATTCGTCGACTGCCCAGGTCACGACATTCTCATGAGTACAATGTTGTCTGGTGCCGCAGTCATGGACGCAGCTCTCCTTTTGATTGCCGGAAACGAAACCTGCCCCCAGCCACAGACCTCCGAACATCTTGCAGCTATCGAAATCATGAAGCTCAAGCACATCGTCATCCTTCAGAACAAAGTCGACTTGATGCGTGAAAACTCTGCTGAAGAACACCATCAGTCTATTTTGAGGTTTATCCGTGGCACTGTCGCAGACGGGTCCCCCATCATCCCAATTTCTGCACAGCTGAAGTACAACATTGACGCTGTCAATATGCACCTGGTCCATAAGATCCCTGTGCCGTTGAGAGACTTCACTGCTCGGCCTCATATGATTGTCATCCGCTCGTTTGACGTCAACAAGCCTGGTGCGGAGATTGATGATCTTAAGGGTGGTGTTGCTGGTGGATCCATCTTGACTGGAGTCTTGAAGCTTGGGGATGAAATTGAGATCCGACCTGGAATTGTATCGAGGGATGATGAGGGAAGAATCAAGTGCAGGCCAATCGTCAGCAGGGTCGTGTCCTTGTTTGCTGAGAACAATGACCTCAAATTCGCTGTTCCTGGGGGTTTGATTGGTAAGGATGTTATATATCCTCCTTTTTACAGTATTTATGCTTACCAGCTATTCAGGTGTTGGTACTCGTGTCGACCCAACCCTTTGCAGAGCTGATCGCCTTGTCGGCTTTGTTCTCGGCCACAAGGGGCATCTCCCAAATATCTATACCGATCTGGAAGTGAACTACTTCCTTCTCCGAAGGCTCCTCGGTGTCAAGACTGCAGATGGCAAACAAGCGAAGGTCGCAAAGCTCTCCAAGGATGAAGTGTTGATGGTCAACATCGGTTCCACCGCCACTGGTGCAAAGGTGATAAACGTCAAGGCCGACGCAGCTAAGCTGCAATTAACAAGCCCGGCATGTACCCAAGATGGAGAAAAAATTGCATTGTCTAGGAGGATTGAAAAGCACTGGCGGTTAATTGGGTGGGCTACTATTGTGCGATCAGGGGCACATCCCATTATGGAGGAGGCTCATTAAAAGTCGGGTTCGTTTTATTTCGTATGGGAAATGTGGGAATCATGATAGACACCTGCTCGAATTCACACATTTAATGCTCGAGTGCTGTAAATTTCTTTTGTTTGTCAAGCCTACGCATGAGGTTATGATACATGTCTTTTCTTTTCCTGGACCTCTCAAAAGTACCTAAGCAATGTGCTATCGAATTTGGTCATGAAATAAATAGGTATGGTAACCATCCTTGCTGAATAAGCCTAGTATGCAACTGCCCATGGGTGCAAGGTGACGACCATATTTGCGGCTATTGTTATTCCTTCCTTCTCCTTCCTCCTTCCTCCAGTAACCCAGATACCACCAGCTCTGCGCCTGTTCCCATTTAGCCACTATGGTGAGCTTCAATTCCGTCTCTCCCCCCATTCTCCAAGATGAGGGGCATGCAGCTTGGAGGGGTTACTTGCTGATTCCAACTGAATTGAATATATAGACTTCTATTGGTACAGGCTATGATTTGTCCAACTCAGTATTTAGCCCTGATGGGAGGAACTTCCAGGTACCTTTTCCATACCCCATTAGAGCCTATTCAAGTAGCCCGCAGCAAATAGCTTCCCGTTGCGTTGCCCAACTATACCCCACTATATCCGCCATTGCCATTACCAACCAGACAAGATTCCCCCAAGTTACTACTTTAAGTGGACTGAAAGGTTAACCTGTATGGGAGTGTTCGATGTATAGGTTGAGTATGCAGCAAAGGCTGTCGAGAATGGAGGAACAGCTATCGGTTTGAGGTGTAAGGACGGTGTGGTTCTGGCGGTGGAGAAACTCGTCATGTCGAAACTATTGGTTGGGACGTCGAATAGACGGATATCTACGGTTGATAGACATATTGGTATTGTATGGGTAACCCCCAATCCCACATAAATACAGCTTCCATAATACTGACCACACTCCAGGCATTCTCTGGTCTTATCCCAGATGGCCGAGCTTTCGTAAACCGCGCCCGAGACCAAGCAGCACAATGGAGAAGACTCTACCAGTCCCCGATACCAATATCGAGCATCGCAGACGACATGGGCGGATTCGCACAGGCATATACACTCTACTCCTCCGTGAGGCCATTTGGTATCACCGCTATCATCGGTGGTGTCGACGAAGATGGCAAGCCGGGATTGTACATGATTGAGCCTAGTGGGCTTTATTGGGTATATTCTAGCTCCCTCCCTCCCTCCATACCTACCTACTCTACGGCGTACTTTACTCTCTGAAGCTAACTCCTTAGTTAGGGATACTACGGCGCTGCTACTGGAAAGGGTCGGCAAGCCGCCAAAGCCGAAATCGAAAAACTCGACCTCGCAAATATCACCATCAGGGAAGCAGTAAAACATGCAGCTAGAATAATTCTTTTGGCTCATGAGGACTCTAAAGATAAGGAGTTCCAGATTGAGATGACCTGGGTGGGTAAGGAGGAGACTGGCGGACGACATCAGGATGTGCCGAAAGAGCTACAAGAGGAGGCGGAGAGATTGGCCAAGAAGGCACTGGAGGGGGAAGATGACGATGAGGATGAAGAGAAAGAGAAGATGGAGGAATAGAGAAAATGGGTCGCTTACATATACTTGCCCGAATGGGATTTGTGCTGTTAAATGGAATGGAGCAGATTACAGGCATATATCGGGTACTTGCTTGATACGGGTGAATCCGAAACGCGCCGCTCTGAAATATTGGAATTCCTACACCCCAGTTGAGTCAGGGTAATTTTCATTTGTGACGACTTAAAAATGGGTCCGGGAGTTGAGAGAAGAGGATGTCTTCAAATAGACAGAGTATACTATACAGGGGGTCCAGCCAGGATAACAGCGAAACAAATAAGAGTATGCCACTCATTTACTTGCACATTCACGAATACTAATAGTAATGATCAGCAAAAAGGCTACCTGTATATCCCATCTTTCACCTATGCTTTTGCATATACAATTATCGAGAAACCCAATATGCATAACCCAGAATAATCCATGCCTTATAATCCATAAACACGAACAAGGAGATTTAGCAATCTTTACGATCACAAGAAGAGATATAGGCAAGTAAAAGAAACATATCAAAGAAAGTTTGCCACCCTAGAATAGTATATCGAGCATGGGCTCTCCTCATCATCCATCCCATAGATATCCTCCTCAGTCGTCACCCAGGGCTGCCCAGGAGCAGCTAGATATACTACCTTCTGGCCCGCCATATCCATCGACTGCGCCTGGTGCTGCTGGTGAAGTGGATTCGGCATTGGTTGTCCCCCCGACCAAGAAACCTCATCATCACTCATGAGGTCATCCCCCCTAGGAGACGTATTCATCAACTGGTTGAAAATCATCTGTTCCTCTTCCTGTACGCGAGTCAGCCGGAGCTTCTCGGCTTCTTGGGCGAGGTTATGTTGTTCTAGGAGGATCATTTGTAGGGTGTGGTCATCTTGAATGGAGGAGGCAGTGGAGCCGGACGGGGAGGAGGGGTACTGCGTTTGGTGTTGGGTTTGCTGTTGGTGAAGATGGTGTTGGTAGTGATAGTGCTCTTCCATGAGGGAGAGCTGGCGGTGGTAGTCTTTGAGGGCGGCTTCGGGGTTGGGGGA